>Ga0209815_1000029_pt1 | contig 106179 bp, 147 predicted proteins | sample CoawatmetaG00DNA_FD_187507 | JGI IMG/M metagenome (GOLD analysis project Ga0209815, IMG submission 187507) | Marine microbial communities from the West Antarctic Peninsula - Coastal water metaG002-DNA (SPAdes) (version 2) | ecosystem: Environmental > Aquatic > Marine > Coastal ...
GGAGCGGACGGAGCGGACGGTAGAAGTATAGCTAACGTAACTAAGTCTGGAGAGACCGTAACAATCCAATATGATGATGGTTCTTCTGATGATACGTTCACAGTAGATAATGGAATCGATGCGGATCCTTTAGAAGTAGATACGGTTACTAAAGCAGGATTGAACACTACTATAACGTTTACGGATGGTACGCAATTTGTTATAGGGGACGGACAGGCTGGAAGGGGTATAAATACCGTAAACAGAACTGGAGAAACCGTAACGGTTAGCTTTGACGATGGTTCAGTTGCTCAAACTTTTGAAGTAGCGGACGGAGCGGACGGAGCGGACGGTAGAAGTATAGCTAACGTAACTAAGTCTGGAGAGACCGTAACAATCCAATATGATGATGGTTCTTCTGATGATACGTTCACAGTAGATAATGGAATCGATGCGGATCCTTTAGAAGTAGATACGGTTACTAAAGCAGGATTGAACACTACTATAACGTTTACGGATGGTACGCAATTTGTTATAGGGGACGGTAGAGGTATAGATACCGTAACTAAGTCTGGAGAGACCGTAACGGTTAGCTTTGACGATGGTTCAGTTGATCAAACTTTTGAAGTAGCGGACGGTCCTGACGCACCAACAGTACTATTAAATGCTTATGTTTCTGATTCATTACCTGTTGAAGCTGAGGAATCTGAAGGAAGAAAATACTACTTTCAAGGAGACGGGTATTCAGGTGTAGGTATTATAAAAATACTTGGAATTGATTTTGAAAACGGAGCTCGCGCTAGTCTAAATGGGAACTTTTTAGGTACTATGGGAGCTGCTGATCAAGTTACTTCTTGGTTTAGTTTCGAAGGAGATATACTAGAAGGGCTAAATACTATAAGTATTTGGTCGAGCAATGGAGATGGGGGGACTATTCTAAGAGTTAATGCTACTATAGCTCCTAAAGGCGCAGCTGCTCCAGAAAAGTTTTCTTGGACAGTATATAGTGACTCAAAAACCTCTGGAAGCATATATACAACTAATTCTGGAAACAGGACATTTACAGGAGTATCTCATAATAGAAACAGCTCCTCTCCTGATACTAGCAGTCATAACTTTTACAACTGGTATTTAAGTTTAGATGTTATAGACTTAACTAATGATAGTTATTTGTTTGGTAAACTAGGGGCTTCGCAAATAAATGTGGATGAAGTATTTGCAGAAGATATAACGGCTACAGGAAGTGTAACTATAGGTACTCCTGAATTAGGTACAGGAACTGTAGGGGCTACTAGAAGCGTTATTTTAAGTGCAGACCCAGATGATTCTCCAATACATGTAAGAGGTTCTGATGGAACAGACATGTTACGTTTTATTACTAAATCTATAAATGGGAATCTCCTAGATTTTCTACAATTAGGTGGAGGATTAGCTCCAAGCACAATAACTTCTTTAGGCGTATTTAGTCCTGAAGTACTATCGGCACTTATACCTGAAGTAGCAGGAGCTACTGGAGGTACAGTATTACTCCCTAATATGCCGGTAAGTGCTTCTAGTAGTAACACTAAAGAATTTGAAATAGAGATAAATCCTTCTAATGACGGTAATGCTTTAGTGTCTGTATCCCTAATAAACTCTTACTCTGTACCTGCTACTAATTCTTACAACCACCCACATTTTAGGATGACTTTGTCTAGGTCAACTAATGGAGGGTCTAATTGGACAGTGTTAACTCAGGCGGAAAAAGTTGGTAGCTTTCATGCAGGAACTGCAGAAGACTATTCAGGCAGTGCTTCGTTATTACTAGAGTATTTAGACGAAGATCTTACCGCTACGCCAGGGCAAATAAAATATAGTGTACTAATGCAACTTCTTTCTGGTATAATGCCTTCCGACAATAGAATAACAGACTTTACAGCGTCTCAGCCAATGCAAGGTGGAGGCGCGGCGGGTGCAGCTACGACATTAGGCGGGTTTGACAGTGATTACCACTTAACCTATGAGAACTTTATAGGAGTATTTCCAAAAGACTCTGACAAGATTAATCGTACTGGGGACACTGGCTTAACCAACTCTTTCATTACAACAGGACATTTTGTTGCAGGAGAAGGAAGCGGCGCGGTAGGTCTGTCAATTAATGATGGGCATGGCAATGCTAACTTAACGTTTAACCACCATGAAGGTGTGCCTGATACCACAGGTAATTCCGCACGTATTGAAGTGAATGTGGACACCACTTCAACTGCCAATTTTAGTTTTGAGTTAAAAAGTAATACACAAAAAGGTGTTGCTGAGGCCCTTACACCAGTCCTTAACATCAATGAGAATATTTCACTCTTTTATACTGGCGTAACGATTTCAGACAACAAGAGTTTGCGGCTGAACGACAATAGTTGGATATACTTTAATCGAGATGGTGCTGACTCGCTTCGTATGAACCACGGTACTCAGTCTAATGCGGGTGGTGCTTCTTTTGACTTCTACAACCAGTCAGCAGGTAAGTATGCTTATGTGCGTATGGGCAGTATTAACGTAAGTGGTAATGCTGATGTTTCGGGCAGTATGAACTTTACTGACGATAACGTAGTCAACCGTACATTTGATATGCTTGATAACGTTGGCACCCAGTACTTACTACTTTGCGCTAATACTGGTAGTAATAATGTTAGTGGTAACATTCGCATTGTTAGAACTAGTGTTAACTGGCAAGCAGCTAGTATTGATATTGTTATTACGTCTAACACTTCTAGTATTCAAGGGGGATCACTTGTTGCCCACCAAGAGAAACAAAGTGGTGAGACCTACGACTTAGTTACAGCCACCTATAATGGTACAAGCTACGTAGCGATGAAGTACACAGGCAACCCTTACATGTACACGGGGAGGGTGACTTTTACAGGCAAGATGCAGTCTACTGTTGCTAACTTTATCACTAAAACTGACAGTGAAGTCACAGCCGTAGCAGCTTTATCCAGTGGTGGTGAGTTTGCTATCAAAACTAAAGAACTAAGGTTCAACGGTTATGATGTTTATCACGAAAATAATATCCCAACGTGGAACCAGAATACTACGGGCAATGCGGCCAGTGCCAATACTGCCAGTAACGCAGACAATGCTGACACTCTTAATGGCAAAGATTCATCTAAGTTTGGAGCCGCCGATAATTCTGGTAAATCAGACCCTGACACTTATAAAATTACGTCTGGTTATCGCTTTGACCCTCATGCCAATAACCCCAGCTCGGAACACTATGCAATTAGCACTTTTGGTAATGGTGCTAACGTGGTCGGGCAACACGCTATACACTTTATTACAGGGGACGCTTACACAAGAGCGTTCCCTAGCGGTAACTCGAATGTATGGCGCAAGCAATGGAATGATGGCAACGATGATGCCCTTGCTAAGTTATCTAATGACCAAACGTTTACGGGTGACATTAAGTTTGACTCAGGGGATAACACGCACGTAAAAATTGTGTGTGGCGATAATGGTAATGCTGATTTAAGCCTTCTAGGTACAAATCAAGGCACTGGCAGACTGTATGTAGGTCAGTCAGATTCTCACGGTGGGGGTATTGAATACAACGGAGATAGCAGCCCTGCTACTTCGGGTGCGGGCAGCGATTACATAACATTGTATAGGCGTTCAGCCTCGGTGAACTACTGGACAGCCAGAAACTTTGTAAACAGTAATAACTGGGAGTTTCGTAATGACGTAGAAGCGCCCTCATTTACGGGTGCTCTTAAAGGCAATGCAGACACAGTTACCAATGGTGTCTACACTACTGGCGATCAGGCTATAAAGGGAAGTAAATCATTTCGCGCTACAGATATTACGGGCAGTTACCATACTGCTGCTATTGAAATGCGGGAAGTTAACCATGTTACTACTAGTGAATCAGCCGATGCTTTTGCACCCGCGATAGGATTTCATTGGGGGGGTACAACGCAAGGGCGTTTGAGTTTACATGCGGATGGACACTTCTACTTTGCTGATGGAATTAACCACACTACATTAAAATCGCTTCATGCTAAATTTATAGGTGATCTCCAAGGGAACGTGACGGGCAATGCGGCTACGGTCAACAATGGTGTTTATACTTTTGGCAACCAGACAATAGGTGGTGTTAAGACTTACGATGGTGATGGGGTCTTTCGTACTGCCACAAAGTGGGAAGTTAGTGGATCTGATGATGCACACCAAAGGGCTGATGCCCGAACTGATGCAGGAGATGAAGCGCGTCTTTACTGGTATGGCAAAGACAGTGCTGGGGGTACTAGAAACTTCAAACACGCTTGGTATGATGGGTCTAGCTATATCAATGTAACCGCTTCATCAGGAGGCAAGCTAACGTTTGGTAATGATTCGGACACCATATACATAGGCTCCAACCGAGTCTACACAGATGCCTACCATCCTGATGCAGATACTGCGGATAACGCTATTAAACTTCAGGGGCTTAGACGTTCAACCGCAGCGGTTGATAATACAGTAGTATCAAGAGATGGTAACGCTGATGTATATGCTCGTCTGTTAAGAGCAGACTATCAGGACAACAACTACATGGAAGGTGCTATTGCGTTTAGGGCTAGTCCTGATGGTGACAACTATACTAGATATTGTGATAGTCCTGCTGCTATAAGGAATTGGTTAGGTACTGAGGACGCTTCATTATTGACTACAGGCACTATTCCTTCCAATAGATTACCCGCCATCATAGATGGCAATAAAGCATTCACAGGGAATGCTTTATTCGAGTCAACAGCTACTTTTGAAAACTCAGTTGTCGTTGAAAAAGCTCTGTTAGTTGAAGAAGGATTAGGCGTAGATGGTGATGGTTACTCTGCAATTAGTTATCCCGAAGGTGGGGGTTTAGAACTAGGCGGGAATACAAACGGAGCAATACAGGTAACACTTCCTAATTCGTGGACAAACACAATGATGAAATTCACTGTGGAAGTATACGACTACTATAACGATGAATCTTTCACTGCTATTTTGTCAGGCTACACCTACAGTGGCAGTAATAACTGGTTTAACCCCTCAGTACAGATATTAGGCTCGCGTACTGACAACAACACTAAAATTAGGTTTGGTCACACAGGCACTAAGTGTTGTGTGTGGATAGGTGAATCTGCAGGAGAAGATGGCACAAACTCAACTTGGTCATATTTAAAAGTTATAGTTAAAGACGTTTTTGTAAGCCATTCCAATAGTAATTTTAGGACATGGAACACTGGCTGGAATTTAGCCATGACGGAAGCTGCGTTTCCACAGTCAGACTATACCTACAGCGGAGTAAATCTAGTATCGAGCAAAGTATTTGCTGATGGTGGTAACAAAAGCTCACCTAGTATCACTTTTAGAAACGACTCAAACACAGGGTTTTTCAGCAAGGCTAACGGAAGCATAGGTGTTACTGCTAATGGTGTAGAGCAGCTAGCAATAACAACAGGGCCATATGGTTTGGATATGCAAAGCAGCATAGACATGAACAACTATGGTATTGATGACATAAGCCATCTTCACTTTAAAGATAACGTCCGCTTCTACGATGGCGGGAACGACAGCTACTTAAACTTTAAATATGGTGATGGTGATAATGGCGGTATCCGTTTAGTTAATGGAAGCAATGAGCATAAAGGGCTACTGTACGCTAACAATTCTGGTTTTGGTTTACTAAACGAAACAGATCAATGGGCATTTAAGTGTGATGCTGACCATTCGTACATGCTGGACAATGGTGCCACTAAGTTAAGTACCACAACAATAGGTGTGTTCGTAAATGGTGATATTAGCCTTTCAAATTACCTTAACGTACATGCTTCAAAAGGTATCACTTCGGCAGGCTGGATACATCTTCATAGGTACGGTAACAATGAAGAGGTAACGGTAGGTAACGACGGCACCGATGTAGGTCTTCGCGTACCTAATGGCAATACTGTTCTAAGGGATTTAAAGGTCTCTAAAGCTAGGTCAATAATTGAACTGGACTCAACTTCTGGAACAGAAGGTGAGGGCAGTACACTAAGATTTAACGGAGCAGGACAGAACGTACAGATTAGACATAACTTACACGACTCTACTCGCCCACCTTACGGCTTGCACATTGAAACAGGTGAAGGGGTTAGCCATACCCAAAAAGCGTATCTTGAAGTCGAAGGCGTTATGGTTTCAGACGAAGTAAATACGAACCTAGTTGAGCTTGGTTCTATGACGTTAAAGGAATCTTCGCATAGAAATGGTTTACTTCGTATAAGCGATACCACAACTAGCTGGTCAGGGATAATGATTGGCAATGACTATGAAGATTTATGGTCATTCATGTCTAATGGGGATGAGTGCGGTCTGTATAATGACAGCACTAACGAGTGGCACATCAAGTCTGTGGATAACCATAGGACTGATATCTACTTCAATAATGCTGTGAAGTTTGCAACTACAAACACAGGTATTGATGTAACAGGTAATGTCGTTGCTACTGGGACGGTCTTTGGAGATGAAGTTACTGAAACATCTGCTTTGAAATACAAGGACATTACGCATAGAGTTTCACTAAAAGATTCACTGTCTAACGTTATTGAGATTGGCAGAAAAGGTACTGCAATCGGTACGCTCAAAAATGATGATACTAAGAAAGTACATCGTTGGTTCATCGCTGATGAAGTTGCTGAAGTCACGCCTGAAGTTGTTCGTTACGTGAATGGTGAAGTAGACGGTTTAAGCTACTCAAGAATGTTACCAGATGCTTACGCAGCTATTGCTAAGCAGCAGGAGTATATTGAGAAGCTTGAAATTAGACTACAACGATTGGAGGCTTTACTAAATGGCTAATATAAGTTTCTACCATGACTCAGAGAATGGCACTATCGTTATTGATGGTGTCGGTAACAGCACTAGTAACCGTGTGGAGCTTACACCTGACGATGTTTTAACTTTTAGCAATACAACAGCATCGGGCTTTGGAAGTGTAACTGTCAGCAGTTTTAGATCTGATCAGTTCACTTCTACTAGTTCGTTGTCTTTGTCTAAAGGGCAGAACGGTGCAAGAACAGTCAAGAGCTCACCTAACTTCACTACCGACACTATAACGTTCGCTAAGACTGGTGCTGCTACAGCTTATGCTTACATTAATATCACATCGGGCGCTGACACAGACCCTAACGATTTTAACATAGGAATACCTGTACGAGGTGCTGACTTAGGTGTGACGTATTACTTTGAAGAGTTTAAAGTGAGAAGTATCAGTGAGCCTGTAGCGGTATCTGTAAATAGCAATAGCGCCATGTCTTTCGCCATTAAACCTGATGGTGGTAGCTATGGTTCATGGGTTACTAGTGGTAATGTCAGTGTCAATGACTTTGTGAAAGTTAGAGGTACAGCGTCTTCTTCTTATAACACACAAGTGGTTTACACATTAAACATAGGGAGCAATAGCGATAGTAATACGATAAAGACTAAGACTGATCCTGCGCAGGGTACGTTTATTGCTTTTCCGTATACAACAAATATCAGCTTAAAGAAAGTTTCTGAGTTCTTTGCGGCACCGCTTTCTCAAGTGCCAAGAGGGGCAACTGTTCCTAGATATATGAGCGCGTATAGAAGAGGCGGATTATACGTACCTGACGTGACTCAAAACGCTAGTATCGCTACTACTGACCAAGCACAAGATTTAAAACTTTCTTCTTTTTCTGGCAGTGGTACTACTGTGTATTTCAATAAGAGCCCCGCTAACAAGATAGTCTCTATGAACGTTATAGGAGGCTCTGCAACAGCTAGTATAGCGTGGGTAGTTCAAGCTGACTGGACTCTAGGTCATAGCCCGTCTATGGGTTATAACGCTGAGTATAGATACACCTTTATAGAATTTGATCCTGAAGGACCACAGCATGGTACTGGTGCTACACTTAGTGCTACTAGTGGCGACCCTTTTGTCTATGACAAGACTAATACTGGTTTTGCTATAGAAGCTACATCGTCAGGAACCTTTGATCAACAATTTCAAGGAGAGATAACTATGTATATGCGTTCTCTCCTAGACACGTCAGTAGTATTAACACAAGTTATTGGTTACACTATTGACTTTTACGGCAATTAAGCCACAACTATTAGGAATTATTACAATGATTACAGCAACATTTACAGATCCACAAGGCCAGAAATGGGTTGACGCTAAACTAAGAGCTATCAACTTTAATGTTAACTGCAACAGTTCAATGAGCGTTAATCATAACGACTTAGATTCTCCTCAAGGGCGCACTAACATGAATGCCAGCGGTAACATGCAGGTTATATATTGGCCTAACCAAGAAGCTATTGACGCAGGTCATACGCCATACTCTTTGGATAAGCCAGCTGATGATATGGGCGATAAGCAGTTCCGTGTGACTTTTGACATGATGCCTGTTGATGCAGCAGCACTAGAAGCAGCATGTGAAACTCATTTGGTAGATGTGATACTCCCTCCAATGCAGGGTTAAAATAAACTGGTTACTGTTGTTGTTTGCTTTACAATAGCAGGAAGCTAGCCTAGCCGGGGCTGCCAAAGATAATTGCGACTTTGGGTATAGTCTTATGGCAATATATAATATGACATACTACTACATACTAACAGAAAATGAACCAACTACCCCTACTGAAAGAAAGGGGGCTGTGTTAGTTACACAAAACGTTAATGGGTATTCAGTACTAAATACATACTTTGGGGTTTCAGTAGAATCTCAAGGAAACTTTGAACATAGTTTCGAGGGTACAGTAACTATGTACGCTAAATCCTTAGTAAATAATGTTACTTTAGTACAAACTATAGGATATTCATTCTTCATACACAATAATTTATAATATAGGCTTAGGCCAACAAGGAAACAAAAAATGATTACAGCAACTTTTACAGACCCACAAGGACAGACTTGGACAGACGCTAAACTTAAAGTTATTAACTACAGCGTTAACATTAATTCTAATATTAGCAAATCACACAATAATATGGAAAACCCTAATGAGAATTCTGAGGTTAGCGCGAACTTTAACATGCAAGTAGTGTACTGGCCAACTATTGAAGCTTTTAATGCGGGGTATAGTGCCTACAGCTTAAAGAATCTAGAGAACAATAGTATGGCTACAGATAACTTTAGATTTAGTTCTAGTATTGCTCCTGCTACTCAAGAACAACTTGAACAAGCCTGCGAAGAATACTTAGAAACTGTACTTATCCCTCCTATGGTATAAAACCGCAAAAACCCCTATCAGCGCAAGCCGGTAGGGGTTTTTTATTAACTTAAGTTTTCTTCACAAAATTTCATTACTACACAAAGATTATCTACGTCAGGGGCAATTATTGCATCCTCACAATGAGATACTAAATCTATTAGTGCGTAATTTTTTAGTATTAAGTCTTCGCTATTATTTATGTTTTGTATAAACTTTTGATTTCCTGCAATAGGTATCGAATCATATATGTCGAAAGCAGACCCGTAAGTTTTAACTAGGTTATACGCTCTCTTGATACCTACACCAGGAACTCCTGGAATACTGTCTGAGGTGTCTCCTTGTAATACTTTAATACTTAAAAATTCTTCTACAGTGTCGCACTCATGCTGCTCATAGAAGGTATCTAATGTATACTCTTTTCTTGTTACAAACGAGAATCTACTAACATTTTCTGCTAAGAGTAAGTCCCAGTCTCCATCTGAACTTATTAGCCAAGTATGGTTATACATATGAGAGTATTCTTTTACAATATATGCCGCAAGGTCATCTGCCTCAACATATTCAATTCTTAAGAGAGGATACCTAGATTGCGCTAATTCTAAAGCTCTCTCGTATCCCTCAAAGAATATCTTCATTTGTTCTTTTGCTTCATCTGTCTGATCTTCGTGAGTCTTTTTACGTCCTCCTTTGTAGCCTGCATCAATATCTTTACGATACTTAGAATACTTCTTATCTGCTAACAGTATGATTGTCCTAGCCGAATAAGATTTTCCAAAAGAGCCTATAGTAGTTACAAACTCTGCTGCAAAATCTACAACGCTTCTATGCTTAAATCTAAAGGCAAAGTTCATACAGTCTAGTATTACTAAGTTTTCTATGGGGTCTGCATTGACCACTTCATCTAATTCACACAACCCTTTCATAAAATCAATTCCTCTATCTTCTTATGTTCTAACCATTCTTCGAATAAATATATACTAGCATTAATGTCCTCGTTTCCTAAGTCAGACACCATCTTAAATCTATTCACAAATTCTAATTCGTCCTCTACCATTATTAGAGGCTTGCCTCGGTCTTTCTTAAAGATTAGCCCAGGCTTTCTATTCATTGTATCAGCTTCTCTAACGCACTGTTCCCACCAACCAAATATGTTATTAGACTTAGCCCATAACAAGTTCTCTTGTATTACTGTCTCTGCAAAAGACTTACATTCAAAGCAATAGTAGTAGTGGTTAGTTAGGCAGTACAGGTCTCCTTTCATAGAGCCTGCTCCTGACATAGGAACTCTGTCCCATTTTACCTTTGTCTTCTCTGATAACATATCTCTACACGCATATTCAAAACGTGAACCTTTCTGTGACTGCTTACTACTCATTAATTAGCTCCGATATTTTATCCTTTTTAATAACATTAATTCTGCTTGCCAGTGGGTGGGTATACCCATGACTAACTACAATAGAACATAGGTTAGTTTCGTTAAGTAATACTTCTATTAACGTATCTTTGCCTTGCTCGTCCAACACAGATACTACTTCGTCTAAGAACAGTAAGTCAATATCTACTTTTGAGATTGACGTCATCATTTTCCTAACAGCAAGTAGTGTAGATGTATTGACTTTATTAAATTCTCCACTAGATAGTGACTTTATATCTACTTCAATACCATTATCGTACAAGTTTAACTGTAATTTACTATCATCTATTTTAAAACCAAGTGCAAATTTTCCATCTGCTAAGACTTGTAAATATTCGTTAATTAAATCTTCAAATACTTTTACCATTGACTCTATCTTGTAAGCAATTAATCCTTTACCTCCCATAGATTCTGTTAAGACTTTTAGTCTTTCGTAGAGTATTTTAGCTTCTTTTAGTTCTGCCTCGTTCTTTACAACCTGTTTCGTGAATGTGTCGAATTGATCCCGTAATATTTGTACTTGTGTATTATGTATATCAACTTTTCTATTCTTTGCATTTGCAGCAGAAATAATAGAAGTTTGAGTCGCTATTTTAGCATCTATGTCAGACATTTTACCCTGTAATATTTGTACTTGTAAAATCTCGCAATCAATCGTAGGATCATAAGCTTCTGTAGCTTTAGCCAACTTATTCCAATATATCTCATAAGTTTTGTACTTACTTTCTAAAGCTTGCGCGCTTGCTAATTCTAGTTTTGATCTTTTTACGTCTAGGGTAATGTAGTCTACTTTAGTCTTAGCTCTAGCTAGAAGCTCTAGAGTATCGTCTATATCTATTGACTGCTTACAGGTAGGACACTTGTTTTTTACAAGACTTAACTTTTTATGTTCAGCTAATACAATATCTAGCTCTCGTACGAAGGCTTGGTGCTTTACAAGTAGGGGGGTAGAGCTATTAGGTACAATACTAATAACAGACACAGGGTTGTCTATAAGAGTCTTCCATACGTCATGTGCTGTATTATTTGATTTTCTAACTTTGTTAGACAGCTCAAGATTTGTGAGGTCTGCGTGGATATTCATTTTTTCTTTAAGCAATTGAGGGTCATTCTCAGGAACAGTTATTAATTTTTGAACCTCTGCTATTACGGAGTTAGTTTCAAGCCATTGGGTAGCTGCCGTAGCTGCTCCTTGTACATTATCCAGTTTCTCCTTCTGCTGCTTAAGCGCTTCTTTAAGAGTCTTTTCTGTTTCAACATAGTCTTCCAATCCTAGTAGTGATATAAGAAATTTCTTTCTATTTGCATCTGTAGCACCTAAGAAGTCTAGGCTGCTTGATATTGACTGATAAACTAGTTTAGTAAATGTGGTGAAATCCATACCAAGAGTAGTCTCTACAGTTTTGTATGTCTGCGTAGTAGTGTGTCCACTAATTTCTTCATCATTTTTAAATAGTTTTACTTTGCTTGTGCTTCCTACTCTTTTATCTAAAAAGTAGTGGTCTTGCCCTACATCAAACTGCACAGATATAGCATAAGTTTTATCTTTAGTATATCTGTTTACTAACTCAGACTTCTTAATGCCTCTAGAGTTTTTGTTGTATAAGGCTTCTTCGAGTATAGTAGGAATAGAAGATTTACCTGCTCCATTCTCTCCTACTAGCTGAGTAACTCCACTACCTACACGGAACACATTATTTGTCCCGTAGCTAAGTATGTTACTAAAGCCTATGCTGTTAATTTTAATCATTAACTATATCCTTGTATAGAGACATATAAGGAGCTGTGTCCTCTATATTCTTAATATTGGTTAGATACTCTGCTAGTTCATCCTCTCGTGTGCCTTGCAGATTTAGTGTGCAAGGCGCGGATATATTTTTAGTGACCTTTTTTGACAGCAAAGAGTTGTCTCTGACTCCTGCCAGTTCTTCTAAGGTACCTTCTAGTTCGTATATTGTGTGGTGGTAGTCTGTAGGTATCATGTCAAGTTCTGAGCTAACTGTTTTCTTAATTAGCTGTGGCAGAAATAACTCTATCCACTCATGTTCTCCGGTCTCGCTGTCAATTAAAAACACTCCATTTGACCCTTTAGCTTCGTTACGATGAAACGAGGTAGTAAAAGGACTACCGGGATATAGTATGTTTAGTTGGGAACAGCTAGTACAGTGTAAATCTCCCGCAAATACTTTTTCATAATCTTTGTACATATCTAAGTCAATCTCAGGTAGTACGTGTGGAGGAATCTCTGCTCTTACGTGGGTAAACGCGAACTTAGAACAGGCACTAGGCCATACTTTGTCTTTTATAATATTGTAGGGAATAAAGTCTATATCATGAATAGTTTGGAAATCTCTAATTAACCTAACACCCAAATCTTCTAACATGTCTGGTATATGAATAAAGCAATCTACTTTCTTAGACATAAGTTCGTGATTACCTGGTATCATAATTATAGGTTTTGTTATACTACGTATAAAGCTGTACATTAGACCTACTTCTTCTACAGTGGGGGCAGCTACGTCTAGTAAGTCACCCCCAAATACGTGTATATCGCAATCTATCTTGTTTAGCTCTTTAGCCAACAACATAAATCTATTCCTTTGCCAACCTCTAGGAACATTTTTCTGCCCTAGTTTAATGTGTTGGTCTGCTGAGAAGCATATCTTAGCCATCTATTTCTTCCTTAAATTTTATCATTTCTTTAGCGTTGGTGGCTGCTTGTACAGGGTCACAGTAGTCTGAATCGCACTCTAGACACTCAGTAAACTTAAGTTCTAAAAAGGTTTCTTTGCCGTTATACTCTACATGGTTAAGAGTTATTTGCTCTATTGCACCTTCTGCCCCGCATATTTCACAAATCATTCTATTCTCCTAAAACGAAAAAGGCGATCCGAAGACCGCCCTTGTTATTAATCTTCTAGTTCGTCGATAGCTTCTGCATCGTCAGATGGAGCAGGAGCAGCTTCTTTAGCTCCAGATAAGTGTTTCTCGATTCTTGCTGATTGCTCTGCATAAGTTTCTAGAGGAAACAATTCTTCCATTGTCTTAGACTCTGCAATAAGAGCTAAATCGTCATCTCCTAGGGGAGAAGACTTACACTTAAGTTGTCTTACAGTGTATTCTACGTTATAGGCTAGCGGTCCTGTTTTCTTACGGTTGACTGTCAACCAAGTACCTGTTTCTGTACAAGTAGGATCAATACCTAAGTCTTGCGCTACAGAAATTGTGTCGTTCATAATACCTTTCTTTAACTGTAAAACCTCGATGTTACCCGTAGCTTTGTTAATTACTTGACATTTGTATGCCCACTGACATCTAAGGTCTTCGCCTTTATCGTTCTTGATACCCATGTCTCGTACAGGGCACGGACGGGAATTGTCAAACGTTTCTAAGTCACGGTCGAACTGTAACGCTTCGAAAGGTAAATCTTTCTTGTTTGCACCAGTTACCCAGTAGGTAAAGTTAGGTAAAATACTCTGTGGCAAGATACGGAAAGTGTTGTCACCGTCTGCAAGCTTCATGTATTTAACTTCTGATTTTTTAGCGCCGCCGTGTAGTTTATTAAAGTCTATAGCCATTTTTTATTTTTCCTTTTGAAATATTATGTAATTATCGGTTAGTGTTACTAGTGGGTTTTCTTTGACTACTTGCATTGGAATCCAGTTTGGTACTAGATCAAGTGAAAGATTAACTTCACCTCTGTGCAAGTAGTCTTCATAGTTTCTTAGAGAACAAAGACCAAGATACTCGGCTTTGTGTCTGTCGGATAACCAAAAACTGTCCACTAAAGTCTTTGGTTTTACTATAAAATCGTGTCCTGTGTTATTCTGTTTGAAAGCTTCTAACATTAGACTAGGATCTCCGTGAGATACTATAAATATTGTTTCGTAATCAAAGAATCTCATCTGCCCCCTCATCATTTTAATACTATATAACAATTTTAGTTGTTAGTCAAGAAGTTTTTTAATTAGATTCTATATTCTGAATCTCTTTGCTTTTCCTTCTCATCATTTTAATACTATATAAGAATTTAGGCAGTTATGCAAGAAGTTTTTTAAATTGAATCTATATCGCCCATCTCTTTAACTTTCCAACCTTGATTAATATAGAACCTTTTCCTAGCATTAACTTGACGTTTGCCCGTATTTCCTGACAGTCCTATATCAATAACTACAGGTGAGAACTTTCCTGGTAGCTCTCGCATAATACGACCTATTATCTGTTCTAGTAGCGGGTCATTATTTAAGGGGGCGCTTAGTATTACACAAGATAGGGCATTGATAGATACTCCTTCGCTAAATATTGACTGTGTTCCCCACATACATCTAGCTTCTGAGTCTAGGTCATTCATTTCGTCAAATATAGCTTGTCTATCTTTTATAGCACCTGTAACAAGTACGCTATATTCTTTTGTTTTCATGTGTAAGTTTTCCAGAAAATCTGTCATAGTTCCTAAAGCAAGTACCTTATGTCCTGCGAATACGTAAGTGTCTGATAGGGTTAATACTTGTTGTATGTATTTAGGGTTGCTGTACAGCTTAGACATTACCGTAGTCCAAGGTATAAACTCGCTAGAGCTTAACTCTACTTTAGAAGTCCACAAATGTATAACTGGCTCCATCCTGTTTTCGTCTTTACCTATAAATAAGTCTTTACCAAAATAGTCAGGTAGCACACAGTGTAGTCCATCTTTACGTATTAGAGTTCCTGATAGACCTACTTTGTGTTTAGCTTTCAAGGCATTTAATGTGTCTGTGAAAGTTTTTGCAGGACTACGATGTACTTCATCCGCAATGATTAAACCAAACGTACCTGACAACTCTAAAGCCTTGTTTCGTAAAGTCTGTATGTTTCCTACTACAATATCTGGTGCTATATCGAATTTACCTCCTCCTATGACACCACATTTAATACCAAACCACTTTTCTACTTCTTTAATCCACATGTCTCGTATAACTGTTGTAGTAGTTATAATAAGAGTCTTTTGTTGAAACTTATGCGCTAGCCCTAGTCCTGCTATAGTCTTTCCCCAGCCTGGCTTAGCATTTACTAGCCCATTATGAGTTATTTGGTCTATGCAGTCTTGCTGGTCTTTCCGGGGCACAAATTTAGGCTTAGGTAGATTAATAGGAACTACTGCTCTCTTATCTATTATAGCATACTCGTCAGGTATAAGGTCTGCTCTGCCTGCGGGTATTGTAACTACTTTATCAGACACTCTAGTAACATTTCTAATTATTACAGGGAATGGAGATACGGGTTGTTGACTAATTTCGTATGTAAGTTCTTCGCATAACTTTAGGTCTAGTTCCGACCCTCTTTCGCAATTTATATATATTCTGTTAGATATTACTGCCTTCATATTTTTTTCCTTGTAGACTTACGCATCTCATTACAAAGATCGTATAAGATGTAAGTTCTACCTATTCGCACGACTTGAGCATAGTTGTAATTTGCGTCTGTCACTGTGAATGTAGTGGGTACTTTGTCTAGTTTTATCGCATAATGTCCCGCCTGTGTTTGCCACCTGCTTGTTATTCTGTGGCAACTAACTTCTGCAAACTCTTTAGGATTCCATCTAATTAGTGTGCCTGCTGCGTCCAAGAATAACTTGTACTTGCTAGAAATAATTTGACTCATACTAGTAATGATGTACTTTATCCTGTACAGTCCGTAAGGCTTATCTGTCTCACTAAGAAGCGCTACCCTACGCATAGGGTAACTACCTATCTTACTGGCTACATAGTCTAGTACGTATCTATTCTTATGAGTCTCTATTATTTTGTAGTTTCCTTCTTCGAATATTCTCAAATAAGGTCGTATTACGTAGAAAGGGAAGTTTATCATATAGCAGCAAGCTCGGGAAACATTTTAGCTAGTTTACCACAACCGTAGTCTTCTGAGCCACCTTCTTCTGAGTCTTGCTCAACACCGACTGGGCACCCAAGAATAGAACAGCCTCTGTCTATTTGAACATTGCGAACAATAAGTTCTAGATAGTCAGGTACTAAGTCTTCTCGTACTTCTGCAACAATAGAGTCATGTACTAGCGCAAAAATAAGAGCATCCATACCTGTACGCATTATCTCGTTGTCTGCATCTACAGCACCTAATACTAAATGGTCTGAGCTTACAGATTGTATTACAGCATTAAAGCCTGAACGAACTTCTGCTGCGGCTACGCCTCTATCAACAGAGTTAATGTTGTGTAAACGTCTTTTACGACCGAAGTGATTGTATATAAATCCTTTAGCTTTAATCTGAGCATGACAGGCTTTAACCCATTTGTGTAGTTGTGGAAACTGTGCAAAGTAAGTCTGGATATAGCCTTTAGCAGTATCTACGTCACAGTCTTGTGGTAACCCTGCTTGGCCTAGAGCAATATTAATCTGCTCTGCAACACTAGCGGGTCCTGAGCCGTACAAAATACCGAAGTTAACAGCTTTAGCAGCTTGTCGCATATACGGGAACATTTTCTTTACTTGATTAGGCTCACAGTTTATCTTGAAAACCATGTGCGCTACAGTAGAGTGAAAGTCGGGGTACTTGCTAGGGTCTTTTTGCATATTAACAAAAATCTGTTGCATAGCTTTGTCACCTGATAGTACAGCAGCATAATATACTTCTGCTGTTACCAAGTCAACTGCGACAATCTTGTATCCTGGCCTAGCTTTTACGCAACCCTTAATAATAGGATTGTCTCTAGGAAGTTGCTGCATGTTAAATTTACCTGACGAACTAAGTCTACCTGAGCTGGTAGTTGTTAGGTTAAATCCTGTACGTACTCGGTTGTCTCTGTCAATAGCAGGCAACAACTTATCAATGTAAGTGTTCTTAAGCTTTGATTTTTGCTTAATGTTCATGATAAGCATAGGTATTTCGTGAAACTCTGCTAGTTCCATTAGCACTTCTGCATCAGTACATATAGCACCTGTATCAGTAAGCTTTCCTGTAGGATTAAGTCCGATAACATCAAACAGCAACTTTCTTAGTTGTAGTGGAGATGCAGGGTTAAATCTTTGTCCTTGTCCCTGTTCGAATATTTTTATTTCTTCGTAAGAGTACAGTTCTTCTTGTAATACTTCTATTTCTTGGGTAAGCAAAGTTTTAGCAAAGCGTAAACGATCTGCTGATACAGGAATGCCTCGGTCTTCCATCTTAGTAAGCAAATGTAGTGCAGGCAACATTAACTCATCGTAACATCTAAGAAGGTCGGCATTTTTTTCTAGTATAGGATAAAACTTGTGGTACAACTGTAGCGTTGCATCTGTGTCTTTAGCTGCATATATTTTTAGTATGTCCCAAGGTATAAGATCATAACTAAATTCGCCTGCTTTTATCTTGTGAGTCTTACAGTAAGACTTTTTAAAGTCATCTAAGTCACGCTCGTAGTCGCCTAAGTTACCATACTTCATAGTAAGAGCTTTTAGTCCATGCGTACCTGTACGTTCGTCAAGTAAGTAATGTATAATCATAGTGTCGTGAACGTCACAACCTATAAAGTTAGTACCTAGATGGTACTTGAAGAAGTGCATGTCAAACTTAGCATTATGAAACACTGTTCTACGGGTAGATACAATCTCTTGTAGTAAGTCAATACATTCTTGGTCAAAGCAATCTGCGTCACAGTATATGCCTTGGTTGATTTCATGAGATATAGACATACCTAACATGTAGCCATCTCTAGCTGCTAATGCTGAGGTTTCTGAGTCTAGTCCTATAACTTTCCAGTTTGGGTTGTCTAGAACCATTACTAAGTAGCTTTTTATATCAGAAGTTTCTCTGTAGAACTCGTAAGTTCTTTCTATCTGCTCCTCGACTTTACCTTCTAGTAAATCTTTAAGTCTTGAAACTGTCTCGTCAAAAACAGGCCGGTTCTCCGGCTTAAACAATAGAACCGCAGGGTTTATACTAACAAAGAAGTTAGTCTCATCATTCTTGCCTGGAGCTATTTTACCTGTGTAGTCTGAAACAGAAGATACTTTAGTAAACATCTTTACAGCTTCACTACCTATAAGAATTACTAGGTCGTATGCTTCTGAACAGAATCCTAAGTCCTCTTGGTCAGCCTCACCCTTAGCAATACGTTGTTGTACTATAACATGTTCAGCTTTAGTTTGCACGACTAAGTCCACATCTTTCTTTAATAGACGTGTAACTTTTTTGCTGCTTAGATTGAATATATCAGGTTTTTGTATGTTGAATGATTTCTCATAGTTTACCTTGCTTGGCATCTTTTGTATTACTGCTATTTTCATATTTATTCCTTTTCTTAATTTATAAAACCTATTATACGCTATATCCAGCTATTCTGCAAGTTGTTTCTCATATTTTCTAGGTGGTCGTCACTTAAAGTTGCAGGATCTTTTCCTTCTTTTAGACGAATAACATTAACTACTAAATCTGTTTGCTGCTTTATCATATAGCTTAGGTTCTCTGCTGCTGCGTAGCCTGCTGCGTCCCCGTCCATCATAATATATATGGTATCTACTCCCATAAGCAAAAACTGCTGTAAGTAGTCTAGCACATTGTCATACTTAACGCTTTTTGTTCCAAATATTGTTACTGCGTTAGTTAGTCCTTTACCATGTAAGTATAATGCGTCCAGTAACCCCTCTACTAGTATTATAGAATTATTTAGCAATTTTATCTTGTTGGCGCTGGGGTACCACGGCAAGGATACTTCCGCAGGGTACATCAAGTATTTTGGAGAAGCTTCTGAGTTTATATACCTCCCTTGAAATCCTACTGTAATTTCCCTATTGTCTGTTATAGGAAATACCATCCTACCTTCCATACCTATTTGATCTGATTTAAATGCTCCGAAACTTTTAATAATTTCGGCAGGTATACCTCTAAAAGGTTCATACATAAAAAAAGCGTCTGTGGGGGTTTCAAAACCTGACCAAGACGCTTTCCGTAGCTCATTCATTATATCTCTAGTAGCCTGTACTCTGCTGTTAAATATATTTCTATATTTATTGAAGCGAGTAAATATGTTTCCTTTGTAGCCACAACCAAAACAGTGAAAAGTACCATCTTGACGATCTACTCGTAAAGATGGATTTGCATCATTATGGTCGGGGTTAAAGCATTTAACAAGAAGATCTTTTCCCTTACTAAAGAATCTTACTTCTTTTTCAGTTAATAATTTTTCTACTTCTGTCATATTCCTAAGCCCTCTACTGCTTTTCCTAATTTGCTATCTTCATCCTCTACAGGTTCTAGATCCTCAAGAACTACTGCTCTTGGGTCTATGCGTAGGGACGTCCAACTAATTCCAACTCTGTGTCTGCCTTCATCATTTGTACCTCTAGCTTTAGTAGTTTCTAATAACAAACTATTAGAGTCTTTAGAGTCTACTTTAAGTAGTTGTGCAACGTCAGCGGCATCTAGTATTCCCTTAGAGAATCTAGCAATACCGTCTTCGTTCATTTGATAAGGACTTACTATACACATGTCATATTTCCTAGCTAAATTTTTTAGTGTCTTAGATACTACAATCTGAGGTTTCCAATCGTACATATCTGTTGTACTATCTAGGACTAACTGGTTTAAGTAATCTACTACTCCCAGTCCTAGTTTGTCTCCATACTTTGATTTATATGTAGACAGTTTAGCATCAACTCCACCTACTGATAGGCTTCTGTCGTCTACTATTATAATTTTACCTTCTTCTTTTTCCTCACAAGTATCGTATAGTTCATCTTGAAAGTCAAAAATATCTACAGTCTTGCCTGAGTTAAAGTATTTATCGAAGACTTTATCGCCACCCTCGAACAAAGACGCCATAACTGCGGCCACTTTCCTAATATCATCGTCACATAGATTACCTTGTTTAAGGTCTGCGGTAGACACATCTGCGAGAATACATATTATTCTCTGCATAGTCTCACCAGCCGTCATTTCTATTGTGAAATAAATCGAAACATTCTTTTGTAGGTGTTGTTGTGCTACTAGGTTAGCGCAGAATATAGATTTTCCGCTACCGGCCTTACCTCCAATAAGCACTAGCTCTTGTTTGTAATAACCTCCTGCTTCTTGATCCCATTCGTCGCAAACACCTGAGTAAACTTTTTGATTAAATAAAACGTCTGGTCTTTTAAATACTTTTATATCTGCTATAGTCTGCACACAGTTAGTAGAGGTAATCTTTTCTTCTAGTTTGTGTGTAAGTCCAGATACTTCGTCTAATAAAGAATGTCTGTCAGTCATGGAAATGGTTTCTAACATTCCGTCTATTAAATCTAAGATGGTATTTTGTGCGTATTGGTTAGCTAGTTCTTCTATGGCTACTTCTATATCTATAGGGCCTGGGTCTATTAATCTTAAAGAAGCTAAGGCAGATAAAACTTTTCTGTCCCGACTTCGGTAGACCTCTAATTCGCCTATATTGGGAATGTATCCCTTATCCTGATAGAAGCTATTTATGTGTTTTAATACTGAGGAGAAAGAGCTAGAGAAATAATCATTATTGATTTCTGAATAATATTTTAAAGCCTGTTCCCTGTCTTGTTGAAGGAGCAGATGTAGCGTTATTCCTTCTATATTCACTATTATACCTCAGTGTAATCTGGGAAGTATATATTTTCCATTAGTACCTCCTTAAAACAAAAAAGGGCGGCGAAAGCCACCCTCTTAATATAAATTACACCAGATTTTTAGTCAGAAGTCTTTTCAGCTAGTTTAGCATGCTTGGCTTCACCATCATAGTCAGTACAACTAACACCACGACGGGTTAATATAGATTTAATACCACGAGCACTACGGCCAGTCGCTTCTACAACATCTTCTACTGACATATTTGTAACGTCAATACCTTCTAGAATGTCCTTAGACTCTTTTGCTGTGCTTTTTTCTTGCTTGGGCATAGCTGCAATATCTTTTGAGCGTACTAATGATAACGACTTACCACGCACACTTGCGATTGTCTTACCGAATGCTTCTGCAAGAACTTCCATTGTAGCTCCACCTTCTACTAAAGAAACAAACTTAGCTTCTTCGGCTTCTGTGTACGTACGAGGAGCAGCTTTCTTTTCTGCTTTACGAACTTTACCAAACAATTCCATGTTTAATAGCTTGCCCTGTACCTGTTTAGAGGTAAAGTCACCATTTTGGAAAGATGCTGCAATTTCTGCGTAAGTTAATAGGTTCTCATTAGCATTTACTAATGCTTCTAGAGCTGCTTCTTGCTCTGCTGTCCAAGCTGATGCTTTAGCAGTTGCCTTGGCTACAGTGAACTCCATTTTACGTAACTTGGCTCCGATAGAACGTGAAGTAGTACCCATTTCGTCTGCAATTTCTACTAGACGATCTTGAGATACTTCTGCTGTAATATCTCCTGCTAGTTGTGTTAGTGTTGCTGTGTTTATTTCGTTCCAGTTAATTTTAGTTGACATATATTTCCTCTAGGTCTGTTATTGTTAGTATTTGAATACCGTTATTTATTGCTTTTTTGTATGAAGATGATTGACTACCATCTTCGCTAATTAGATACTTTACATCTTTTGTAACCGAACTTTTTACGTTGAACCCTAATGCTTCTAAATGAGCTTGGGCGGATGTTCTATTAGAGAAGTTGTCTAGCTTTCCTGTTATTGATACAGTTGGCAGAGTTGTTTCAACTCGTACTTCCTGTGCGGTAAAAGTAGCTTCCCATAAATCTTTGTATATAGGCCAGTCTAATTCTATCCAGTTTATTAAATTTTCAGCTGCTTTGTCCCCGATGCCCTGCATTTTGCACATATTGAATGTGATGTTCGAAACTGAGTCGAATGAGAGTTTTCGCATAGCACCATCTCCGATTAACGGGATAGAACAGGCAGCTAAAAAATCGTTTGGAGAAATACCTAGTCTAGTTCTATCTACTAAAACTTGTACTAGCTTGTGAGCCATATGCTCTGATATTCCTTTAGATTGAGCGTAGTCAGTCGATAAGGTCAACAAATCGTTGAAATTATGTAGTCCTAGCTTTTCTAGTGTAGCTTCTCCGAATCCTTTTATCTTTAATTTTTTACAGAAGTTTTGTAGTCGCTTGGTAGATTGAGCAGGACAATCATCAGTATTTCTACAGAATAATTGGTCTTTGACTCGTTCAATAGCAGAGCTACAAGAAGGACATTGTGTTGGAGCTAATATATTCATTATTTTTTCCATCTATAGTTAGTGCCTCAACTTCTGAAACTATTATAGCTAGAAATTGACAAAATTGCAAGAAGTTTTTAAAACTATTTTACGTGAGGTGTACTTATTTAGTCGTATATCCTACCAATAATCTTAGGGATAATTTCGCCTGAACGGATAACCTGTACTGTACAACCTATCTCTAGGTCAAGAGCTTCGATGTATGCTATATTATTTAAGGTAGCACGCGATATAGTTGCTTCTCCTATAACTATTGGTTCTAAAATACCTACTGGAGTAACTTTACCACTCTTACCCGTCTGCCAAATAACTTCCATAAGTTTTGTACTTACTGCTTCAGCTTCTTCTTTGTACGCAAATGCTCCGCGAGGGAATCTATCAGTAAACCCTAGTCTGTTAAACCCTACATTGGAATTAAGTCGGTACACTATACCGTCTGTAGGGTATATGTCTGACCAAGAAAATTCATCATTAGTAGATGCAGTTGAAAAGCCCCAATTATGTAAAGTTATTAAATCGTCTTTATAGGTTAATTCTAAACCCCATAGGTTTTGAACTACTTGTACGTTGTACGCAATGAACTCCATATCTCCTTCAGTACGTTTCTCCTGCCACACTTTCATATCTTTTTGATTTAGTGCACCACTAGCGTAGTTACGAGAGTTTTCCATATCTTTATGAGCGACTATCTCTCCAGTTATTTGTACAATGCCTTGTTTAGGAATAGTAGGAGGTACATTTAGAGTTCGTACTTTATCAGTAATGTCTCTGCCTTTAATACCATCTCCACGAGTCAAGGCTATTGTAAGCTTGCCATTAACATAGGTTAAGTCAGCTGCTGCACCGTCTAGCTTTTCAGATTTTACGTAGTCTCCTATAGGTAAAGCTCCGTCACGATCATAGTGCTTCTTTAAAGAGTACATTCTATACGCATGAGGAATTTCTCCTACGCCTGATATAATCTGGCCGTGGATACGTTCTAGTGCGTCATATTCTTCGTTACTTACAATAGGATTACCGTTATAGTATGCTTTTGAATATGCTGTCATTAACTCTTTAATCTTTTGCATCTTTTGCTTCCTGAATTACTTGATCTAAAACTTCTGCGTCACTTAACATACCTGTAAACGATTTATATAGTCTGGACGTAACATGCAAGTTATACGGTAAAGTTACTCCGTTATTACTTGGAGCATATTCCCCTTCAAAGTCCATGTACCATTCTCGGATACCAACATAGGTTTGATCTCTAAATTCTGAGATCGTGAACCTATATTGTATTCCTTTTAAGTCGTTTTCTAGTATGATTGTCTCTATGAGGTCAGTGTGTTCCTCGTAACGATCATTAGGTTTAGCGATCGTTCTGTAGTATTGCGCTAAGGGGGGTTAGCTTTTTTACTTTCTTATATTCGACTTTTACAAGTTTGTTGTAATTCCAGTTCCAAAGTAAAACCTCAGTCTCAAGGTTTACTTTGATAGGATACTTAGAAGTCATAAACGGTTCGGTTATTTCTGCTGTACAAACTCCCCAAGCTGTTCCGCCTGTTACGGGATTTTGGTAATACATGTAAAAATCTCCCATGTAATTCGCACTATTATCAAAAACAACTTTTAACATATTATTCTCCTACTAACGGCTGTAGTACACCAGTAAAGTACATTGCTGCTTTACCTGTTAATTTATCTAGAATCTCATTTTCTAGTGCAGCTGGATCGTTGTTAGATAACATAACAATAACATCTTTTAGAGCTTGGATAGCTTCTGCTTTGTTTACTCGCTTGCTAGTACCTGCGGCTGCTGTACCACCTGCTGCTTTAGCTGCGGGAGCTACTGCTGATTTTTTGATGTACACCCCAGCTCTGCTAAGTATTGCACGAGTACCGTTTACGGCCTCTTCGTATTTAACAGCAAGTTCTTCTACAACTTCCATAGAGTTTAAGGCACGACTTTCGTCAGTGTCATACTCATTAGCCATAGTGTCTGTGTACTCTTGAATTACTGCGTCTTTCTTGTCTTGTGTCCAAGCCATTTTGTTTTTCCTTTTAGTTAATTTGAGAATCTATTATAAGCTAATTTGATACTTTGGTCAAGATGTTTTTTAATTTATTATATGGGTTGCTCTTTGCTACAAAACTCGTCAGTAGGGAATTCGTGAACAACATAATTTCCTAGGTCTCTTGGCATAAAATTTAAATCTTCGTCACGACACAGCTTTATTATTTTTTCAACATGTTCTTTTGTAGATACATCAGGGTTAGTATTTATAGTAATTACTCCTGACTCACCCTTAAAGGCATTATCAAATCTAATAGAACTCTTTTTAGATAGTCCGCTAGGAGAGTAGTTTAAAGACACACAACATTCTGAAAGACAACTAGCTTGATACTTTAATAAATAATTTCTTAAGTCTATTTGGTAAGGGGGACGTATAAATATAAAGTCAATGCTGTGCTTTAGTTTGGGAATAAATACTTCTATACGCTTAGACATCCAAGGTAACTTGTAGTAAGGGTTACGAGGGCCGAGGTCCGAGGGAGGTATAAAGTCTATTTTAGAACCTTCTAGGCCTATCTTAGTTAAAAACTCTTTAAACCCACAAGTAGTAATTTTAGATGTTGTGTAAATATCTATATCGTTGTAGTTGCCTCGATTTAGTATTAGTTTACGTGCGTAAGATCCTCCTATAACAAACTGCTCTGGAAATGTATCTCTGAGAGATTGTAGTAATTTTTCTACTATCATTTGGACACCATTAAACTTTTCATTAGGTCAGGAAAGGTCATTGAGCCTTTAACTAATACTTTTCTTAATTCTTTCTCATCCCAACAGTCTTGGGGGCAGTCTATTTCTAGTTCGTACCCAAATTCTTTTATTACAGGTCCGCCTACCTCTACTCTGCTTAGGACTCCGTATACTGCTATTACTTTACAAGTGCCGTTACTTTCTGGAAACTCTTTACTTACTAGCTGGACTCTTTCGCCTTTTTCATACAGGGGATGATTACTCATTGCATTGCCTTCTTTTTCTTGTTAGCTTCTACTAGAGTTTTGTTTACTTCGAAAGCAATTTCTTCGTTAGTAAGAGATGAACCTAGCAATTTAGATAAGTCTACACCTAGTTTTTCTATGTGAGACATGCTACCCAGTTCTGAGACAGCTTGATAAGCGTACTCCATAGTGCCGTCTTTCCAGACACGAATACGGTAAGCGTTTTTGAATTTAGTTTTAACTTGAGCAATGCAACCATACTTAGCTGCCCAGACATACTGGCCGTCTGCAAAGCTATCTGCAATACATTCGTCAGGTAAAGCTGGAGGGCTTAGTGGATTAATTTTGTGATGCGTACGTAGCATTGCACCATTTTTGTAAAGGTGATATTTGATTGTATCTGTGCTGCGGTAGAAAGACTCTGACAGCTCAGATAAAGAAGAACCAGAAAGATAGTCTGAAATTATACCTACAAGCTCGTCATTGAGCAAAGGCAACTTACGCTTTTTTGCTCTGACTTCTTTGTCGATACGCTTTCGATTTAGGAAATCTTCTATTAGAGTCTCCATAGTACGGTTAGCAGAAACACCAATTATATCACAAGCGCCTTTCTTAGTGCCACCATCTTCTAGCCAATCTATAGCTCTGATAAATTGATCTTCTGTTATATCGTAAGTTTTTCGTCTAGCCATAATTTATTTGCCTTTTCGTTAATTTCTAAAACTATTATACGCAATTATTAGCTATTAGTCAAATGAATTTAAAAATCATAATCACTAAGGCATCCTTCACATAGCAACTGATAGGCATGTTGTGGAATTTCATCCACTAACACTACGTTATCTATTTCTGTTAATTCTTCACATTCTGTTTCGCACCAACTACATGTACTCATATGCTACTTCCCATTGAATGTAGTTCTACGCACTCTTTACAAAATAAAGATATTTCGTTTTCTACGAAAGAGTCATGTAAGGTAGTTACGTATACCTCTTTGTCGCAATATTCGCAACTACTCATATCTGATTTCCCATTAGTTTGTCATTTAACTTTTCTAGTTTTTTCATGTACTTAGTTTGAGCATTTAGCTCTGTAAGCAATATTTGAGCTGCCTGCAAGGTTAGATGGTAATTCTCTGCTAATTCATCATAAGAACTAAATCTTTCTGTAGATATAGGAGATACGTTATTTAACCATTTCTCTACACCCTCTTTAGAAAGTCTGTCAGGACTAGCTTCTTCTCTTAGTGTTCGTGGGTCTATTGCCATTTTTACTGTTCCTGGGTAGGTTAATATTGGGTTTTGTAAGAAGGGGGTGCTTTCTATAATAGGAATGCCCAAAAACTTTTGTAGTTTGTTTCTAGACATTCCTTTATATTTAACTTCAAATTTTGCTGTTAACTTAGCTAGGGCTTCCTCTGGAGTTTCTTTTTCTGATTTATTAAAGCTACTATACATCAATATCTCTCTTTAAGCAAATAATTTTTTTCTTAAAATTAGCCACGTACTTCTCAAAGTTTGGTGGCAGTTGTTTTAGTTTTTGTACTAGATCAAAGAAGTCATGGTGTTGTGCCACAAACTCTGGAAGTACGCGACATACGGTAGTATATGTATCTTTGCCAGGTTTTACTTTAGTTGGCTTTTTCTTGTAAATACTATTATCAAACTTCTTAGGAATCTCTCTCTTGGGAAACGGTTTCATTTATAACTCCTGTATTGGCTCTTGGTTAGGATTAAACTCTTTTGGTAATTCTACGCCTACTGTTTGCTCGCAATATTTTCTATACCACGAAATCAAAGAAATACTGTCTTTGCCTACTCCGCAACGCTTTAGAACTTGCTTTGCACGCTTTAGTCCACTAGAGTCCCTGTGTATGCCGTGTATAGACTCACCTGTCGCAAGATAGAATCTATGTCCTTTGGCGCGGAGAGCGAACATTAGAGCTTTTGGATCGGCAGCGAGTACTTGCTCCCCGAAGTCTCTGTAGATTTTGTGGAAGAATTCTGCCTTCTCGTTAGGTTTCTCTTTGATAAATCTTTCTGCGTCTTCCCATGAAGGCTCACCCTCTATGTCATAATAAAACGTAAGCAATTGCTTAGCTTCATAAGCATCATTGTGGCGAACAAGGTTGATGTTTGATCTTGCACCTAGTATTGCGGTAACTCTTTCGATAAGATAGTTTTCTCTGTCCGTCTTGTCAATAGGGCTTAGGTAAGGAGTGTCCATAACTTGTATTTTTGCTCCTGCCTGTACTAGATAATAGTTGAATGTTGCGATATAAGTTTTATACTCGCGTTCTCTACGAGCAGCGTATGCTTTCCTAGCACCTATAGTAAATCCTTTGTCGACAGTTACGTCAGCATAGCCTGTAGAGTATACTTTCATATCTCTGAAATAGTAGTGTATTTCTTTAGGGTCCCGTTCTCGCATCATAGCTTGGTACCGCATATTAGGTGTGTGGTTCTCTGTATTAGTCAGCACAAAAACTGTGTCAAAGTAATTAAAGTCTACACCGTTAGTAATACTAGGACTACAAAATAAAGCGTCTATCTCTTGACGTCTAAGTGCTGCGGACGTATGGTTGACTATCTCGTCTACGTCTTTGTCTAGCTTAGAAGATGAATGTATAACCTTGATGTTTTTATCTGGTAACACTCTGTCAAAAGCGATTAGATACTCGTTAAGAGCTTTAGGAGAAGAATCCGAAACAAGCAAACATTTGTCTCCTATTTCTAGGTGGCCTTGTAGCGCACCCCACAGAGAGCTTTCCTTAGTATGTTTAAATACAGGTATGTTTTTTAGGTTTTGTCGCTTGTGATCTATTCTGCAAAGCTTTCTTGAACCTTCCATAAGATTAATATACTGTGCTACTGTTTCTTCGGATATGTCTCCATCACTAATGACTACTCTGTCAGTGTTTTGCAATAGCTCACTTAAAACTTCTGCTATCTGAATTTTGGTATCCTCTTTTATAATAGAGGCGAACAATAAATTATTCATTAACGAATCTGCTTCGTCGATAAACAAAAAGTCAAAAGAGTTGGTTAAGTGCTTAATCTTTAGCAACGAGTGCAACGTACCTGACAATCGGTCTACTTCTCCAGATGCAAAGTCTAAGCAACCTGTAGGCGAGCGGAAATCTCTCGCAGGGCTGAAACGAGCTGTGTTAGACTCTACTAGTGCAGAGGTATCTGTGATTGCTAGGAACTTTCCGGGGATCTGTCCTGTTTTAAGCCAACGCTCAACATTGTAAGTTTTACCGCTACCTAGTGTAGCTTTTAAGAATGTAACTGTATTCTTAGGAATATGCTTTTGAATGTCTAGGTATTTCTCGTGCGTGCCACTACTTATTTTATCTAGCTTTAGACCTAAGCATTCGGTAGGAAGCTCACGAACAGAACATGCTTTGATATTATTAATAGCACTTAGCTTACCTTGGCGGATGTACTCTTGAGCACTCCCAGGTCTTACACCTTCTATGATAGGAACTAATTCTTTTTCCAATTCTTTAAGTGAGTATTGACTTTGTATAGCACTGTGATATAAAGATATTACTGCGTTACGAAAACCAGAAGAATCTACTTTCCACGCACGTAAACTTTCTATCTTGTTATAGATAGTTAGGTTTTTATCTATGCCGCCTGTAATACTATCTAAGTAAAAGCTTCTTTCTTCCATAGTGGTAGCTATTGGCTTTACATAGGCAGCAGCAAACTCTGGAACTCTTGAGTTACTTCCGAAATGATAATACATTCTTTTACCTTTTAACGGGTCTACTGTACTATCTTCGAAAACAGGATATGAGGTATAGTGTGCTTGTATGTCGTGGTATAGAGCGGGGTCTATAAGATTTGTTGCAATTTCGAACTTTGCCTTGTAAGAAGAATTAATAATCGAAAATAAATTTCTAAGTTGCGCTTGCTCGATTTTGTGCGAATTTTGTAACCATAAGTGTAATTTTATACAGTCAGTGAGTCCAGCACTAGAAGAGCCCTGAGCAATAAAGCCCATGTCGTCAGGAAAAATATTAGGGTTGCATTTATGCAAAATATTACATACATAGTGGCCGTGAGCAGCTATGTCAATATTGCTTAAATTAGGTGGGACTTTTAATTCGTCAATGTCCATACAAATAATATGGCTTTTGACGTTCTCTACTAGCTTGGCTTTACGTACAACGGTATCATTTATTTTAGCGTGCGTATATTTATGGCGAATAACTAGTGTCTTAGGGTTGTTACCTAAAGCTTCCAGAATAGGGCATAGCTCCAACAGTGTAGTTGGATTATGGAATTTGCCTAATCTAAACTTTCTAGGAAAGTTTGCAGGAGTCTTATTTAGGTTTTTATCTAAACGCTTAGTTAGCCACGTATTTTTGGCAAAAACTCTAAAATAGTTCCCGTCCTTGGAAACATCGTTGTAGTCACAAGCGTGTAATACGCTAAATGTCATTTATTTAGTATGTCCATTATAACGCATGCAATAAACTCGAAATCGCTGACAGTACAACCTTTTGTAGTCATTGCGGCTGTACCTATGCGGATGCCACTAGTTTCTACAAAGCTTTTCTGGTCGTTAGGTATACTGTTTTTATTTACTGTTATTGCATTGGCTTCTAGGAGGTCAGCAGCTTCTCTACCAGAATGCTTAGTATTACTAAGGTCTAGTAAGATAATATGGCTGTCTGTGCCGTCAGTTTGCACTTTGTATCCGTTAGCCATAAATTGATGAGCCATAGCTTTAGCATTTAATACTACCTGATTAGCGTACTTCTCAAAGTCAGGGTTTAACGCTTCTGTAAAGCATTGAGCTTTAGCAGCTATTGTGTGCATTAGTGGTCCGCCTTGTGTGCCTGGAAATATAGCACTGTTTATGGCTTTAGAATATTTCTCGTCATTCCACAAAATTATTCCGCCTCTAGGCCCACGCAAAGTTTTATGCGTAGTAGATGTAATAACATCTGCGTATCCTACAGGGCTATCATACACTTTACCTGCAATTAGTCCAGAGTAATGAGACATGTCGGCAACTAAGATAGCACCTACTTCGAAAGCAATTTGCTTAAACGCAGACCAATCTATTGTTCTAGGATATGCACTAGCACCTGCAACAATTACTTTTGGCTTATGCTTCAAAGCAGCACTGTATACATCTAGCATGTCTATACGTCCAGACTCCTCATCTACTCCGTAAGTAGCACAATCGTACGTTTTACCTGACATATTAACAGGACTTCCATGCGATAAATGCCCACCTGCGGATAAACTCATACCTAAGAGTTTATCACCTGGCTTCATAAAAGCTTGGTATACTGCGGAGTTTGCATTCGCTCCAGAATGGGGTTGAACATTAGCATAGTTACAATTAAATAGCTTACATGCTAACTCTTGTGCGTATGTTTCTATAGCGTCCATGTTTTCACAACCGTTGTAATAACGTTTGCTTGGGTAGCCTTCTGCGTATTTGTTTGTAAATACACTACCTGATAGTTTTCGTACAGCCTTACTTGCAAAATTCTCACTAGCTATAAGCTCTATTGAAGAATCTTGTCTGTCTTTCTCTAATTTTAATATTGTTTTAATGTATGGATGTATCATTGTCTGCCTTTTTAAGTATGTTATTGTATCTTAATAAATTCTTTCTCTTAAGAACTACTTTTGCCACTAATGGGCAATTTCACATCGGTATAGTTGTTAGTATCACATACAGTATCTCGTACGTCACTAACCCTAACCCCGCAGGTTACTGTGTCAAACAGGGGATATTTATTAAGTAGTTAAAGTTTATACCTACAGTGTAAAACATTTTTATTTTAGCTATAATAGCAATTTTGTATTCTTTACCCTCAGCCCCAAGCCAGTGTACCCTGTCTAAAAAATTTATACGACGCAGTTCTCAGTCCATATAAAGCGATTTTTGGGATCGACCGTGCCTTCAAAGTACTTGCGTACCAACCTCCTGTCATATCCTCCGTTACAGAAGACAACCGATTAGTGCCCCACTAGCGGGCATTAGGTTTCTATAGTAATTTAGTAGTCGGGGATCAATCCTGTACCGTTTCCTATAGGGTGAATTTGCTAATTCACGGGGTGTTACAGTTGTGGCCTACTCTACGTATTTATCCCACATACCGAAAAAGGTTGATATGTAGTTATACTGGATTTGCGCTCACGAAAATATAGTTAAAAAATGAATTACAAGATATTAATAATCTCGAACTAAGGACATATTATACTTTATATGGTTGTTTTTGTCAAGATGTTTTTTTATTTTTTGGAACTGCAACCCGCTTTTTTGACTATACTAATATACAAGAGTATATCTTCAATAGCTTGTTCAACGGTAAAGTTATTGAATACATCAGCAGTTTTAATGCCGTCAATCTGTATGTAATCTCTGGAGTCTAGCATAAAGTTAGTCTCTCCACGATGCAGGTGCAATATAATAATGTTTTCTTTACCGAATCTATTAGCAAGTACATTTACTTCGTCAGGAAAGCCTCCGTCACTGTATACACAATCTTTATTACTATGTATGTGTCTAGCACAGTCTACGGAAGAAAGCTGCCCAAAGTAGTCTTTACCAAAATGGGGCTTACACATAACCTCTGATATGTGTATAAGAAAACCTCTAGGACTAAATCCTAATAGTGCTTTATTGGGTATTTCTTTTATAGACCTGTCATTGTATATTGTAAAGTACTGATCTCTAGTTAATCCTGTCATAGCTAAAGCTATATTATGTAGTGCTGTTTTAAACTCTAAATGAGCACCCCCCAATTCTTTAACCAGCTTTAGGGCTAAAGTATCTTTACCAGACCCTGGAGGCCCGTTTAGTATGATTATTTTATTTTTCATTTAATAGTCTCTTTTCTAGTGCAAGGTTCTCTAGATCTGAAAGCTTTAACATTCTGACTCGTATTTCTAATTGGTCTTGTAGTTCTTGGTTTTGCTCTTTAAGTGCTAAAATGTCTTCCCATAAATTATATATAACTTCATCCGTATCTGCCAATAGTTTAACATATTGTAATGTTTTTTCATCTGAGTATAGATTCATAAAAATTTCCTGTTTGTGATTAATTAAACATAGTATACTAAAAAACATACTATATGTCAACATGTTTTTATACTTATTTAGTCGGTATCACCTACCTAATAAATTAAAACCGAGCTTGACAAAAGGCGAAAAATAAGATACAGTATATAACTAGAGGAGGAATACTTATGAATGAAATTGTACATGCACTAAACAGAGACTACGGTGGAGACTGGTTCTATAATATAGAAACTAAACTGTACGAAGACTTTGAGTCCGATAACATCTTTATGCCCGAAGATGTATCCTTGTAGCACGGAAAGCTACTTACTATAATTAATCTACCAGCAAGGAATACCCATACATGAGCAGTAAACGCGAAAAACCTACTATTAAAAGAAAGTCAACTCCGTTCTGGGACAAAGCCCCAATTAAGCCAAAAAATGCAAAACAGAAGTCTTATATAAACGCAATAAGAAATCACTGGATTACACTAGGCACAGGCTACCCTGGTACAGGTAAAAGCTACATAGCAGCAGCACTAGCGGCAGAAATGTTAGAAGATCCTAGATGCCCAATAGAACGCATAGTTATATGTCGTCCTAATGAGGGCGTTGGGAAGTCAATAGGTATGTTAAAAGGTGGATTAAACGAAAAAATGATCCCATGGTGTGCCCCTATACTTGACGTATTAAAAGACAAGCTAGGAGAGTCCACAGTAGAGTATTTCTTAGAAAGAGAAAAAATAGAGCTTTTACCTTTAGAGTATGCACGCGGTAAAAGTTACGACAACACATTCATTATACTAGATGAAGCACAAAACGTAGACAAAGAGTCGTTAAAATGTCTTATGTTACGTATGGGCAGAGATTCTAAGCTAGTTATTGATGGAGATGTAGGACAGTGTGACATTGGAGAAGCTTCAGGACTAGCTCAGTTAATACAGCTAACAGCAGACTATGAAACTCCAATAGCCCACGTAGACTTTGACATTGAAGATATTGTACGAAGTGATATGTGTAAGTTTTTAGTCGGACTATTTGTAGTGGCTAATTTCTAAATCAATCGCCCCGACTATGTTGGGGCTTTTTAATCTAAAAAACAAATAGACAAATTAGCAAAATACTTATATACTGTATTTTGAGTCAACATATAGGTAATAATAAATGCAAGTAAAGAAAAGAAATGGCAATATTGAGAAATTTGACCCAAATAAAAGCAGACAGTGGGTTATGTGGTCAGTTGAGGGGTTAAAAGACAGAATAAAAATGGAATACGCAATCCTAGAAGAAACTTTTAACAGATTACCTGAGATTGTTACTACAGAAGAAATACATCAAACTATAATTAATGTGTGTCTTGATAAAGAAGATATACTATATAGTAGAGTTGCTGCTAAGCTAGAATTAGCTAGCATATACAAAGCTCAAGAACACAAACTAGGGCTATATAAGCCGTACAATGCAAGCTTCACTGACATTATGGAAAGGATGGAGACTAAAGGATTGTGGGCAGGCGCGTGGCTAAACGATGAAGACCTTGTAGAAAAAGAAGACTTAATCAATGAGTGGTTTATAGAGCTAGAGGCACACGCATTAGAGTTTTGTACTATCAAGCAGTGGTCAGATAAGTATTCTATAAAAATAAAAGGCGAAGCAGTAGAGACACCAGCAGCAGGATGCTTAGCAATAGCTATTGCTTATCATGGAGTTACTGATTTAGCTTTCGGAGTTGCACAAGATTTAATAACATACAAACTAAACCTACCAACACCAGCATTAAACGGTTGTAGAAACGGTGACTTTAACAGTATCTCATGTTGTATCATAGAGGCAGGTGACACTGTAGAAAGTATTGACACAGCAGAAGCAATTGCAAGTGCTATGACAGCAAAGAAAGCAGGTATAGGTATTACACTAGATACTAGGTCTAAAGGTGACCCTGTAAAGAACGGAGCAGTTACTCACTTAGGTAAGCACCCTCTATATAAATCTATTGAGTCTAGCGTTAAAAAATATACACAGCTAACTCGTGGGGGTTCTGCTACTATGACGTTCAAGGCTATAGACCCAGAAATTATGAAAATGCTGCTTTGGAAAACACAAAGAATTGACTTAGCACAGCGCGTAGACAAAATGGACTACAGCTTTGCATATAATGATTTCTTCGTAGAAAGCGTACTTAACAATGATGACTGGTACTTATTCAGCAAGCATTTCGCACCACAAGTACATGACAACTTCCATTCACCAAATTACGAAGAATACGTAAAAGAAGCTTTAAACAACAACACCCCACACACTAAAGTAAAGGCTATAGACCTACTAAAAGAGTTCCTGACAAGCAGATGGGAAACAGGTAGACTTTACTGCATTAACGTGACAAGAACAAACGAACACACGCCCTTTATAGATACTATCGTACAATCTAATCTTTGTTTAGAGATAGCTCTACCAACTAAGCCTTACATAGACTTAGATGATTTCAGAGCAGAGAACTCAATCGGAGAGACAGCATTCTGTACTATCGCAGCATTAAACGTAGCAAATATATCCTTCGAGGAATACCCAGCAGTAGCAGAAAGAGCATTACGTACAGTAACCAAAATGATGGAAAAAGCTCCTTGTCTAACTAAAGGGCTAAAGAATTTACTACTATCAAGACGCTCAGTAGGTATAGGTATTACAGGTCTGGCTTCTTTAGTTTATAAGAACGGCCTAGACTACGATGAATCAAAAGAATCAATAAACTTTATAGAAGAAGCAGCAGAACTACATTATCATTCACTACTAACAGCTAGTCAAAAAATGTCAAAAGAAACAGGTATCGAAGTAAAAGGTATCAAAACTGACTGGCTACCAATAGATACAAAGAAAGGAGACAAAGAACCAGTATTTGATTGGGAAAAGCTTAGAGGTATTCCTAGAATGCACAGTGTACTAGTAGCTAACATGCCTACTGAGTCTAGCGCAGTATTTAGCAATGCTACAAACGGAGTATATCCTAGCAGAAGTAGAGTAATATACAAGAAGGCAAGAAAAGGTAAAGTACAATTTATAAGTCAGCATTTTACACCTGACAAGCTAAGTGCTTGGGATGTAAACATGGTACCTTACTACGGAGTAATCCAAAACTTTGCAGACCAATCAACCTCTGCCGACTACTACACGGATTTTACTAAGTATCCGAATAAAAAAGTACCAATGAAAGAACTAATTAGATGGTTTGTGAAACAGTGGAAAGCAGGCAGCAAAACCTGTTACTACCAGAACTTCCTAGATACTAGAGGGGAAGAAGTTGAACAAGAGGATTCGTGTGAAGGCGGATCTTGCAAACTTTAAAAAACAAATTAAATATTATAAAGGAAAAATGAATGTATACAGTGTATAGTAAAGACAACTGCCCTTGGTGTGTAAAAGCAATCGAGTTATTAACAGAACATAACCTAGAACACACCGTAGTTAAAGTAGAGTCTATAGAAGAACTTACTACAAAACTACAAAACTACACAACACTAAATGAGATTAACACAGTTCCTCAGATAGTAGAAGACAAGTTTTTAATCGGAGGCTACCAAGACCTAGTAAAAACACTAAAAGGTGCACATGGTATTATAAGCGGAAATAAGATACTCAAAACAAAGAAAACTGTTTTCAACGCTGATAATGTAGGACATGAGACAGGGGAATATCCTTTGTTCTTAGGTGACCAGTTAGGTTTCCTAGACACAATCAATACTCCTTACCCTGTACTAGACGAGCTATACCAAGCTCAGCTATCACAAATCTGGAACGAGTTTGAGATAGACCTTACACAAGACAGACAAGATATGATTAATGCTCGTCCCGAAGTTGTAGACCTTATGGTAAAGACAATCTTATGGCAACATCTAGCAGACTCTATTGCTTCTAGGTCAATTACAGGTATCCTTATGGATTACGTGTCTAACTCAGACTTAGAAAGCTGGTACAACTGCGTAGCGTTATTCGAAACAATACATGCTAGAAGCTACAGTTTAATTATCAAGCAGACATTCAATAACCCTAACGAAGCGTTAAAGAATGGCTACGAAGATTTACAAGTAATACAGCGTTCAGATATATTACGTGACGCATTTGACGGATTAGGCAACTTACCTTTCGATGCGCCTAGAGAAGAAAAAGAAGAAAAACTGTATATTGCAATAGCTGCATTGTATATGTTAGAAAGCTTAAACTTCATGGCATCATTTGCTATTACGTTCGGTATTGTAGAAACAGGAATCATGCAGGGTATTGGTCAAATAGTATCACTAATCTGTCGTGACGAATTGTTACACGCAAGAGGTGGACGAGAAGTTCTAAATATCGAGTTTAAGAGAAATCCAGAACTTGCTAAGAGACTTAGACCTCACTTCCAGAAAATGTTTGACGCTATCGTGTCCACAGAATTAGAATGGACAGACTATTTGTTCAGTCAGGGTCGTCAAGTAATTGGACTAAGCCCTGAGCTTATCAAAAAGTACGTATTGTTTATGGCACAGCCTGTAGCAAATACTTTAGGTCTAGTAACAGAAAAGATAGAAACTACTCCATTACCGTACATGGAGACTTACATTGACTCTAGTAAGGTTCAAGTTGCTGCACAAGAGCTACAGCTAACTTCATACCTAGTAAACTCAGTGTCCCCTCTAACAGATCAAGACGAGTTTCTAGCAGAACTTCGAGGAGAAATGTATTAAAGCTATATTTGCTAACGATTTGGCAGGTGGTTTTGGAAATAAGGGAGGCCTACCCTGGCCTTCCAACTCTATAGACCTACAACACTTTAAGAAACAAACCCAAGGAGCTTATATAATTATGGGCAGGAACACTTGGGAAACTTTACCAAAACTAAAAAATAGAACTCCTGTAGTGGTGTCTTCTAAAATAGGTAAAAATAAAGGGCTTTGGATACCTTCGGACATACTACAACAAGAACTAGAAGACTGTTGGCAAGGAGAAACTAACGCTTTCCTTATAGGAGGAGCTAAACTGCTAACACCTCAAAATTTAAAGTTATGTACTAGCATAATTCATACTACTATAAAAGAAGTATATTACTCATGTGATACATATATCAATGAGAACACATTAGGGTTTCTAGGCACACTAGACTCTCATCTAATCTACGAAGACAAGCATATAGAAATAAGAGAACATATCGTATAATGAAAAATTACTTAAATCTAATACATAAAATAATACTAGAAGGGGAAGATTCAAACGACCGTACAGGAGTAGGCACTAAGTCTATCTTTGGTACTCGTATGGAATGGGATTTAAAGAAAGGATTCCCCGCAGTAACTTGTAAGACATTAGCGTGGAAGTCAGTAGTATCAGAACTATTATGGTTTTTATCAGGATCTTCTAACCTAGAACATTTACGTACTAGACTACATGGGTATGGTAGTGATAAATCTACTATATGGGATGCTAACTACAAAAATCAAGGTAGAGCCTTAGGATACACTAAAGGCAATCTTGGGCCTATATATGGACACCAGTGGCGCAACTTTAACGGTATAGACCAGATAAAAAATCTATTAATGTCAATACGCATGGGAAATGCTACAGGAGTACACAGTAGACGTAATATAGTTACTGCTTGGAATGTACCAGATATTCCACATATGACGTTACCTCCCTGCCACCACACCTTTCAAGTGCATGTAAATAAAAATAAAGAGCTAAGCTTAATGTGGCATCAGAGGTCTGTAGATGTATTTCTAGGATTGCCATTTAACATAGCAAGTTACGCTTTGCTTACACACATATTAGCTGAGATAACTGGCTGTACTGTTGGAAATCTAATATTTACTGGAGGAGATACTCACATATACAAAAACCATATGGTATCTATAGCAGAGCTAATGGAAAGAAGTCCTGGACTGCTTCCAGAATTAGTTATTCCTAATCTAACAGACTTAGACTCTGTACTACAGTCTCCTATAGAAAACTTTAAACTTAATAACTACAATCCGCAAGGAAAAATCGTAGCACCAATGGCTATTTAGAAAATTTTAGTTGACTCTACAAGACCGCTACTGTATAATTTACTTATGCCGTAGCGGTTTTTCTGTATGTAAATAACCACTACTTCAAGGATAAGAACACAGAAAGTTAATTAAGGAGTAATTAATACTATGACGGGATTAGATTTTGCTTGGGCTTTTGAAAAAATATGGGTAGCAATATTCGCATATATCTTTTGGAAAAGCAAGGAGCTTAAAAAAGAAAACAAACAAAGAGACACAGACATTCAAAACTTACAATTAGCCCAGGCTAGAGCTTCAACTATATTTATTACTGAGACTCAAATGAAAGAAGCAGTTAGGGAAGCTTTATTGCCTTACAAAGAAGGCCAACAAGAAATAAAGATACTCCTAAAAGGCTTAAACGATCACATCTTCACATTAAGTAAAGATGTGGCAGTACAACATGCTATAGGGGCGTTAAACAATGATAAATAAACTTTTACTAGTAAACAGTGCGGAAGACGAAAGTCTACTAAAGTATCTAAAAGATAGTGGCTACTTAATAGTGTTTTGCAAGCCCAATGAGATAATAAAGACATGCAAGAAAGTAGCTCCTCAAATAATACTAATTCTAGATATGCAGGACGATCTAGAATTAGTAGAGTTATTAAGTAACCCTGACATATCTAGTATACCTGCTATTCACGCTACAACAGGATACCCAGTAGACGATACTTCTAAACATACAAAGTTTTTTGATATATCAAAGAAAGTAAACATTTATAAATCACTTATAAACATGAAGATTATATCAGACAAACTATCAAATATTATAGCAAAACAAGTTGACATAGAGGATGCTTTCTAGTATAATTGCATTTCAGATTTGAGAAAAGCGTTTTACAAAACAGTTTAAAAAACATCTTGCTATACAAGCCATTCTTTGCTATAATATGTTTCTGGAATTGAGAAAAAGCATAAAAAAGAAAACAAAAAACATCTTGCTATATCGGTCATAACTTGATATAATAGATTTTCAAATTAACTAAAAGAGAGAAAAATTATGGGAAAGAAAACTAGCAATAAAGGTAAAGGTAGCTACGCAACTTATCAAGCAGAGGGTCGCCGAGATAAAAACCGTACTGCTCGTTTGCTAAAGCATCTTAAAGCTTACCCCGAGGATGCAGCAGCACAGTCTGCACTTAAACGAGCTAAGCCCCCACGCAGAGCTTCAGGTAAAAAAGGTAACTTTCCTGCACAAAAAACGTATCATATCTTAACTACAGCAGGTCACAAGGTAGAAATGCCCACGTTTGACCCTACAGTGCCAAAACTTGTAACTAAATAACAGACTAGCCGAGCAACTGCTCGGCTACTTCTTGGAGAATAACATGAGAAACTTCGTAGCAAAATATGCTAGAATAAACAGAGCCTCTACACACAGAGACAAAACAAAATACCAACGCGGTTGGGAAATGGACTGGGACGAAATTGAGCCTCCACAATAGTTCTAACAAGAGACATTGTGCAGATTTAATTAACCCAAAAGGAACAACAAATGATTGATGAAAATGCAGTAGAAGACGGCAGCAAACAAGCAGTTCGCAAAGAAACTCAAGATATTATTGACGCTTCTATGGATCACCAGTTTCAAGAGAATATGCGTAAGTATACTTTAGTAGGTGAGTTAAGTAACTGGCGTACTAATATGAAAGACAATAAACGTCGTCAACAAATACTTAGCGGTCGAGCTAAGATTCTAGACCTAGTAAATAAAGCATGTTCGAGCTAATCCCACAAGATTGGGCAAAGCGTAGAACGCATACAAAACGGGAGAAGCCTGTAGCAATACAGGTATTCGACTACAAGCAAATTAATAACCATTTCTGTACTATAATAGTTCATTTTGAAGATGGCAGTTCTAAGGAGTTACTCTCTAGAGTTGTACAAAATCACATAACTAAAACTTGGGTGGTAGATGGAATGGAATACTCAGTGAGGGTAACATATAATGGAGATTAAAATGACACCAACTTTTCTAGAAGCTTTGAAAGCCTCACTAAAAATTAGCCTTTCTGAGCCTTCTTATAACATTATGAAAGATGCCTCGGCAGAAGATGACCCAGAAGTAGTAGAAATGTTAATAGGCAGAGCTGTTGTAAATGAACTTATAACGGACGCATTAAAAGATTAAAATATGTGCGTGGGGCTGGATGGGTTTAGGCTGCGGATTGCAAACTCGTATCAAGCAGGTTCGATTCCTGTCACGTACTCCAAATTACACTAGTATGCTGCAAAGGTAGACAGGCACATAAACCGTTTAGGTGTGTTCCGTAAGAGGATAGCTACAATTCTATACAGGTAAAGTTTTAAGTCGGGATGCCTGGCGGTACTAACTGTATAGGAGCTGAGGAGTAATGCCTTCAGTATAGTGATTGCGGGTTCGACTCCCGTTGCTAGTACCAAAATCGCATCGTATTGAATTAATTTATTAAGGAAATATGTATGTCAAGAACAATCAGAAGAAAAAACGTAGCTTTTTGGTGGAATAAACAAGAATACCTACAAAGCCATGAGCATGACTGGTCTTATGGTAGCATTTACTGTAAGACAGAACAAGACTATAATACAGAAACTCGTGTATTTTATAGTGATAAATGTAACCCTGCCCCGCACAGTAAAAATGTTAAACATGCGGAAAATAGTAAGCGTAGAGCAGCGGAAACTAGAAAACTAAAATCTTACAGAGGTTTTGGGTGGATAGAGTTCGAAAAGCTCTATGACGATAGATGGAACTGGGATTAAACAATGGAAGATGATCTAGTCTGGGACTAGCGCCGCTTGCTAAGCGAACGGAGCCGAAAGGCTTGGGGATCAATACCTCCTTCTTCCTCCAAATTAAGGTAATAACATGTACGGACTATATAAAACTACAACAGTAATGGACTACGAAGGGGACATTGATTCCTACAAAACTTTACTAGCTGTAGCCCCTAGTTCCTCAGAACTAGTGGAGCGTTGGGACAAAAAATGCGAAAAAGAGTTAAAAGCAGTAAGTGAGTTACACAAAAGCTATGCAGATAACGTACCTCCTAAGTTCCTGAAAGGACAAAAAAGCCTTGAGTATTTAGGAAATACTGGTGGGGGATATAGTTACGTAAAAATTATTGTTACTATTGAACAAATAAAACAGTGGGACAAATAATGTTTACTGCCTCATATGACTTTGAGATACAGCAGTTTTTTATATACTATAACCACGGATTAGTGGGGTATTTTGATCCCAAACAAAAACCCAAGTACATAGACTTTTGCGATATATATCTACCTTTACATTTAAGTAAACTTCATCTCAAACAACTAGAAAAAATTCTAGATTTAAAAGGGTCAACAGAATAAAACAGGGAACTTATAAAGTAAGTGGCACAATCGTACATGATACTCCTAAACTTGTGGTTTTTATGATGAAACACCTTAACCCACCTGCTTACTCTCACAGACTAGTTAGGTACGAGGAACTAAGAGATCATTATATTTTTAAAGTAGAATCCGAACTATTTGAGCTAAGAGAAGATGTTCCTATGTACCTAGTATATTTTAACGTAAACGGGGTTGTTTCCGTAGAAATTGTTTGACAGATTGCCCAAATAAGCGTATAATAGCTTTATTGAATTGATAAAAGGCTAATAAATTGAGTACGACACTAGAACAAGACTGGCGGGCATACAATAAAAAAATGCGTCGTCAATGTATGCACCAAGCGCAGTTTAATACTCTTAGAGAGTACGAAAAGTACCGAAATGGTACGCTTAAGTATACTAAAGAATTTACGGAGCTAGAGAAAAAAGATATAATATATCGTAGAAATGCTGCTCCCTCCCCTAAAACATTAAAGCAACATCCACTACCTAACAAAAACCCAACTGCAAAGATTAAATCCCCTGAGTACACAGGCACACTAATCAAAGGCATTAGCACAATGCACAAAAGTAACGCAGTTCCGGTTATTAATACCCAAGAAATGATTGACCACGCAAATATGCGGAGATAGTAAATTTATTTCTTGACAAAATACTTAAATTCTAGTATAGTATATTTAGTGGTTCAAAAACACTGGAGTCGTAGCTAAAGTGGCACAGCACCCGCTTCATATGCGGAAGAATATCCGATTTCGATTATCGGCGACTCTACCAAACAAGGTAAGCCTCATGAACATTTATTTAGATGATGAAAGAGTTCCCAAAACAGAAAAAGACTGGGTAATTATCAGAGACGCAAACTCTCTAATAAATTTAATTATACATTTAGGAACCTTACCAGATCATATATCTTTTGACCATGATTTAGGGGAAAATGTAAAAACTGGGTACGATGTTGTTAAATCTATAGAGTATCATTTACTGTCTGATTTAATAAACTGGAATCCTAGATTTACTTTTACAGTACACTCAGCTAACCCCGTAGGAGCAAAAAACATACAAAGTCATTTGGACAACTTAATTAACCACATGAACCATACACAGGGAAAAAGTAATGGCGAAATTACTGTTAGTAAAGGACTACCTATTTGAAATAGACAGTCATAAGATAACCATACCTTCAGGGTACACTTGGGACGGAGCAAATATACCACTAATTTTTCAGCCTATTGTAGGTAAAAGATTCGCAGTCATAAATATGCTGCCTTCCCTAGTACACGATTACCTAATAGAAATTAATTGGGACGTAAAAGAAAGAGATTTAAAATTCTACTCAGTTTTATTAGAAACTGGTAGAAACAAAAAAATAGCCTATATGATGTATCTAGCTGTTTGCTTATATAGTTTTATTTACTTTTAAAGGAAGATGTAGTCACCGTTGGGTGTGTCCCTGGTCTTGAAAACCAGTGAGTCCAAAAGGGCAGGGGTTCGACTCCTCCTTCTTCCGCCAAATTATTATACTCTTAGAGTAAAAAATAGCACCGGGGGAACTTTGTGTTATATACATTTCAAAGAAGAAATATCTACAATTAGAGGTTACAGCTACACAGCCTCTTATAAAAACAGGGATAAGCCCATATTTTCTTGCACTATACATTATATCTCAGATACCGAGGTATATTTGGGGGGTGCTATTGGCGTATGGGGAACAAAAGTATTTAGAAAGTTGGCCACGGGTCTATCCCTTAGAGGCATAAAGCTAATAAGGTATGAACGAAACAAAGAATTAAAAGAAATAAATATAACTCGTTACGAGTAAAAAGGAAAATAAAATGATTAGTGAAATTAATTTAAGTACACCTAAAACTACAGGAATAGTTGTGCCTACCTCAGCAGATTTCGTATTGCTACATACCTCAAAAACTAGAAGGTACTTAGAAGTAATAAATAACTCTGAGCAGGTAGTAGAGTTTGCCATAGGACAAAATTCACCTGCAAACGAAGACTATATAAAAGTAGGAGAGAATGGGCATTGGGCAGCAACACACACGGAATTCTTTTCTTCTATAACTAGTATTAAACTGTGGTTAAAAGCACCAGAAACTGCTAGTATCGTAATTATAAGCTAATGGCTTATAGTTACTCTGGGCTACTTAAAAAAAGCTTTTCTTTCAATGAAATAAGTCTCCTATTTCCCCTGAGTTCAGAAGTTGTAACTGATATTATTAAAAGGTTCTTTACGCCACTTCTAGGCTCAGGTGTGCAACATTATACCCATAACACCATTACTATGAGTGCAGATTTTGAAATAGAAATAGATTATAAATTATATAATCTAACAACCGACAATGCATTAATCGGAGATACGGACGCACTCAGCGGGGATATTTGGAAAATTAACAAAGATAACAACAGTATGCTTATAAGAATCGGAGGCACTACTTACACGACTACAGGCTCATACACGGAAGATTTAAAACTAAATACAGCTAAAATGACAAGAGTTGGCACCACAGTTAAGGTTTTCAGGAATGATGTAGAAATATACTCCGACACGATAGCCCTTGCTGATTTTACTATTGATATGGTTGGTACTAGACAGAATGGGGCTTATGATTCATTTAGCGGGATACTTGCTAATTATAAAGTAACTAATATTGCATCTTTGGTTATGGACGCGCCACTTGACAAGCAGTACACAGCATCAGCGCCTACAGTTATAAATAAAGCCGATGCAAATAACAATCTGACAGCCGTTAACCTTGATAATGCTGGGTCTGAGTTTACTGCTAGTGATACGTATGGGTGGTTAGGTGAGAATAATGTCGGAGCACCAACTCGTATTTCCGATGACTGGACTAATAATGGAGATGGGAGTTACACGATAGATACACCTGACGGAAATTATGGCGACTGTGAACTTCAATTTGGAGTTAGCGAGGTGGGTTTCACGTATTTTGTTGAAATAACTATGAATGAGCCAACTGGAAATTCTAACCTTAGAATGAGGAGCTCCTACCCAAATATTGATTTTACTACAGCGGGTGATTATTCAAAGTTGGTAACAGCTCTCTCTTCTGCATGTCCAAAATTTAATAGGCGTGGAGGCGCTCATGCTTTTGCTCAAACTCTTTCTAATCTATCTAACAGACAGGTATTGGAGGTTGCATCGTAATGAAAAAATGGAGCATGATAAGCGAACAGACAGAATTAACAAATCCCGCACTAAAATGGTTTAAACAGTGGGCGTCTATGATTGGCGTATCCCATGACACAGTAAACCGTATACATTGCCATTGCCCACCCGAGGATTTATTAGTTGGAGTCGAAGAAGTGTTAATTTTTAACTCTGAACTTGCTGAAACTGATAGACCAGCAGCACTACTCCAATCAATAATACAAGCCGCTAAGTTTATGCTTTCAAACTCTGCCAATATTTTAACGGGTGATGCTTGGCTATTCGATGAAATGTATAAAACAAATTACCATAGAATTTGGTGTGAGAGGCACAATACAACGGAGTCTTTTGAGGCTGACTATCTAGCCGTATTTGGACAAGCAGCAGGGACAACAACACAAGAACAAGCAAGCAGATTAATTAAACAGTACTTCGGAGGTTAGATGAGTTTAAATGATACAGAAGTTCAATTCCTTGTGAATGACTTAGGGGTTCCCCAAGGAAATACTGTATTATATTAGTTAATTTAAAAAACTTGTTGCGTAGTAGCTTATTGTTTGCTATAATATGTTTCTGGAATTGAGAAAAGGCAATTATATTATGACTTCACAAGAACTACAAGATTATCTAACTGAGGATGCAGCCGTGGGCGAACGATTTTATAGACAACAAGCAGAACGTGGTCGCAAAGGCTTACCTACAGGCTCAAGCACTTGTAGCGACCCTTATGCTACTTTTCCGAAAGGCGAAGGCAAAAAAACTGTTGCAAAAGCACCACGTAAATTAAAAGCAGATTATGTGTCAGAAATTGGCGTAGCTGGTATTGACAAGCTTACTTTAGTAGACTTGCAAGTGCTTGCTGCTCTAGTCACTGACATTAAACTTGTTATGCCTACTGGCAGACTCAAGTCGCCTTACATCGACCAGTGCAGTTTGCTATGTCCCGAAGTTAAGTTCGACAAGCTTACTATTGCTACTCTCAAGTTACTTATAGGTAAGTATTCATGAGAGTAATAGTTATAGCAAGTGTATCTCCAACTAGCCTAGAGTATGACATAAACTATGCTTTGAGTGATGTTAAAAATTCGGAAGTAGTTTCAGATATAAAGTACGTAAATACTAGTGGTTCTTACAGTCAGTACGTAACAGCTATAATACACGTAGAACCAAAAGCAGAAACAATTTAATTAAGTCCCCATAGCTCAGTCTGTGTAGAGCGTTCGACTCATAATCGAAGGGTCACTGGTTCGAATCCAGTTGGGGACACCAAATTCTTAAAAAACTTATTGACAAGAATATTAAATCTTGCTATAATAGTTATCTGGAATCGAGAAAGGAAACGAAAAATAACCGAGTCACTATAAGTGATCCCGATTTATTGCCGTAGGATAGGTAGTACGTAACCGAAGCAATACGACCCTGGAGTGTCAAGCTACAAACACTGGGCGTTATACCTGAAAAAACAAACCAAGAGCATGGCCGTATCAGTTCGAAACAACTGGGTCTTCGTGAAAGCCGAAGCAATTTAATAAAAGACTTTGAAGATAGATTGCTTCTATCCTAAAATACTTGTACAGACAGGCATATCTACTCAAAGTCTTTTCTTAAATTGGGGACATAGTGAAACTGGAGATCACACGATTCTTCTAAATTCGTATTCGGGGTTCGAGTCCTCGTGTCCCTACCAAGCATGTGTAGACCAGTAAGGATCTGGGGCGGCCTGTAAAGTCGTCGTTGCCGAGAGGAGCCGTGTAGGATCGTTACCTACCACATGTACCACATTACTACTAGTATCGGAGAATGCTATGAGAGACAAAAATAGTTGGATTGAAGGCACAGATGTTTAATAGTGAAACTCAGGGATTTATTAAAGTAGGAGTGTGGGATGGTGAATACCATAGAATCTCACAAGACGACTGGCCAGGTGTTTAATTCAAAGGAACTAGTATAACAAATTTAGGGTGAGAAGCTTAAGTGGCATAAGCGACTGGCTGTTAACCAGAAGATAGAAGGTTCGAGTCCTTCCTCTCCCGCCACATTATAAGGACGAGCATAAGGTATGCGTCGGGTCTCCAAAATCTTGAAAAGACAGAGTTCGATTCTCTGCGTCTTTGCCAAATCCTCTACCTTAGGATAGCACATTAGATTGTGTACTAGCCCACTTCGGTGGGCTTTTTATCCTTCTAAAATAACTTATAAATGTTCTTGCTTAAACGCTAATTGTTTGCTATAATATGTTTCTGGAATCAAGAAAGGCTTTAGAAAATTTTGAACTTTATAAATGTTAACTCTCTCATCTTAGGAAAATAAATTAATGAAGAAAATATTATTAGCAGTAACATTAGCCACGATGTTAGTATCGTGTGCAGACAACAAAGTATTACCCCATTATGGAGAAGTAAAAACTTATGGACTAGTTGATGCAAGTGCAGTAAAACTTCCTTGTGTTAATTATGAAGTAGCTATTGGAAACGTAATCTGGTCAGCTATTTTTGCCCCGACAGTAGCAGTCCCTATATACATGGTAGGCTTTAGTATTATGGAACCGACAAGTGTTGACGAGCTTTGTATGATAAAGACATTTGATGAAACCGAAGTCGGCAACTTGTTTAGAGAATACGAAAAAACTTTGTAAAACTTCTTGACTAATAGCCAATAACTCGGTATAATAGTTCTAGAAATTGAGAATAAAGGCTAAAGCAATTTAGTCTAGCCATACGCTTGAGGCTTAAGATAGCGGGGTCACTTTCAAGACCTATACTATGAAACAGATTCTATAGTCTGTAAAACTCTGGGGTCTAGTAGTTATGTGTCTCCTTAACAATACTACCGATTCAGTCACACTTCGTATTCAGGGTGATAGTTGGCTACTTAATGCTAGACGCGGGTACTTAGTCTATAAAATATAGTATCAGGGGATTAACTGGCCACTTTACTTAGCAGTTCGGGAGATCGTCACAGGAATAATGAGCCTGTAAATAAGTGGTGCAAGAGCGTAGAAGTTATAATAACGTGTCCACTCTAATCAACAACTTAGAAAATAACTTAAAAAACAACTTGCATAACGACTTAAAAATCGGTATAATAGTTTTAGAAATTGAGAAAAGAGAGAAAAACTTCTCCTTGAAAAAGCGGTACTTCACATCTTTTCTCAAATTTCTAATGTAAGAATCACTGGTAGACAATTCTGCCGTTGACTATGCTTCTTCAGGGGGTGTCTTCTCTAGTAACAACTTAGGTTGGAGAGTGATTCTTACATTAGAAATTAAAATAACGCAGCAGACCTCTTGTAGGATTGATGAAGCGGAAATAAATTTTTAAAAGACTTGCATAACGGCTTCAAATCCGGTATAATAGTTTTAGAAATTGAGAAAAGAAAAAGAAACGAGTAGCGTGCGAAAGTGATGTTTTTTCTTTTCTGAAAGTTAGGGTAACGCTCGTGCACTGAGTGAAGGTTCAACTCCTTCTAGTAAATTTCTATTATGCAGGGTACAGTAACCTGACGATGAAAAATACTGAAACCTTTTAATATCCTAGTAATAAAGTAAAAAGATTCTAGGTAATCCTTCTGGCGATTCAAGTCTTAGATAGGCGGTGAGAAGTGTATTATACAGATGCGTCCGCGACCAACCAACTAACACAAAGAATGATACGTAGCCATTACGTTAGACTGCAAACCGTTAAGGGCAGGCCAAGCTCCTAAGAAAACAATCTTGGAAGGCTTATACATATATTGCTTAGCACTTTGCTCCCTAAGTCTAGTGTGGAATCTATACAGAGGCAAATGCCTCTTTCAGGTCGAAATACCTAGACACACGAAATTGCTAGTCAGCGCAATTAAAGATTAACTGATATACAAAGGTGTGACTCCTTTGTCCTTATTAAAGCGTATCTTGAAAGAGGAATAAGAACCTTACGCTGTGATAGCATCCTGCGGTAGTACGCTTTAATAAGGAAAGTTGTTCAACGGCAGCTCAAAGCGGCATAAAAGATTAATGCAAGGTAAATATTGTTTTCCTTGCGCTTTCCTTAACTACTCAACAAAGGAACAAAAATGGAATACACAATAAAGTGTGATACGCTAGACGTAAAAATGGTAGTTAAAGTTTTAAATAAGGAAAAGTTTGAAGCAGCCATGACAAAGACAAATAAGTTTTGGAGTGGAAGCGAAGGAAGAGCTCTGTGTTACGGGGGACATGTACTGGCAGGACTTAAAATGTTTGCTCAAGAATGTCTTCAGCAAATCGCCTTTAATAACTTTCTTAATGGAGATTACTTAGAATATAAGTTTGATTGGAGCAAAGAAAACCAAGGTATTGAAGGCTTTTATAATTTCGCTACAGCAGGACTGAAAGTACTGGAAATTAATTCTTGGTTTGTCTGTACTGATGAAATAGAAATAAAGTAAAAAACTTCTTGACTAAATACTAGAATCCCCGTATAATAGATTCTAGAAAGTTAAGAAAAGAGATTAATACGAAGCAAGATTTACTCACTTGTTTTTATAAAGGGCGGTTTTATAGTATTGTAAACGTCTAAAGGAAGAAAGGGTACAGAGTTCTTCACTATAGTTTTAATTTCTTTTCTTAATTTTCTATGCACACTAGCTTCGGCCACATAGTGTAAGAAAGTTAAAACCCTTTCTGTCCAATAATCAACGTAAGTCCTGACCCAGGCATTGTAGGGAGAGAGGTGCAATTCCTACCATATCCACGAGTAACGGTCAGTTTACTGAACTAACTCTAGGGATAAGGTAGATTAAAGCAGGGCGGTTTAGCGTCCTTAAAATAACCCACTGAAAGGTGGAAAAGGTAACTTGTCAGGTTGCCGCTGTGTAGGCTCCGGTTTACAATAGTTTATCTAGACAAGCACAAGTTTCATTCCGTAAGAATGTCTTTGAGTCTAAAATCAGAGATAGCATTAAAAGGAACGAGCGTAGGTACTCCCGACAGGCGAGTATAGCGGCTAATAACCAAAAAGCCAAAATTAGACATGGGGACATATTTAAACCTGCAATCCACTCTAGTACGAAATATGCAAAAACTAATGTGTAGTTGTTTCAGTCCGAGTAGTCATATAAGGGCAGGCAGCAGTAACAAAGAATTGTTTGTAAATAGACAATCCTTAAAATACGGTGGAGTAGCGGGAACGCGAAAGACAATGTGGTGTGGAATATTTTGTAAGTCAAAAGCTTACGAACTCCTGACGGAACACATCGCAGACAACTAAATAACGCTATTGGTTAGCATTTGACTCTTAATCAAACTATCGGGTTCAATTCCCCATTAATCAAAAGTTTCCGTCGGTACGTTATCGAAAGATTGCTAATCCCTGACAATAATGAATCAGGGCATATAAAGGTCGAAAGCCTGCATATGTTTACAACGTAGATAAATTTAGTCTCTTAGCGGAGAGTAACAGCCCTAAAGGTTGGAAGGAATCGAAATGTAGAGTAGATACGTATGACAGTCTTATATGCTTACAAGACTTTAAAGACAAGCGCAATCGGTGGGATACTAGGGAGACCTAGTGGATACGCAGCTAACTCATATGGCTCGCAAAAGACCTGCTACTAGAAGCCTTAATCTCAGGCTGATATAAATTAACTCTTTAGAGAGTATTTATGGGGACACTTTAGCTTTACCTAAACGCGAATAAGGTATAAATTATAGTAAAGAAGTTGAAGACTAATGCATTAGTTGGATGGACTAAAATATTATAATTGCTAGAGTCCCACCATAAGTATTTTAAGAGCAAAAAAAAATTGTCAGCTACCCCTAGTTGGTCTGAGAGTACTGCAATAGGAGAGTTTTACTTTAATTGTCCTATAGGTTATCATGTAGATCATATAGTGCATTTACAAGGGCTGATAGTTTGTGGCTTGCATGTGTTAGATAACTTACAGTATCTAACAGAAGAAGAAAATTTAACAAAAAGTAACGCCTTTATCGTATAGTCCGGTCAATTACGCTGGTTTTGTAATCCAGTTACGTAGGTTCGAATCCTGCTAGAGGCACCAAATTACATTTGACGTAATGAAACACTAAGTTCTTGCTAAAATACTAGTGTTCCACCGTAACAAGTAGTCTCCTCAACAGGATGAAAGCGACAACGGAACTAAGCAAACAAATACATATAAGGTTCGATCCCTTTTCTCTGGTGAGTATATGTATGAACAATAGAATTACTGTTCATCTTACATGTAGAATGGTTCATAGCCAGCTATTTTGTACAATGAATAACATACCGTAGAGCAAGTCGCACTTGCTAAATATCTAAAGATATGATTTAACAGGTTTCTTTAGACATTACCTCAAATTTAATTTAACAGGAAAGACAATGAAGAAAATAGCAATAACAGCCCTTACATTAGGAATGTTAGCTTGTAGTTCTTCGAAGTCTACATTAATTAACGAAGATCATACAAGACTAAACATGGAAATAAAAGTTCATGTTTTTAAAAACAAGAAGCTATTAAATAGCGCACTAAAAAAAGAGTTTCCTCGCGAAATAAGAACTGTAGAAGGTTTTGCAGTATGGTATAACACAGTAGAAGATTACTGCGAAATATATGTTACTAAACCAGACTCTAAGTTTGACATTAACACTTGGGGACATGAGCTAGCACATTGTGTGTATGGCAGTTGGCACGACTAAACAGAGAAAAAACAAATGGTATTTACAATTTTATTAGTATTAGCAGTCTTTGCTGGAGCATCGTTCCACAAAGAAATCACAGTAGCAAAACACGTAGTCATAGGGCTAGTAAAAGGTGTCGTACAAAAGTAATGATTGAAGGAGTTGCATTAATAGCAGTAGTATTCTTAGGACTTTATATAGGTGATGTAGAAAATTATTTACGTGCCTTAGTAAAGAGGAAATAAACAGCGCGGCGGTATGCTAATCTCGGTAACGCAATGAGACTTAAAATCTTATGATTGAGGGTTCGACCCCCTCTCGCCGTACCAAATTAAGGAGCAGTAATGCTTAGACGTAAAGAAGTAATTGTAGTTCCAGAAGGTGAATTAAAAGAAAAGCTCTTAGCTCTTATAGCCGAGGATCAAAAAGCTCCGACAGTTTTGACAGCCAGAAAGTTGTGGCGATATTTAAGAAAAGAAATATGTTCTAAAGAATCAATACACTATCGCTACCATAACAGAACAGAGTTACTAGAGATATGTGAAGGTTCTTCTAAAGACTTCTGGATGAAGTATACTTGGAATGTGTGAGAAATGTCTTTATGTATCTTGGATAAGAGGATATAAACTAAAACAGATTAGAGAACATTTCCCTAATCAAACTAGTATGTTATCAGATAGAGATATTCAAGACTCATTTAAAGTAATGATAACTAAAAAACTATGCGTGGGTGGCTAATACAAATTGGCACAGTTACTGGGTTTAGAACCCAGGCCTTTGAGGGTTCGAGTCCCTCTCCGCGTACCAAATATAGTCGATTAGCTCAAAGGCAGAGCAGTGGTGTTACATACCAAAGGTTGGGATCTCGGAACTCCCATCGACTACCAAGTATTTATTCACATCAAGTTGACAAATGTGAATAAATATTTTAACTAAAGGAGAGTACACATGAAATTAGAAACATTTAATATTTTAATGTTCTTAGTAGAAAAAGTAGAATCGGTAGTGTCAGACATTTCTGTAGCTACAGGTGGCATGTCATTCCAAGAATGGAAAGACGCAGGAGAGCCTAGCTTTAATAGCTCTAAAACCGAGGAAGATTAATGGCCACTGAAGCAAAAGTTACCACAGACTATTACTTATGGCCCGATGGAGACTCGTTCCCCTGTGAAGAAGGTGAGCTGTCTTGGAAGTCTGACGATTATGTCATAGTAGAGATACCTTCTTCTTACGAAGGATGCCATGAAGACTACCTAGAAGGTATGCACATGGAAATCAACTTAGGTCAAATGTGCGAGCGCAAGACTATTGTATAAGAAATTAAAGAAAGCGAATAACAAACATTGGAAATATTTGTTTGGGCTGCTTAGCGGTAAACATGATGTAGTTATAAAAAGCACATGGGAATCAAAAGCTACAGGCAAAGAAGAATACGACTTTGGAAAAGGTTGGAATAGATACTACAGCTTTAATATATTGCTGCCTGATTTAAATGACCTAATATTTGACGACACTATTTTAGGTGAAGAAATAACAGGGTTTGACGTAGACCCTGTACAAAAGTTTGATGAAGTAGATCGTTTATCAAACAAGTAAAAGCATAGGAAAGTAGCTGAGATGGATTAGCGCGGGTGTGAAGTACCCGAGACGGCAGATCGTTACTGCCCTTTCCTACCAAATTTATTAAAAAACATGTTGCACAATAACCGATAATTCGGTATAATATGTTTCTGGAATTGAGAAATAGCGAGAAAAATATGGATTACTTTATTGGTGATACCCACTTTGGACACCAAAATATCTTAGAGTTTGGCAGGCCAGGGTATAAAGACATTGAAGATCACAACGAGACTTTAGTGTCAAACTGGAACTCAGTAGTAACTCATAAGAACGACAGAGTTTACTTAATGGGTGACGTAGCTTTCTCTAGTCAGTACCAGTATTTAGCTAGACTTAACGGTAAGCTAACTATTGTGTTAGGAAACCACGACTACCACAGCAAAATAAAGATTATTCAGGACATTAGACCTGACGTTAGATTGTGTGGAGCTGTAGCATACGACAAGAGTTTTATCTTAACACACATTCCTGTACATCCTAGTCAGCTAGAGCACAGGTACAGCCACAACATTCATGGTCACTTGCACAGTTTCAAGATTGACGACCCTCGTTACATTAACGTTAGTTGTGAACAGATCAATTCTACTCCGATTTCAATTGAAGAAATTAGAAAAAACATATTGACAGACAGCCAATAATTCGGTATAATATGTTTCTGGAATCGAGAAAGGAAACAAAATGTATAGATTATTGTATAAAGGCGTAATTCATGATGTTCATTGTGATTGGTTTATTTTGCACTCAAAAATGTGTAAAAATATTAAACACCACAGCTGGAATGTTGATTTCTGTGAGATAGTATAATGAAAAAGTTTATGACTAAGTTATTTACTTTCCTGTACTACACCATTCAGTTTGTAATACTTTATGGTATATTACGTCCCCTAGTAGGAGTATGAAAATGGATAAAACTGATATATTATTTATTATATTAATAGTATTTTTTATAGGATTAACTGCGGTTAGTGTAAACACTGTTATAAACACTCCGCAAGAAAAGGTACAGTGTGAATGAAAAATAATGTAATACTTCCCATACTAAAAGTAGTGTCAGCAATACTAGTAATGGTTTTAATATGTGTAGTTGCCCTAAGTATAAATACTTAAAAACAATGCGGGCTTGGTGTTAATGGTAGCACGTTGTCCTTCCAAGTCAAATGTGCAGGTTCGAATCCTGTAGCCCGTTCCAAATTATAGCAGAATAGCTTATGTCAGGACAAAGCGTATCCTTCGGGGTAAGAATTCGGTTCGAATCCGATGTATGCGATCAAACAAATACGTGATAGTTTAAATATGAAAAATACAGGCCATTGCGGCTAGAGATGCTAGTGCAAGTCTGGCTCACGTAACCAAATTATTATAGTAAACTGGTTAATCCACTAATCAAAAATGTAAGCTGCATACCAAAAATTTGCAGGTCAGCGTTGGTTCGCTGAGTAGGATTGATTACCCTATTACTTAATTGTGTATATTTGAGTCCCAAGAGGTCTTATGCAACAAATAATTGACTAGTTTACTATAATAATTTCATAAAGAGATAAAAATGATCAAAGTAATTGGTAACAACTTTCCCTTAGTTTAATGGTAGAACTATACCCTTTCAAGGTATCAGCGCGAGATCGATACTCGCAGGGAAAACCAAATTCAAGAGTAGAAAAAGGAAATACATTATGTGGGTAGAAGTAGAAGTAACAACAACAAAAACACATTTAGTAGAAGTAGACAAGCTATGAAAACCGCTCTGTTCCTATTCGACTACACAGGCATTATGGCAATGCCTTGGGCTGAGGCGGGATATAGCTGTCTTTGCATAGATTCGCAACATCCCAAAGGCAACACCCCATCTAAAGTGCATAAAAATATAATCTTTGTAGGTCTAGAGATTAATGTTGATATGCCCATATTTCAGATTAGAAAGCTAACAAGTCACATACCTGACTTTATATTTGGATTCCCTCCTTGTACAGACCTAGCAGTCTCAGGAGCAGCACACTTTAAAAAGAAAGCGGCAGTAAATCCAAACTTTCAGAAAGATGCAATAGCATTATGTAGAACAGTAGAAACCTTGGGCAATCACTTTGACAGGCCCTGGGCATTAGAAAACCCCGTATCAGTATTAGCTACGCAATGGCGTAAACCTAACTTCTACTTTCACCCTTACGAGTTTGGTGGATATTTACCAGAAGACGATAAGCACCCTTTTTACCCTGAGTACCTACCTCCTAGAGATTGTTACAGTAAAAAGACAGGTATTTGGCACAATGATAAATTCATAGTTCCAACTAAGTTACCTGTAGAGCTTATGACAAAAACTGGAGAATACTCAGCAATGTACTCTAAACTAGGGGGTAAGTCTATTAGAACGAAGAACATTCGTTCAGCAACTCCTAGAGGTTTTGCAAATTCTGTATTTGAAGCTAATAAACTTGTTGACTAACAGCGCATTGTTTGCTATAATATGTTTCTGGAATTGAGAAAAGGAACAAAAAATGTTTGTAAAAGTAATAACCGAAGGTGATTGTGAGGGAAGAACTACTAAAACAGTAGCTATCTTTCAATGTGATAATGAAAGACAAGTAGCCTCTTACCTGCTAGCTAATAAAATCAAACCTTATTACCATTTTACGTTTACTCAAGTTCGTAACCCTTTAGAAGATATTAGAAATTACGAAGTACCTGCAAATCTAGTTTTAAGCACAGATAACTATGGCAGAGCTAATATCTCTACTGGAGAGACAGAACAAGAACTGTTTATGAAAACATTAAACGCAGAACAGTTAAGAAAGTATAAAAAACTTATTGCAAAGTAACCAAATCTTTGCTATAATATGTTTCTGGAATTGAGAAACAAACGATTATTTAAACTGGGTGTGGTGACAATTGGACGTCTACTTGCTTTGGAAGCAAGGTCATGTGGGTTCGAACCCCACCTCCCAGACCAAATTTAAAAACTTCTTGACTAATAACCAATAATTCGGTATAATAGTTGTAGAAATTAAGAAAAACCTACCCACTATACAATACACCAATAAGGGTACGCCCTCGCCTTAATGCAAGGTATAAGACAGAGTAAGTTATAGGGCGGCAAAGAAGTTGCGACAGATACTTCAAAAATCATCTACCTAGTAGGTGTCTAATCTTTAACTGGTGGTATAGTATAACGGCAATTATGACGCGTTGTCTGCGCGAAGATCGGGGTTCGATTCCCCGTACCACCGCCACTTTAGGAAATACAATGTTTGAAATGATTAAACAATCACCAGACTACTTTCAGATTAATACAAAAACAGGGAAATCAGTCGGTGAGATATACAAAGAATGTGATGGTCTTTATGTGTTCTCATTCACAGATACACCTAGAGGTTGTTTTGCAGGACATTTCTTTAACTTTGTAGGTACTAGACTTAAAGAGCTAAATGCAGAGTTTTTAGCAGAGACAGAAGAATACTTCGAGGAACAAATGAGAAAGCAACTTGCTAAGTCTTTTCATAACCCCTTTTGGCCTGTATATAAGTAATTATTGGTGTGAGCGTGGCAGAATGGATGATGTCCTTGATTGTGATTCAAGATCATGCGGGTTCGAGTCCCGTCGCTCACCCCAATAACTATTTCGCGTCGCTAACTCAAATGGTCTAGAGTATCCGGCTTTTAACCGGAAGGTTCCCAGTTCGAGTCTGGGGCGACGCACCAATTTGGCAACTAAATAGCGTAAGGAAATCCATTGCGAGCGCTACAAAAGTTTTAGTTGCAAGTCTTTCGATAAACTTAGTCCAATATGGATAAGGAAGTTGAAAGGCGGATCTATTTCAATTGCGAGTTAGAGTTCTGTTGAACTTATCGGTCTCATAAGCCGAATGAAGGTTGGTTAGATTCCAGCACTCGCTACCAATCAACACTCCTGTAGCTTAACGGCAAAGCGCAGGCTTCTAAACCCTAGAAATGGGAGTTCAACTCTCCCCAGGAGTACCAAATCAATAAGTATTAGCCGACTGGCTATAAAAATGGAGACGGATATGCGTTCTAACTAGATACCCCCTTGACGACTTTATATTACTAGTAGTACAACCAAACAGAAAACAACTATTATATAAAGGAATCAAAAATGAACTTAGTAAAATTAAAAATTAAAGTAAAACACCTTGCCCTAGAGCCATCCATTATTCGCCATGAAGAACGCAAAGTTAGTGGGATGAACAAATGGGATTTACAGCATCACAGAAAATGGAATGTGCGTAACGAAGCTAGGGCAACACAGTTAGCGATAGCCTTCTTGAAGGGTAAGCCTTACAAAAGCGTTGAACCTAAACTTAGGGACAAAAATGCAGGACAGCACAACTTGGTATTTCATAGAGTTCTAAGAATGGCTCAAAAGTATGGTAAGCCAAAAACAACTGCGGTAACTATAACTAACTGGAGGAACGCATAATGGCTAATCACGAACAGAGCTTAAAAGACGCTAAAGAGCGTGTATGTGACTTGAGATTGTCAATTGAGAAAGCAATAACCGCTTTAGAAGAACTAGAGGGAGCTATATGCGATATTGATAGCTTAGATAACGTCTCTCTTAGATGGGGGGGACTCGATGTTCAGCCTTATATAAATAACATGATAAATAGCATAGCACTTAGTAGTGCTAAGTTTACTTACGAATTTGAAGAAAATCTGTAAAAACTTATTGACGAATAACCTAAATGTTGCTATAATAGCTTTTCAAATTGAGAAATAAAGGAAAACTTTTATGGCAAATGTTTATCAAAAAAATAATTTTAAAGACCGCGCTGACTACTTAGCGTGTTTAGCCGATGATAATGGCGTAGATGTTGTTTTAGTATTAATAGCCGCAGATTTACTTGGGCAAGAAGAAGACTTTGATGGATTAGTTTCCATGATACAAGATTTATAGGAGTATGGTCTAATGGTTATGACCTCGGACTTTGACTCCGATAGTGCTGGTTCGACTCCAGCTATTCCTTCCAAACACTAGTTTCTTAGTATACTGGCTATTACGCTCGGCTGATAACCGAAAGAAACAGGATCGTAACCTGTAGAAACTACCAATTACGGGGAATCCCTATGGGATGGACGTTCGGGTTGCACCCTTAAAAGAGTAACATGGAAAAACAAATATGTAAAAAGCTTAACGTTGACCCAAATACTCTGGCTAGGAAGAGCATTACCTATGAGCAGTTTACTAGACGGTATATGTATTTCTTGTGCATCTAAAAGTGCTAAGTACCGCGCAAGGCTATATAATAGAATACCTAGTTGGGCTAACATAGAACAAATAAATGAGTTTTATAGTAATGCTAATGGCTATGAAGTAGATCACATTATTCCATTACACGGAAAATTAGTAAGGGGACTTCATGTATTAAATAACTTGCAGTATTTAACTAAAGAAGAAAATCAGGAAAAAAGCAATAAATTTATTGTAAACAAATAATGGGGATGTAGTTGTAATCGGTAAAACGACGCGCTTGCACCGCGTAGTACGGGGATCGTAACCCCGCTTCTCCACCAAACAACGCAGGCGTAGTCAAAAGGATTGGCACTGGATTACGAATCCAGATTAATGTAGGTTCGAGTCCTACCGTCTGTACCAAATTTTAAATAACTACAGGAAATTAAACAATTGGAAACTTTACTAGCATTTGGATTAGGTCTTTTAACATCTTACTGGGTTTTAGGGGCATTTATACTGTTTGCCATTTGGGTAGAGTCTAATGACTGTCACGGATGGTCAGCAACCTTTACTATATTAGGTCTAGTATCCGCATACTTCATATTTAGTCTATCACCTTTACTGCTATTAGCTTACATTCCTGTTGGAATATTGTGGTCCGTCTGGAGATGGAAAGTCTATTGTAAAGACTGCCTTAAAAGAGCAAAAGCAGGAAATTTATATACAGGCAGTTGGAACGAAGTAGGCTCAAAAGAAAACAAAGAAGCCTCTAGGAGAGCACTTGAGTCCGCAACAAAACTGAGTGGCAACGTAGACAAAATTGTTGCTTGGATTATATGTTTCCCTGCTAGTATGATAGAAAGACTAGCGTCTGACTTAATAGACTTCATAAGAATTGTAGTTACAGACTGGTGTGCCAAATTGTACACAGGCATTTCTGCCAATACATTAAAAGACTTCGACAAGGATTAATTATGTTTCAACTACCTATATCATTTACTGCATACAACAAAGAGCACAAAAGAAACTTTCTAATTAAGTTTACTAATGTGCAAGGGGACTTCATTGATGAAACTGGTGTAGTACATAAATTAAAGTTTCTGACAGAAGAAGCTGCCGAGAAACCTCGGTTAAAAATATAATACAGAGGGGGCGGGCTTATTTTTAAGTTCGCCCTTTTTTGTGTGAAAATAAGGAATTAAGTTATGCACTGGATTGATAGTTTTAGAATATTTCCTCGGATAGTATTAGTTCTGTACATTGCAGCACTTTGGGTTTGCCTAAACTGGTACTTAGACTTTGATATAATATACCAAAAAGAGTGTGACCCTAGTACTCTAACTTTGTTACTAGATAGGAACATTCCATTAAAAGATTCACGAGACATAGCCTGTACTACCACAGCAGCAGTGGGCAGACCTCACGGATATACCGCACTAATGTCAGTACTTGTAACCGCTGGAGCAGGTATATTTGGACTATACGTTAACTCGGGCAGAACGTCCCGTAAGGAGAAAGAATGATACAGAAATATTTAATTATAGGGGCAGTTGTTGCTGCCCTAGCAGGTGGTGGAGCATACGGATTTAAGTTATACCTAGATGAAAAAGTCTCTCATGGATTAACTAAACAATCTTTGTCTCAAGTTACAGGACAACTCGTACAGTACGAAGAAGATTTAGCTAATCTTAGAGGGAAGCAGGTTACTCTAGAAACAAAAAACAAAGACATTTCACTAGAACAAAGTGAGTATGTAAGAGAGCTAAACGGACACAGAAACAGAGAAGATGTGATTCTAAAGAAGAAGTCACGTATAACAATAAGAATTAACAAAGCGTACCAAAAAAGACAGAGAAAATTAGCTTGTGTTACAGGGGACTTTGCATTATGCGAATAGTAATACTAGCGGTATTTATGTTAGGATGTACCAGCACACCACTTCCTCCTGTGGTAGTGTCAAAGGCACCTACTTATCATCCAGGCTTTCCCGCACCGTACTCTATGTGTGACGTTACATGGAAAGTTTTGGAAGATGCAGGAAAACCTATAGTATCGTTATCTTATAACGATAACTTAACAGCAGCTATATGTGATAGAGACAAGGATCGATATATACAACAGTTGCTACAACTAACATGTTACTATCGTTTAGATATTTCTGAACGAATTTGTACTAAGGAAACTAATGTCAACAAAAATAAATAAAATTTACGCAAAGCCCGTAATAAGCAGTGTTTCATACATTTACATCTCAGGAGCAATAGGCGATCCCGGAGAATACATAGAAGAAATACAAACTCTCAAGGAAGCAGAGCAGGGAGACGAAGTAAACTTATTTATTAATACGGAGGGAGGAAGTGTACACACAGCAGTACAAATAATTACAGCAATAACTAACTGTAAGGCCAATGTGGTAGGACACATTGAAGGAATATGCCACTCAGCGGGTACGTATTTATTCTTATCTTGTGACGAGTGGGTAGTAAATCCACATTGCATGATGATGATACATAACTATAGCGGCGGATCTTATGGAAAAGGCGAGGAGCTAGTAGATGGGGTTCTAGGAACACATCTTTGGATAACAGAGATGATGCACAACATATATGAAACTTTCTTAACTCCAAAAGAGATTAAACAAGTAATAAAGGGTAAAGACATATACTTAACGTCTAGCCAAATACTAGAAAGACTTCCTAGACTACTGGAAGCAAGAGAGTTAGAAGATGAAATAGCCCAAGAAGAAGCTATGAAACTACTAGCTAAGCAATTAAAACAAACATTAGCGGAAGACGATAATGAAGGAAAGAATCTTAGAGGAATTTCGTAAAGCCCCTGCAAACAGCAAGCTTTATCTTGGAGCAGATAGCGTCCGTTTTATTAAAGACGGACAAGCGTTTGCTAGAATCTCGGTAGTAGCAGTTATTCACTTAGCTGCTAGCAAAGGTTGTAAAGTTATAGGAGACAATTTTGTCAAACGAGTATATGACAGCAACCTAGGCAAACCACAACATAGAATGATGTTAGAGGTTTACGAAGTTTGTAAACTTTATCTAGAATTGGTAGAGCATCTTAGTGAGATAGATATTGAAGTGCACTTGGACATTAGCGAAGATAGTCAATACGGGTCGTCATGTGCAGCTAAGCAAGCAGCAGGATACATTTTAGGTATGTGTAATGTACGCCCCATTATGAAGCCAAACGCTTGGGCAGCTTCTACTTGTGCAGACTTATTTAATAAAAAATTAGCTTGACGTATTGGTTAGCTTTTGCTATAATATGTTTCTGGAATTGAGAAACAGATAAGCAAATAAATAAAACATAAATTGGTTTGACCAATAGCCAAATATTTGCTATAATAGTTTTAGAAATTGAGGAAACAGACAATGAATAAAGAAATATTGTTAGACAGGTTAGAGAATATGTCTAATCGAGAGCTAAAAGAATTTTATCTGAAGTATCTGCCGCTCTTGGCAGATTCTATTAAAATTCAGTACGACGACCAAGGTATGGAACACGAAGCTTACGGATATAAACGCTTACTTGACGAGTTTAGAACATCTAAAGGTTGGGGTGGAGAAAGAAGCGGAAGTAATTGGCATAGAAGATGCCAAGCTTGGAGCATGTCAGCCTTGCAGCACACTCAGTCTGGTGTCTGGCTAGCAGCAGGATCTACTTGGAAAGCTGGGTCTATACCTATATTTTTAAGCAAAGCAGTAAATTGCGTGACAAAGTCTGCTACAGACACAGAGGGCTACAACTATAAGAAGTTAGTAGAAAATAGTCTACCAACTGCCGCAGCAATGACAGGACAAGCTACAACTAGTGGCAGAATACAAACAAAAACAACTAATAAATCAAACACTCCAAAGGGATCACCAATGAAAAACACACTAAATAAAATGCTAGAGACTAATAAAGAAGCCGCACACATAGCAGCAAAGCTAAGTGCAGGTAAAGTCAGCAACAACTTTGTGTTAGGTAAGCTAATGTCTGCTATGCCTTGGTATACCAAGCTTTTCTCTAAGAAAAGAGACTTAGTAGAAAACCCAATCGCCAAGTTAGTTACTGCACAAACAGCAGCAGCAGCTATTGCTCAGTTTGCTCCTACTAACAAAAAGTTAGAATACCTAGCAGATGCTATGGTTCAGGATGCCATGCTAGATGTTACCTACAACTCAGGCTTGCTAGAAGATTTAGTCAAAGAGTTAGAAAATTTGGTTAAGCTACCAGATAGTCTTGGCAAAGAATGAATCTGCAACAAAAGCTAAGCGAAAACTTTAGACTTGGTGAGCTTACTAAGTCTAATACCGCAATCCGCTTAGGTATCGACAATACTCCGACATTCGAAGAACTAGAAAACCTAAGATCGTTAGCCTGTATAGTTTTACAGCCTGTACGAGAACACTTTGGTATCACACTAATAAGTTCAGGTTTTCGTTGTCAAAAACTTAACGCAGCATTAGGCTCTAGTGACCGCAGTCAGCACCTTACAGGCAACGCTGTTGACATAGAAGTTCCAGGGCTAGACAATTACGTACTAGCAACTTGGATACGAGATAATTTAGAGTTTGACCAGCTCATCCTAGAATTTTATGACGGCATAGACCCTGCATCAGGTTGGGTTCATGTATCCTATAAAGACTTAGGCAACCGAGGGCAATGTCTTACTATAAACAAAGGCACTGTAAAACGTGGCTTAGTAAAGGAGTAACTATTTGGAAGAAAAACCAGTAAACATAGCGTCTTTAGGTATAGGTAACTGGAGTAGTGGGGTAAAATCGACAAAGTCAAAGATAGAACTTATTAGAGACATTTGCAGTATTACAGGCAGTAAAAGCTTAGATATTGCTGCCCTCACTATAAAAGATATAAAAAGCATACTAAAATCAATAAAAGCAGGAAACACTATAACTGACAGTATACTACCACAAGCTAGGACTAAAGCTCCTTACTTAGATATACTAAAGCCTATGTTTCCTTCTGTTACTCTAACCAAATTATCTGTTTCTTCACTAAAAGAACTTATACAGGCAGTTACTTATGAAACCCAGAACTAAAAATGTACTCATATTATTTATTATCATAGTAGGTATTATGTGTATTGTTGCTCCCCTAGTATTAGGAAGTGCAGCACTTATAGTCTATCTTACAACACTCTCTTTAACTGACGTACTGCTAAGTCTAATCTCAGTAATACTAATGACCATAGCAATAGGAATATATAACAAATGACAAAAACAGACTACCAAGAAACTATCGGGACATTGTTATGCCTAGACCGCAACATGACTAAAGACTTAGGCAACCTAAGCATCGAAACCCTATCAAAAATGTATGTTAATTACATACAAAATGCCAAAGACTACAATAACAAGCTAGAGCGAGTTATGGAGGCAGCTTACAAAAAAGGTGCAGAAAAGCATAGTAAGTCAGATGTAGCTAAGGCAGCTCACCGTGCTTGATGAATGTATTCTTCTTTCCACACTAACCCCCACACTTAACCTAGGAGTCATATATGCCTATTACAAGCTCAGAATTAATGAATTTTTGCAGCACTATAGATAAAAGAGTAGTTCAAGAGGAATTTATAGCGTTAGATGGGCAATTCGATCCTGCCTATTGTAAACAAATCCTAGAAGATAGAACAATGACCAAGGGCAAGATTAACACATTAGTTCAGTCTGCCTTTGGGCAAATCATATTCTTTCAAGTAGACGTAGAAAACGAAGTCACACCAGAACTATTTAAGAAGCATTATAGGTTTGGTAAGTATCGCAATGTCCGACAATGGATTACCTTTTTCTATTTACGTTACCAGTTACTTCTTACACGAGAAACTCTGTTTAAGTACGTTACGTCCCAGGGGTAAATAATGTTATTTGTATGTCAAGTATTAATGATACTCTATATCTTGTTTACTACAGCAAAAATTATAGAGTACATTGTTGATCCCACAGATTTCTACGCAAAGCCTTATGATTCTCTAAGGTATTTTGTAAAAGTTTGTGTGCTAGGGTATATAGGTTGGGCTGTCGGGCTAGTTGTTCCCGTACTCCTTTTAGCCTTTATAAACCTATTCATTAAAGAGCAACTACAAAACAGGTGTAAAAACGATGATTAACTTTAGAATTAATGGCTACCTATATACTCCTCAGTTCAGCACATTTCCTGGGGGCGAAGAACACGTTAATATTCGTACTAAGAACAGACTACCTGTGTGCCCTGATTGGAATGTTATCATAAAAGCGAAGCTTAGGTCTAGCTCTGACATTATGAGATTGCTTTTGGTAGTAGATGCCTTACGCAATCAACAAGGCCACACAGTAGAACATATAGACCTGCACATGCCTTACGTACCCTACGCACGTCAAGACAGAATCTGTAAAGAAGGGGAATCGTTCTCTCTAAAAGTATTTGCTGATTTAATCAACGACTTACAGTTTGATAATGTTTACGTAGAAGATGCTCACAGTAATGTAGCTTTAGATTTGTTAGAGAACTGCGTTAACCTTACACAAGTAGGATTACTTAGCACCACAGACTTGGGAGACACTATACAGAATGCGGACTACATAGTTGCACCAGATGCGGGGGCAATGAAGAAAGCAGAGGCACTAGGAAAGTTCTACCAGAAGCCTGTACTGCAATGTGCTAAGTTTAGAGTAAGCAGAGATGTTATTAGGGTAGACTTGCTTAACGCACCAGCAGATATAAAAGATTCTGTGTTAGTAGTTGTTGACGACATATGTGACGGAGGAGGAACTTTTAACGCACTAGCATTGTCTCCGGAAATAGCAGAGGCCAAGGAGCTACACTTAATTGTAACACACGGCATCTTTTCTAAAGGCAAAGACGAGTTACTTTGGAAGTACGAAACAGTGGAGGCAGTAAATGACTGGACTAAATAATTATACAAACAGGGACGGTGTTCTAAATCGTCTAAAGAGAGAATACCTAGAACATGGAAAGATTATCATAGCATTTGACTTTGATAATACTATATACGACTATCACAACCATGACCTAGACTTGGAAGCTACAATTTGTGCATTACGTAAAGCATACAAACTAGGTATGGAGCTGTTTTGCTTTACCGCTAACTCTAACCATCAGTTAATTACAGATGTGGTAGAGCACTTGTTAGGGATTCCTTACCAAGACCAAAAGATTAATTGTTGTAGCTTAGATCATTTGTTTAAAGGCAGAAAGCCTTTCTACTCAATATTATTAGACGACAGAGCAGGTCTTGACTCAACCTTAAGAACTTTACACCAATTTATGTTTTTTGTTGAAGAAACATCTAGACAAAACGCCCAATAATCGGTATAATAGCTTTAGAAATTAACAAAAGGAACAACCCATGAATAGCACAATTAACGCAGTAGACTTCTATAAAACAGGCCACGGTCCACAGTACCCCTCTGGTACTGAGTATGTATATTCTAACCTAACCCCCCGATCAGTAAAATACGCGTCTACCGACCGCATTACAGTGTTTGGCATTCAGTCATTCATTGCAAAACGCCTTATCAAAGAATTTAACGACACATTCTTTAATCAACCATTAAATACAGTAATACAAAAGTATCAGCGCAGAATGGATAATGCCCTAGGTAAAGGCACAGTTACAACTAAACATTTAAAAGACCTACATAATTTAGGTTTCCTACCTATGCACATTAAAGCATTACCTGAAGGTGTGTCTGTAAAGCCACTAATTCCTGTAATGACAATGATCAACACCTTACCAGAGTTTTTCTGGCTAACTAACTACCTTGAGACAGTTTGTAGCTGCGATGTTTGGCAACCAATGACCAATATGTCTGTAGCTAGAGAGTATTTCTCCTTACTTACAGGTTTTGCAGAAGATACTGGTGTAGACCCTGAATTTGTCAAAGTACAGGCACATGATTTCTCAATGCGTGGAATGGCAGGAGTAGAAGCAGCAGCGGCCTCTGGAGCGGCTCATTTAGCAGCGGGTTTTACAGGAACTGACTGTGTTCCTGCGATTGACTACTTAGAGGATTGGTATTTCGCTGATTCGGACAAAGAAATGGTAGGATGCTCCGTTCCTGCTACAGAACACAGCGTTATGTGTATGGGAACAAAAGAAGACGAGCAAGCTACGTTTGAACGTATCTTAGACCTATATCCTCAAGGTATTAAGTCCATCGTGTCAGATACTTGGAACTTGTGGCAGGTCATTACAGAATATGCACCAAATCTTAGAGATAAGATTAACGCCGCAAAAGATATTATGAGTTACGAAGCTTACGATTACCAAGAACCTTGTGCAGGTGAGCTACAGTTAGCGTACCAGAAGGGTTTTAAAGTTGTGAAAGTAGCAGACAAGGAATACCGCGCAATAAATACTGATTTGCAGGGTACCGTATTTTTAGGTACAGAAATAGAAGCACCTGTGCTGATAGTCCCTGGCAAGACGGTTTTCCGTCCAGACTCGGGCTGCCCTGTTAAGATTCTTACGGGCTACAAGGCACTAACTAAATATGTTTTTGACAGCGTAGAAGAAGCAATAAGCCACGCTTGCGATTACCCTCAAGATACTTATGATTTTGAAGTATTTGAAGTAGTAGGAAAAGTTTTTGTTAGACTAAGTGACTATAAACTGGTAAGCGAGCACGAAGTTAAAGGTGTTGTAGAGTTACTGTGGGAACAATTTCCTGGACTAGTAAACGCCAAGGGCTATAAAGAGCTAACTAAAGTAGGAGCAATCTATGGAGATTCTATCACACTAGAGCGTGCAGAGCAGATTATGCAACGTCTTAAAGATAAAGGTTTTGCTAGCAGCAACGTTGTATTAGGTATTGGTTCGTTTACATACCAATATAACACTCGTGACACCTACGGTATGGCTGTTAAAGCTACGTGGGGTATGGTAGACGGCGTTCCTAGAGAAATTTTTAAAGACCCTATTACAGACGACGGAACAAAGAAGTCTGCAACTGGGTTGCTGCGTGTAGAGCTAGAACGTGCAGGCAACAAATTAGTTCCTGAGTATGTTTTATACGACAGACAAACTAAGTATGAAGAAGGCTGCGGAGAGCTAAGAACAGTATTCTTAGACGGCATTCACATGAATCAACAAACATTAGAAGAAATTAGAGGAACAAGATAATGAGCTATATTAAAGAAAACGGCAGATTTGTAGAAGTAACAGTATTGACAGCTTTTCACAATCTGTCAGACCCCGAACTAGTAATTGTAGCAGACACCGAAGGCACATTGAAGATTGTAAATATCAACATTATCTATGACAAACTGCCCGCAGCAGAAGATCAAGAAGAAGTAGAGTTACTACACAAAACTGTAGAACGTCTAACAGCAGAACTGGATCGAATGAAAGCACAGGCTAAACAAGCTGCACCTGACCTAGTTAAATTCCTAGAGAATATGCTAAAACAAAAGTAAAATTTATCTGGACACATTGCTCATTGTTTGCTATAATAGTTTCAGAAATTAAGAAAAGAAAGGAAAAAATTATGGCAACCTGTCCTTGGATAATGTGTACCAGCTTACTTCCAGAGTTCTGGTTAGAAGTGGAAATATGCACCGTAGATAAACAAATTTATCGTGCTTGTTTGATCCCTAAAAGTTACAAATGGAAAAATGCTTTTGGCAATACCTTCTATAAAGATGAAGTAACTGACTGGAAAGTTTTAACCGAAACCCCCTTACCTGAGAGATTTTTATAATGGAAGAATTAGAAGATGAACTAGACCAAGTATGTACGTGGCATATAATGCACCTTATAATTACTGTTTTTACAGGTGGGTTCTGGGCAGTAGCATGGATAGCATGTGGTCTAAGAAACAATCAAGTACGCACTAAGCTGACAGAAAGGATTAATCGAATACAACGGAGACGTAATGCGGCACAAAAGAATTAAACTGTTTTTAGTAGGACTAGGTATACTAGCAACAGTATCAGTATGCTACAACCAAAGTATTAAGAGTACAGACTTTGGGTACAATCAATCTATTGGGAGTAAAGTGTGAAAGATTTTAAAGCTCAAGTTAATAAAGCAATTGACAAGCTAGAGAAGCAAGGTCACTTCTCCAAAGACTCAAACGGTGCGTGCTACTACCAGAACGCCAACAACTGTTGCATTATAGGGCATATGATACCTAATTTTAGACTAAGACAAAAAGCAGACAATGCTGGAGATAGTGGTATATGTGAGCTTATAGATAGCAATGTTATACCAGAGTTTACAGACCAATTTATTCAAAGCGAAAGAGGAGTATTACGAGCCTTACAAGCCTTACATGATTTATGGGCAGGCACTTTTAAGGACTCAATACGAGCTATGCGAGGATTGTCTAGTGTCCTCTGATGCAGTATTAGGATTTAACTTATTTATGTTAGAGGTTATTGCAGGTATGATTATTTGTATCCTAGGCGTATCCCAGTTCAACGTCAGCTACGAAAACAAAGCACAGAGCCTAACAACCTTTGCAGCTATATGTGCTAGTGTAAATAGCACCCCCAAACCTTTTGACATAAACACTGTGCTATGCACAAATGGAGCAGAAATAAAATATGATTGAAATAGTAAAAATACACCCTGATGCTAAACTACCTTTTAGAGGCTCAGCATCCGCAGCAGGTCTAGACCTGTACTCTATTACTTCCGCAGTTATACCTCCAGGTACTAGAGCATTACTACATACTGGAATTACTATGGCAATGCCCGAAGGCTTTGTAGGTCTTATCTGGCCACGTAGTAAGTTAGCAAATACTTACGGAGCTACAGTGTTAGCAGGAGTTGTAGACTCAGACTACCGTGGGGAAGTTATGATTTCTTTACTTAATACAGGTAAAGATGAAATGGAAGTAAACGTAGGTGATAAAGTAGCCCAGATGATAATGCAACAACACTTCTCTGACATGAAGATAGTAGAAGTAGGAAATTTATCAGAGACAGTACGTGGAGTTGACGGCATTAACTCTTTTGATATGAGGCTACGATGATGAATACCAGAGATTTTTTAGAGTGCTCTGATTGCCTAAAAAACTTAGAAGAGTTCATTGAGCTAGACGGCACGTATCATTTAGACGCTATTCAAGCTCTAGAGAACTACACCTTGTTCCTAGAAATGAAGCGCTTAAAATCTTATCAACATACAGTTAAACTTCCTGAAAGTTTAAGAGATACCCAACACACATTTATAACTACACCTAACCCCTTTAACACTTCAAAAATAACCTGCTAACGCGGGTTTTTTGTTTTATAAAACTTGTAGACAAGAAGCCAAATAATCGGTATAATAGCTTTAGAAATTGAGAAAAGGAACGAATTATGAATTTAAAGCGCAGAAAAGATTTAGAGCAACGTAACACCATACAAATCATAGTAAAAGCAGACTGCAACGACGGAGATTATGTTACATCAACAACTACAATGCCCACTGCCGAGTTTACAGCTCCTGCATTTACTGGGGGTTGGACTGTAGAAGAGTATGTAGATATTCTTAGACGTTCTGCTATTGCCGGACGGGAATGGGTTAAATTTTGTCAGGATGCCACAGAAGATAAAGCTATTGGAGATTACTTGAGCGGTTTAGTTCCGTACAGCATTCACGATGGTATGGAAGTTGCTATATCTTCTATTACAGTTTTGTTTAACAACACCGAAGGGTGTATTTACGAGGTATTATAATGAAAGAACTACAAGGAACTCCAAACTATATAGAAGTTCCTTTCACCGTAGGTGATCCCTCCTTCTACGCAAGTAGACACGGTTTTACCACATATAAGTATAACGAGAGATACTTCCGCAGCAATATAGAAATTACAGAGGATGAAGCTAATGATAACACCCAGTAACAGAAACCAGATGGGCAACGCAATGAACCCCTACCAAGGTAAGACAAAAAGAATCCTGTGTGTATGTAGCGCAGGATTACTCCGCAGCCCCACAATCGCTAAGTATCTCACAGGTAAAGGCTTTAACACGCGCGCCTGTGGTACATCACAAGACTTCGCGCTGATTCCTATTAGCCAAGCATTAGTTATGTGGGCTGACGAGATTCACGTAGTAAAAGAACAAGAGCATGTTATATTAGATATTCTAATAGCTGGTAATCTTCGCCCTAAAGTTGTTGTACTAGACATTCCTGACAATTATGGTACATTTGACCCAGAGCTTACATTAATAATTAAAGATTTCTACGAACGTTTTGCGGAGTACAGCTAATGATAATTGAAAGAATAACTGCTCGTATAGCTTGGATTGTAGAACCTGAACCTGGAGAGGAAGAAAAAACAAGAATTGTGGACTGGAGTGTTGTTACCAAAGTAAGAGTCTACGGTTACGAGATTTTAATAAACGAGCACTGGTTTAGTTGTGTTTGCAACCAAACTGCCGTAAAAGTCTATGAAGAAATAAAAACCCTGTGGAAAGACTACCTAATCTCGGAAGACCATAAAATATGATACTAAAGAAAGTTAGTGACAAATATGCTACTCTTAGTACATTTAACTCAAGTACCGTAACTACAGCAGTAAACGTAATCAAATGGGGCAAGGTAGGAAGTATTTGTGTGTCTTTAAAATTTGTGTCTATAGGGACTTTAGAGGTAGAAACAAATTCTATTACAGACGCTAATGCCCTACACAAAGAAGCAGTAATACTTTGGGAATCCTACCTAGAACAAGAGGGTAGTACAATATGAGGACCATAAGAGAATTGAAAGCTAAAGTTGAATCTTTGGAGGCTCAACTAAGAATAAAAGAAGAAATGATTGAAACGCTAAAAACTGCAAGATGTTACGAGGTTGCAGATTTTAAACGAATTATTGCTAACCTAGAGGAAAGACTAAATAATGTTTGATGCCAATATGAGACACTTGCCCAAGGGTACTAAGTTCTTTGCTAAAGTATACGCTACAGGCAACCTAATGTTTGTTACGCCCAACAAAATGTATATGTGTGAGATGCTAGAAGATGACCACGAGAATCCTGCTGTAGATTTTGGCTTCGCCGTTTTACGTAGCCAGGACTGTGATGAGTCTTTCTTAGTATTTGAGGGCAGACAATCTCTAGCGGGATTTATCAGCAAAGAATCTTTAGCTCAAGCTAAAAAGATGCTTGACAAATAGCCTAATGTTTGGTATAATATGTTTCTGGAATTGAGAAAAGGTACACAAAATGTTTTACAAAGCAATATGCGGGGATTACGTAGCCCACATTATCAGAGTACAAGCTGTATGTTCAGAACCTAAGCCTATTATTATATCATACAAGTTTCGCCCCCGACCTCCGCATTATCACTGGGATAGGGAAACGCAGGAACAACAGATAGAGCACTTAGAAACACTATTCATAAATCGAACGCTAAAAGCTATACCTACGTTACCTAAAACCATTAGTATAGCTACCGCGCAACAAGAATATGCGCAGTACGCAGTATGGAAGCTTGACAAAGAACTAGCAGAGTGGCGAAAGAAAGTAACAAAACAATGGAAAGTCTGGCTACCAGACGGCACTACAGCAATACTAAACGAAAACCCCCTACAGGAAAACATATAATGGGAATTACTACACTAGAACAAAATTATGCAAACTTTACCAATACTTCTAAGACTCTTGGTTCACAACTTGCAGAAAGCGTTAATATGTTACAGCTAGATAGTGTCAACTCTGCGGTAGCCGAGGCAGTCTTACAAATGGAAAGTATGGTAAGTAAAAGTCCAAGCAAAATGGCGTCTATCCCTTTCATTGGCAAATACCTTAGCAAAGCTAAGACAGACTTAGCTGAAAAAGAAATCAAATCGAGTAAGATGGTTGATGTTGTTGACAGACTATTTACATCATTAAGCACCAAGAAAGACAACATGATGAATGTTATGGAAACATTGTTCAACATCAAAGAGCTTCTAGTCAAAGAAGTTGCATTTATGATAGAGCAGGAGAGCTTGGCTAGAGAAATATCAATGGAAGGCAAAGGTATCGAAGTCACCAAGGCTAAAAACTTGTTAGTTCAAGTTTCACAGTCTATCGTTAAATCACGTGACCGTATTTCTGTTATCGACACCACATGCAAAGCCGCAGAAGCTACGACTATGGCAGTATCACAGTTGCTACCTTCACTACAGGGAGAGCTTATTACAGAAATGGCTATCCAAGGCGGACTACAAGAGCTTAAAGACTTTAAGACAATCTTTGACAATACGCTAGAGATTGTAAACAACCTTAGCCAAGAAAACAACAGTAGCATGATTAAAGTTCTAGAAGATGTTGTTGACCTGTCTGTTACACGTCCTACAGACATTGCCCGTCTAGAAGAAACCGCTATGTCCCGAAATGCTGTGCAAGAGAGGCTTAAGAAAAAGCTTATGGCTGCACAAGTTCAGCAAGACAAAGACATTAAGACGCTTACGGAGATTCGCTCCGAGCAACAATTATTGAGGTTACTATAATGAATCACATTGTTACAGATAACGGCAACATTATTCCTATGTCTAGTGTCATTTATATGTCAGAGAAAGATCGTGTAGTTACCTTGCACCTTATCGGCAATAAGACTACACAGATATGTAATAAGACTATGTCACAGTTACTTATGCTTAATGTTCCAGCAGACCTTACTCCTGTAATAGAGACTATACTACAGAAAATGGATAGCATGGAAGATATGATTACAGCACGGGCTGCTAATATCCATGATGTGACTCAGATTGCATTACACAGTCTCAAAGAGAGCAACAACAAACTCACTAAAGCAGCTAACAGTGTAAACAGAAGCAAAGGTGAGTTATTTACAGCCTCAGGCAAACTAAGAGAGATTGTACAAGAACTAGAGAGATCGGTAGGTGTAGAATGATGTTATTTATACGCAGAAGTAGGGTTAAGAAATTACTAGCAGCCTACGAGAAATGTTACAGGCAAGACATACCAATGAAATCTATTGGCTATCAGGAACTATGGGAACTGCGCAATCTTAACCTAGAAGAAATTGCTACTGCGTATGACTTGCTTGACGGCTTCAAGCACTTCCCAGACATGCCCTGTCCCGCTATGTCCCGAGAGTGGGCAGAGAGTATAGCCCAAATAATCTGCACCAACAAAATAACTAGACTTAGACGACAATTAAAGCATAAGCAATTTGTTGATAGGGACATATTTAGAGAGCACGCCAAATTTAACGAGAACCTACAACTAGTAAACCAGACAGGAAATTTATGGAAGACTTCATAAGAATAGATAGCGAAACGCTAGTAGCAAAACAACACATTGTTGCTATAACTAAAGGGCAAACTAATTCCATAGACCTGCCTAGACTGGTAGTAGTAAGCCAAAGATGCTCTAGTGAATCTACCCTAAGGAGGGAGTACAAACTGCATCCAATTACTCATTCCTCTAAGGTAGTTAGCGCATGTAACGAGATAGAAAGAAACAAGTACAGTACCTCCAAAGAAGCTTGGGACAGACTCAATGTAAAGACACCTTTTTGGACAGTTCTAGTAGTTACAGGAAACACATACAAAACTAACAAAAATCCTGCGGAGAACTATGCGGTTATATGATATTGATTCCACGTTACAAATCAACCTAAACTAGGAGATCTAGATGACAGCATATAGTGATGTTGTATCAATTAACAGAGACAATGTACTGTTTGTCAAACAAAGCTTTGACGTACACTTTGATGGTGTAACTGTAAGAAACCACCCAACAAATCCTCTTGAGCCTAAAAGCTTAGAGGATTTAATCGCACATCTGGACGACGCAGAATTGTGCCAACTACAACGAATTATAGAGCTGAGACAAATATGAGCAATTTCCAAAAGTATTACCTAGAAATGCAAGCGAACCAACAGAAAGTTGACAATGCAGAAGTTATAAGACTAGCACTAGCATTGCCAGACAAAGAAAAGAAGGAACTACTTGCTGCACTATTAAAGGAGACACAGATATGACAGAAGAACAGAAGCAACAAATATGGAACGCTATAGACGAGCAGACCGAATCACATAGGGAAAGGCCAAAAGAGGCAGCAGAAGCAATATCAGCTATGCTACAGGAAGCATTTGAGTTCGAGCAAATTGCTAGGCATTTAGCAAATAATGTACCAAACAAGTATGTACTAGAAGTAATCCGACTGTTAAGAAACAGAGTAGCAGAAGGACTAGGGATATGAGCCAAGAAAGAGTAGAAGAAATTAAACGTATACAGGCAGAGCTGGAGCTAGAACTAGCCTCTTACACTCCTGTGTCAACCGAGATATTAACCCCCATCATTAATAGAAAATATGTTCTGAATAATAAGTGGAACTACGACTTACTGGAGAAAGATTTCCACAAGCTAAACGGTAGGTACATTCCACTAGATGCGATAAAGAAAATCACTAAACGTTTACGTATCAATAGACTGCCGCAGCTAGACGTACCAATTAAAGAACTACAACTGCTAAATCCACTAGGACTAGAAGATGTATTTAAAACGATTAAAGGTTGCTGGTATTACAACACTGAAATTCCTGCTAGACAGTTAGCAATGCATTTGTTCTTAGGAAAAAAGAATGTTCTAGAAGAAGGACAATCATGTACTAGGTGGTTTCCAAAGAATACATTGAGAGAAGTTATAAATATTGATAGAGACCCGCTACCATTTTCTGATACAAACCTCAATATTAATGGGATGCCTGACCTAGATACTAGCTTTCCGTGCGAACCTACACAGGAATGTTTAGATATTTTAAAGACAGGACTAGGCAAGAGACACTTAGTAACAGCTTCAAACTATTACAACTACGACCTCATACAATTAGAGCTTTTTATCCAAACGGGGATTAACTACAGGCCATCTGTCAAGGAGTTACAACCCAAACACTTGATCGGCATTTAAAAGATTATTTGACAGTAGGATTTTCCTATGCTATAATTACAAGGTAATCTTAAGAGAGACTAGAGAGAATCTTTAGAATCTCTACTACCTCCGCAAGATTTGACAGAGCTTAAGGTCTAGGATATACACCTCCCGATACCATACGGGAAGGGGGTGTTTATACGCAGACTAACTTTAGCTTCTTCAAATCTAAAACAAACAACAAATCATTAACAGCCACAGCTATATCTACCAACAAATATAACAACTAATATCTACACAAGAGGGGACTTTTAACGCTATAGAACCCACTCGAACGGTATGAACAACCAATGTCGTATAGAGCTTCGAGAACCCCTTCACCATAATACTAGCCTACACTAGTCCACACCAGACTACACCAATATCGTCCTAGACCAGAGTAGAACAACACAAGACTACACCAGCCCGCTAATGTCCCCAAGAGAGACTGCGGGCTTTTTTGTGTCTAAAATTTAATACCTCTAGTCAAAACTGTCATAATTGTTCGCTAATGTCCAAAAGCAGTCAGAATTGCAGTCATAATTGTTCGCTAATGTCCAAAAGCAGTCAGAATTGCAGTCATAATTGTTCGCTAATGTCCAAAAGCAGGGGCCGACCCCATCGGAATAGACAACCCCGTCAGCTCAGAACGGGCTAGGGCGCAGGAGAGCTTCTAACGGGACATTAGCGGTCTGCCCCGAGTCTAACACCAGATTAGCCGTGGTTACACCGAAATAAACTTTAAATAGCGTTGACAAACCGCTTGCGCTCATGTATAATAGTATGATAAAGTGGGAAAGCTTATGCCAAAATTCGCCGCAGCGGGGGGTAACATTATCACTACCCGCACCTAGTCTGCACCTACCACACAGTCCCGCCCCGTCCCGCAGAAAAACTAAAAAATCACTTGACAAGCAACGTCTCGGTAAGGTATACTAGGCGCGAGTCTAATATAAGTACTAACGTAACATAAGTACTACCTCGCGGGCGCAACAACGTAACATAAGTACTACCTCGCGGGCGCAACAACGTAACATAAGTACTACCTCGCGGGCGCAACAACGTAACATAAGTACTACCTCGCGGGCGCAACAACGTAACATAAGTACTACCTCGCAGGCGCAAACAGGGGTGAACCCCTTTTGACCAATCTAAACTGATCAAAATTTGACTGGACCGACCAGTCAAATAAAGCTTGACACGAGAACGCTGCGCGCAGCTTCCATGCCACTTTGTCAAGCTTTTTATTTAATTTTAAGCAAAAAAAAGCCATGCCAATGTGGCACAGCTTTTGCTAGAGCTTACAGCTCAGTAGCGACTGACAAAGCAGCGAGAGCTTCGTTCAAGCGGTCTAGGTCAGCTTTGCTGGCCTTCTCTAAAGAATCCAACTCGCCTTCCTTAAGGCTAAGAAAAATTTCAGCAGCCCGCACTAGCGAGATTTTGCGAGTGCCAGTTTTTGAGGTTACAGAAACTTTGACGTTAGGCTCATACAAACCTTCGCTTACTAGTTTACCGCGAACCATAGGAATGGTCTTGCCCAAACCTTTTGCGATGCTAGACAAGGCATCGTTTTCGCCTTTGTATTCGCTTTTAAGAGTAGCGATTTGCGCAGGAGTCCAAGATACAGATTTTACAGCAGATTTTACAGTTTTTGCATTAGACATTTACGTCTCCTTTAGTAATGCGGATTTGGGATTATTCCCGATTTCTTAAGACTATTATAACAATTTTTAGTCTTTGAGTCGAGCTTTTATTTAATTATTTTTTAAACTAAATTTCCAGCTTGTCCTGATTTCTTAAGACTATTATAACAATTTTTAGTCTTTGAGTCAAGCCTTTATTTAATTATTTTTTAAACTAATTTCACAAACCTTCCCAACTCAAGACAAGTATTATCTCACAATGTTAGCTTGCTGTCCAGCTTTATTTCAAAATAAGGTGAAAATAAAGTTGGCACGGGTCTTGCTAGGAAAATAGGGGGTTGACTTTTAAAAACTCCTTTAAAATCAATGACTTACGCCGCTTCGCCGCGCGCGGCTGCGACCCCCTTTTGTCAAGTTTTATTTTTCAAATTTTAAATAATTTGCTCATACTTAATCCCTAACACTAGCCATAAAATCAGAGCAATCATCCGCGTTAAAATTTCCATCTTCGTCTATGTCTTCCGATTCAATCCAGCCTGAATCAGTTTGTAAAAGACCATGTGATTCTGCAAAATCCTGCTCGTATTTTTCCATCGCAATGTCTTCCGCTTGGTTCTCGTCTTCCGCTTCGACTTCGTAATGTTCACTGTACCCACACCAGTCTACAGCGTAAATTTCTACTATGAATTTTTTCATCGGTTTAGCTCCTTAAACATTAATTGTCTTATTGTTTCGCACGTAGCGTCACTTGCTAAAATAGAAATATTTTTAAAAGTCTTACCATCCCTTCGAAGTTCTGCGCCTAGCTCCTTAGCTATATACTGAGAATCAGCAAACTTTAAAACAGGCATTGCCATACAATGCAACGAACGTTGACGAAAAAGGCCGCCCCCTTTTGTTAGCGTGATCTCTCCGTCTTCCCAAATTTCTTGTACCATCCCAACATTTTCCATAGTTGGGGCGGCTTTAAATGCTTCGATTATTTTTAAAATGCTCATTTTTGTAGTTCCTTAAGTAGGTCTTCTAGTTCTGAAATTTGGTCTTGTCTGTCTCCAAGCTCTGATACTATATTATCATATTCTTCATGACAATGCTCTATTTCTTTGATAAGTTTTGCTATTTTTAAGGCTCTTGCAGGGTCAAAATTTAAGTCTACTGTTTTTACTCGTAAAACAGTAACAGATTTATACGTATCTGGAATCTGTTCTAGGGTTTCAAAGTATTCTACTACTTCAATACACCCACCAGAGTAGTTGTCTCCAACTACTTTAGAACTTACTACCTTATAAAGTTTACTCATCATTTTTCTTCCTAGTTATTCAATACAAGTATTATCTCATAAATAAGCTACGTTGTCTAATACCGTTTTAGTATATGCTTATGCATTTTTAGTCTTGACAGGCGTTCCGCCGCGCGCGGCTGCGACCCCCTTTTGTCAAGTTTTATTTTTCAAATATTTTTTCATCCCCTTTTAAGTCCTTTTTTTTGTTTTTTAAAAATAATTACTGCTTGCTTTCTATAAAATTCCTTAGTCTCTGTGCAATTATTTTCATTATACCCTTCATCTACTAAGTTTTTAAAATTTCTTAACATGCTTTTAATATTCTCCAATAGCTAAAATTAAATTCTTTTTTGTCGGTATATTTGTTTGACTTTTTGCAAAATTTCTTTGCTTCTTTTTCTGTCTCACAATAGCCGACAATATCCACAATTCCAAACTTATCTGTAATTTCTACAATATACATATTATATCACCATATAAAAAATAAAACAACTAAATTCGATGTAATGCCTATTATGCTAGAAACGATATGAAGTTTGCATTTTCTAGTAATTGCGTCAACTAAGTAACAACATAAAGCAGTTATTAACAAAACTATACTAGCTATAGGCATAGAAACACCTGTTTTTATTGAAACTATTACATTAGGAATATTCATCATTTGCATTAGGCCGAAGCCTACCCAAGGAATATAAGCAAGCATTGCTTGCTTATATTTATTAAATCTATTTTCCATTATAAAAACTTTACCTCGTTCAAAGTTACATTTTTACCTAGACGAATTTTGTCTTTGATTTTTTTTAATTTTTCTTCGTTTAAAATAATTTCTTCTTTGTCTTGGATAAGTCTCCAAGGGTGAGAAATAATACCGTAGTTAATTTTCTTACCTAGACCAAGCAATCGGACTAAAAGCTCTTTTTCAATTAGTGCATCATCTAAAGCGGTATGCGACTCTTGAAATTCCCAATCCCCAATGCCGTATTTATAAGCAACTTCGGCATTAGTTTTATAGTTACCCGCAGGTGAAACATGACCCATTAACTTACACCACTTTTTAAAAGTACGTTGCTGTAGTAATGTCTCGCAAGATACACGCCACAAATCAAGTTGCTCTCTTTTGCCTATAGCCATAAAGCCACCATATTTACGACCTGTATTACTAATGACCCTAGAATCAAAAGCTAAATTATAAGCGCAAATAGTAGTGACACCATGATTTTTCATTAGCTTGTTTACGTCATGGCAAATTACAGCCCAGCTTTTTACGTCCATACGGTTGCATCGGATATTTGGCTTGTAAAAGCTATCGACTTTTTTAAAGTAAAAGGCTTTTTTCATCATCTGGACATTTTCAAAAACTTCCTTTATAATGGAATCATATCTTGCAAGCTCTTTGCCTTCTTTGTCACAAATTACCATACCAAAATCAAAAACTTCACCCGTCAAAGTTGCGGTTTCTGTGTCGATTACTGCGTATATTCTTTTAGTCATTTTTTAATTCTCTATCTAAGTAAGTGCTAATTATAGCTTTTTTGGTGGTTTGTGTCAAGTGTTTATTTAAGCTATTTTATAAATAAATTCTCTTTGCTCTCCCCATCCAACACAAGTATTATCTCATACCCTTTCAACATTGTCAACCCTTTATTTTATTTTGTTTTAAATTTAATTTAAAACTAACTCTGTACCGATTCAACACAAGTATTATCTCATAAATACGTTGGGTTGTCAAAGACCGTTTTGGTATAGCTTTGCTTGTTTTTATACCAAAACGGTCTTGACAGGCGTTCCGCCGCGCGCGGCTCCTGCGGCCCTGTCAAGTTTTTATTAAAAATAAAATTCTTTCTAGTGTGTCTATTTCGCCCGCTATGTAAGCTAATCTGTACGCTTTTTGTCGGGTGTTTTCTCTCTCATTAGTTACTAGTTTATGCGTGTTTCTTGCGATTTTTAGCTCTTTTTCTATTATTTGTTTTGGCAACATCTTTTTTCTCCTTTTTGTGAAATTTTAAATAGCATTCGTATACGCTTAAATATTCTTCGGCTTCCTGATTTACATAGTTTTTACCTTCAAGATAGACGCAAACGGATGCCTCTTGCTTGTATGTTTCCCAATAATTGGCAACGGCTTCAAGGCTAGTAAATACACCATGAACTTCTAGATACTCTAGTGCAACATAAATCATTATTAATGACCCTCAAAAGGTACGTTTATAGATTGCATACCGATTTTAATAACGGCTTTGCAGTTTGCTAAATTATCATCAATCAAAACCATTTTTTCCAATTGGCGAAAATCAAAACGGCTAATTAAGTGTGTAGTTTTTAAGTGGTAATCTCTGCGAGAATCATTTTCACCACATCGCGCCATAATTGATTTAGGCTTTACGTTATTATTAGCTAACCAAGCTTTTGTGTTATCACACATTACGCGAGCTGTACATATATGAAAATCAACTCCCGCTTCCTGTAGTAAGTGAATTGCCTTAATTAATGGTAAAGCTTTATCTTTTGATACATGTTCGGCGGTTGACATTTCGCGGTACTTGTCAAGGTTTAATGAACCGTCTTTGTTGCAAATCTGTCTATGACTTGCATCGGCAAAAACTCCGTCCATATCAAAAACAGGAACTTTTTTCGCCATGATTAGGGTAGCGGCTAATTGAGTTGCTGACTTTTTGTTATTTTGTAGTGTAAACATATTTTTTATTCTCTTTATTAATTCAGTGTAAGTATTATATCGCGTTTGGCGGGTGGAGTCAACCTTTTATTCAATAAAATTATCAATAAAATCATCGGCATCTTCTATGCTTTTAAAGTTAGCTATGACTTCGTCTTTTTCGTTTATAACTTCGTAGATTCCGTTGTTCAAAAATTTATACATTTAAAGTTTTCCTAGTTATTCAATACAAGTATTATCTCATAAAAGTATCGTGTTGTCCACCGCTATTTTAGTATATGGCATACTAAAAAGTTATTTGACAAAAACCGGAAAGCCGCGCGCAGCGTTGCCGCCCCTGTCAACCTTTATTTTAAATATATTCCCAGATATATTTAGACTCAAAATATTCTTCGGTTTCCACACAATTTTTAGTATTGCAATAGTGGTCTGCATCTTGCCATTTTTCAAAAGTCAAGAACTCATTTTCTCGCTCAATTACTTCGTTGCGGCTTAAGGTTAATAAACTTACCCGTACCATATTAAATTCTCCAAAAAAAAAAAAAAGCCCGAGGCGAACGCCCCGAGCATATTATTAAGCTTCTACCAGAGCCTGCACAGCATCTAGGATGGTTTCAAGATCAGATTTTGATGCCTTCTCAAAGCTGGTAACTTCTTCAACACCTAGCAAGTCAGAGATTGCTTGCACTAGGGTGATTTTACGAACCGCCCTGCTAACGCTAGGGGATGCGCTTTTTGCTTTAGCAACATAAACACCTTCGGCAACAAGCTTGCCACGTACTTGCGGGATAGTCTTGCCCATGTCTTTAGCGATAGTTGCAATTGCAACGCCTTCCTGATACTTAGCAGTCATAGCGGCAACAGATTCGGTAGTATAAGCGGTAGATTTAGTAGTCATATTATTTTTACTCTCTTTAGTTATTTAGAACGTTTATTATAATTCAATTCGGTTGTTAAGTCAATCTTTATTTTAATTCTTTTTTGTAATCTTTTTAATTCGTTTCCCTGATTTCTTAAAGCTATTTTACCATGTTTTATTGGTAGCTGTCAAGTGCATTTCGTAACTTTCTTTAATTTCTTTTCTAGCGGCTTGCTTAGAAAAGAAAGCTCGTAAACAAACTATTGCAGAAAAGCTAGGAATAACCACAATACAAGATAATAATTGAAAAACAGTCATTTCTAATCCTTGTTTTAAGATATACATTATATCACCATAAAGTCCTGTAGTCGAGTCTTTTAATAGATTAAAAATGCTTTTATGATAAATCGCCCTTGGCGAGTTTCCCTCTGGCGTAAAATTTGGGTTTAACAAAGCTTCGGCATATGCCTTATCTGTAAATTCTTTAAAAGTCATGGGGTTCTTCCTAGTTATTCAATACAAGTATTATCTCATAAAAGTATTGTGTGGTCTAATAACATTTTCGCATAAGCTTAGATCAAAATGATCTTGACAGCGGCGGCGAGCCGCGCGCACCTAATATTTGCACCTAATATTTGCACCTAATATTTGCACCTAATATTTGCACCTAATATTTGCACCTATAAGTTTTGTACATAAGTAGTCCCAAACTCAAGAGGGATCTGCCCCGTCTTTTTGTTGATGAAATTTTGAACGATTGGCTGAAAATCGAAATTCTTAGCAATGCTCTTATATACCCCCACATCGGTCAAATCTGCAAGCACGTTAGCCGCTACAAGCTCATTAAGTATTTTTAGACCCTTAGTTACACTATCAACCTTAAACGTCTTAGAAGGCATCCTAGAGCTTGATTCTGAAAAAACCCGAATTGCTATTGTTGACATATGTTATACCCTTTAGTTATATTAAATTCATGCCCATTGGCACAATAAATCCTAAACGAGAATGGTTCTCGTTTAGGAGTGACCCACCTTTTTAGATACTTGTCAATAATTCATTTATCAATTTATTGATTCTATCAATGTCAAGGTCAATATTATTTAATTCAAATTTTTCTTGCTTTTTATTATATATCACTTGTAACGCTTTGTGTACCGTTTTTTCGTATTTGCCATTTATTTCTTCAAGTTTCTTCGTAAGTTCTTTACGAGCTTTTGAGCAGCTTTCTAGCGCGTATTTATCTGCCAGATTATTAAATTCAACATCATCCGTTATAACAAAAACAGTCACTAATGAGTCACTATCAACCAAAACGTTATAACGTCTTAGTGCTTGATATGGGTGAAAAGATTTACCCACTTTGCAAGCCCATTTTATGTTATTTTTGCCCAAAAAACTACCCACCGGCACTGAATATATGGTGTTAGCTAATTTGCCTATTTTGTGATCAGATTGGTGATTTTTTAGGCTTTTTTGGATTGCTCGTATTTTCATCGTTTTTCTCATTTAATTGATTAGGTATTACCTATATAATGCAACCTACGTGCCAAGTTGCAAAATAGGTAAGTCGTTGATTTATAAGGGTTTTTATATTCTAGCTAATTGAATAGTTGGCATGATGACATTTTATGCACCTGAATAGTGCAATGATTCCTGATTATAGTGCACCACTTTGGTAAGTCGTTGATTTATAAGGGTTTTTAACCTTTTTGAGATGCACCAAAAACTGACATACCAAAAACACAAAAAACGTGTTAAGTCTAATAACAAATTAATCAAAAAATAAACAAAAAAGTATTGGACATTTGAAAATCATAGCAAAAAACTTATCCACAGGTTATCCACACACTTATACATCTGGGGATAAAAAGCGGCTTTTTAAAATGTCAACCTTTTATTTTAGCTCTCTCAGTGAGTTATACAGAACTTACCCACAGGGTTATCCACAGGCTGTTGGGTTGTGGGTAACCTGTTAGCAACAAAAAACCTCCAATATAAACGCCCTGTACGGTCGCTGGTGGCATTATCTCTTAGCAGTCTTATTGATACAAAGGGTAGGGCTAAACGCGCACACTAATCTAAATGATTACCATTCGCATTTGGCGGCGCGGGCGCGATGCGGGCTGTAGAGCATCGCTACAGCCCGCGCCCTTAAAGGGCGGTAGACTGCCCCAACAGCTTATACGTTATTTTCTCAACCCTATCTTCATGTATACCATATTGATCTAAATAGCTCTTTTGAGCGTCTACAAGTGTGTTGCCTTCAGCCGTTGCAACGTGCATTCTGCCACCAATTAAATTTGTTGTGAATTGATAAACTTTCATATTTTGCTACCTTTTAAAATTTTCTGGTTAAACCGAATTGTTTAACCAGACCTATATCCTACAGCGCTCGGGTACCTTAGTCAAGTAAATGTTTAAAGTTATTTCCAGATATGTCTGCTTTAGTTCTTAGGTAAACATTTTTATTTGTGGTACTTTTACCTGCCTGTATATCTTTGCGGATATTTGACCAGTCAAATGCTACCACGTCAACGAAATATTCCGCCAATTCGATTTTTCCAGATTCTAGTATTAGGTAGTAATTAGTTGCTTTCATTTTCTTTACTCTTTATTTATTCGATGAGGTATTATCTCAGGTTCTAATCTATTGTGCAAGTACAAATGTCAAAAAAGCGGATAAAAAACATAGTGTACTAAAAAAGTTTTGTTCGCCTTGTTTGTCCGAAGTAACACACATTATGCCAAAAACTATAGTAAATAATAAAGCAGTTATAAACATAATTTTAACCTTTACAAAATGCGGCAGATGCCTTAAATGTCATGTCATAATTTACAACCATATCCATCTCGCAAACCGCTCTCTGGTGAACTTCGATTCCGGATTTTCCCAATCCTAGTGAAGTACCAAAAACGGCAGCTATATACATAACAGATAAAAGTACTATGACCTGAGCGATTGACTTCATTATTAGTGTTTTCATTTTCTTTACTCTTTATTTATTCGATGAGGTATTATTGCATTCTAATGCTAGATTGTAAAGGGTATTTTTGAATTTTCTTCCCAATTATTATTAAGTTTTTTATTTTGGTTAAATCTATCAGAATCAAAATTAGCCGCAATGGTAATGTACTGGTGTTGGTGAAACGCGGTAGCAAAAAGACCCTTATCAAAACAGTCACGCAAAAACTCAAGACTTTCAAGTCTTGACAAATTACGGGTAGTGGTATTTTCGGTTTTTACTGCAAATTCGTTGTCATTCATTTTCTTTACTCTTTATTTATTCGATGAGGTATTATTGCACGAAAAGGGTACCTTTGTGAAATACCGAATTGGAATAAGCACCTGCTTTTTAGTTATAAGCCGCGCGCAATGGGGGCTGCAGGGGTGCTCTGTAGGGCGGGCGCAATGGGGCCTGCAGAGCATGAAATTAAATGAAATAAAAGGTTGCTATTATCTGTCAATACTGTATTATTACCTTACTGAAACAAAACGAACCGAGAAGAAAAATGACCACATTCACTATCACAAGATTAACAGAGACACAAGCACGAATCATGCCACAAGGCAATCATTTATATTTATGTGAGACCCTGACAAAACTTGGCATGAATTTTGATGGCACCAAGTTCGGAAAGTGTAAAGCGAAAAACGGCCTATGGGAGCGTCTACGCTCCCATAGTACCAACTGCCCATTTGGTCTAATCATAGTCCTGACGTTCACTACAGAGGCTGCTATGTGTGCCGCTGAGAGCGCCTGTAAGACTTCTCTACCAACCCTTGCTTGGAATAGCTCAGAACGAGAATATACTTCATTAACCCCTGAGAAGGCTTTACAAGCTCTATTACGTAACATCTAATAGGGGCGGGGGGGGTTAGGAGACTGGTCTGACCAGTCCGACCCCCCAGACCCATTTCCAAACGCGATATAGGGTATTTTCAAAAAAGTGGAGAGGCGCGACAAATATCGGCTGAGGAGACCCTCACTACGGTTCTCTGCGGGACATTAGCGAACGGGGTATACTATTTCTACTACGGTTCTCTGCGGGACATTAGCGAACGGGGTATACTATTTCTACTACGGTTCTCTGCGGGACATTAGCGAACGGGGTATACTATTTCTACTACGGTTCTTTGCGGGACATTAGCGAACGGGGTATACTATTTCTACTACGGTTCTCTGTGGAACATTAGCGAACGGGGTATACTATTTCTACTTTGCAGTAGCCTGAGCCAGGACATTAGCGAACTGCAGGTAGTTTAACGAAGTTCGCTTAAAATTTTTACTTGACAGGATATTTCTGGAGATGTATAATGCAAGTATAGAGGAGAAATACATGGACAACGAAATAACCGTGATAAGCCCCGAGGGGTTGGAGATAGCACACTGTTATCTGCAAAATAATAGTGACTCGGTTAAGACTGCCGAATTACTTAATATAGACATTACAGAAGTCGACAGATACTTGTGCAAGCGGGAAGTACGAGGATACATTGATAGACTATTTAACGAATCGGGCTTCCGAAATCGTGATAAGATGGCCAATGTTTGGGACGCAATCCTAGCAGCCAAGTTGGAAGAAATGGACGATACAGGTATGGGCTCGTCAAAAGATATTGTAGAGATAATGGAGAAGATTCATAAATTTAACCTAGACCAAATGAATATGCAACTAAAAATACTAGAACTGGAGAAATCCAAGGAGCCCGCAGTGGTGGTCAATACGCAGAACAACTACGGTGGGGCAAATTATAACAGTTTAATGGAAAAGATATTAGCAGGTAAAAATGGAGATAAGTAGACCGTACTTAAATTGTGAAAACATTATAGACTTCCCCGTAGCGGAGCGTTTTCTAAAGCTACCCGTTGAGAACTTCCTAGAACTAAAAGGCATAGAACCTATAGCGCCCCAGATTGGATTGATAAACGCTATAAACGACCCTATACATAGATTTGTAGTCGCCTGTCTATCTCGTAGAACAGGTAAGACATTCATATCTAACACTCTAGCGTTCTTGAAAGCTATGGAACCAAAGTCAAAAGTACTGATAGTATCGCCTAACTTCTCATTAACAAACATATCTTGGAATGAGCAGATAACTATGCTTAAAGATCACAACATTGAGATAGAGTCTAAGAACAAGGCCTTGCGTGAGATACACCTAACAAATGGTTCTATGATAAAGTTTGGGTCATACAATAATCCAGATTCATTAGTAGGACATTCGTACGACTTGATACTAGTGGACGAAGCAGCCCTAGAGAACAAAGGGGCAGATGTATTCAACGTACAGCTACAGCCTACTCTAGACAAAGCAAACTCTAAATGTATCTTCATAAGTACACCACGAGGTTTGAATTACTTTTATGACTTTTACATGCGAGGGTTTAGCGATGACTACCCTTCTTGGATAAGCATACATTCTACCTACCGTGACAACCCCAGAAGTGTTTCGAGTGTTATTGAAGAAGCTCGTAAGAGTATGAGTAAGGCTGAATTTAAGCAAGAGTACGAAGCAGACTTTGCAACGTTTGAAGGACAGATATACGAAGGGTTTGACGAGGATAAGCATGTACGCGACCTTAGTGACATGGAGTTTCCTGAGCACAGATTTGAAGCTATAATGGGTATTGACCCCGGCTACAAGGACGATACAGGGGCTGTAATATTCCAATACGATATGGATGAAGACAAATTTTACTTAATGTGGGATTACCAAGAAAAAGAACGAAATACAGAGCAGCACGCACTAGAATTTTATAACCGCATGGAAGGCTGGAATGTAGACATAGTGTTCTGCGACAGCGCGGCAGCCCAATTCAGGCAAGACTTAGCTTCCTTATACGACATTCCTAGCAACAAAGCTAACAAGAGTGTACTTGACGGACTAGGGTATGTACAAGCCTTGATAGACAACGACAAGCTAATAGTAGATATTAACTGTACTCATGTCATCATGATGCTCCTCAACTATCGTTGGGACCCTAACCCAATGCTTGCAAAACCCAAACCGAAGCACGATCAGTTCTCGCACGTTGCGGATGCCCTGAGATATGCACTATACAGCTATACTCGTTAGAGTGCTAATATAATAAACCACTTTACATTTATGAAATCAAATAGTATAATGTACATATGTTGAGTGGAAAGTTGATAGCTTTACACCCATACCAAGAAAGCGAGGATTTTAATGGCCGCTAATACAAACAAAAGAGTAGCGACAAAGCACATTCGAGACGGAATAAAGTCTAACTACAAAAAGAAGTGTGAATGTGAGATTTGTGGAACTGACTCTGAACTAGAGATACATCATTACACAACCGTGTCGTTACTACTGAAAAAATATTGCATGGAAAACAAGATACTCATAGTTACAGACGAACAAGTTTTAGCTATGAGAGAAGATTTCTATACAGCACACTGGGACGAACTAGTTGAACAAACAGTCACCCTTTGCGCTACGCACCACAAATTACTGCATAAGATATACGGGCGAGAGCCTACACTAGCTTCTGCTGAAAAACAGGTTACTTGGGTGTTAAAATTGCATGGACGAACTCACGGCAAGGATGCTGTACCAACCCGATCAGATACTAGATTTGGAAGTCTCCTCGGAGAAACCTCAAACGATAGGTTTTCTAGATTAAAATAAGGAGCAACGAATGAAATTATGGGATGAAATACTTGAAAAACTAAATCCTGTACAAGATGAAATGGCTCGTGATGAAGGAACAAGTAAAAGCACTACGCAAACTAAGTTACATACGATACAAAACGCGTATGAACAGATTGAAGTAGTAAACAGAGCCGTTAACTTACTAGTTGACAATGCTGCTCTGATTGACTATGACGTCGGAGCTAGCCTTAATTTTACTGGTGTAACAACTAAAGTAAGAGGACCTAGACTGGCAGACTTACTAAATAGTCGCCCTAATCCTTACATGGACATTAGCAGTTTTAGGAGACTTGTATTAATGGATTTTCTGATAGACGGAAACGCATTTATACACTTTGATGGAACCTCATTTTATCACGTACCTGCAAAAAATATGGAAGTGCTTCCTAGTGACAAAGGCTTTATTGCTCAATATCTCTATAACGGAACTCATCCTTTTAAATCTAATGAAATAATTTTTATAAGAGACAACAGTACAGAATCAGTATTCAGAGGAGACTCTAGAATAAAAAGTGCTGTAGCTTCGCTACTGACCAGAGAGTCTATGATTAACTTTCAAAAGAGTTTCTTTGACAATGGCGCATCTATAGGTCTTATAGTAGAAACAGAACAAATCCTAAGCAAGAAACTAAAGGAAAGGCAAGAAAGGGAATGGGTACAGAAGTATAACCCGAAACGGGGGAATGGACGTCCTTTAATTTTAGATGCAGGACTTAAAGCTAAATCCTTAGCAAGTTCCGACTTTAGAGAAATGGCATTCACAGAGTCTATCACTAACTTGGAAGACAAGGTCTGCTACGCCCTAGGAATACCTCCTTTACTACTTAACTCTGGAAATAACGCTAACATAAAACCCAACCTAGAGTTAATGTTCTACACTACGGTTATTCCTATGCTGCGTAAGTTTGAGTCAGCATTAGAGATGTTTTTTGCGTATGATATAGAACTAACTACACATAGAGTGCCCGCACTACTGCCTGACCTAAAAGCACAAGCAGATAGAATTACCGCACTAGTTAATAATGGGATTATAACAGGAAACGAAGGACGTGGTATGATGCGACTTCCTGATATAGACGACCCTCTTATGAATAAAATACGCATACCCGCTAACGTCGCAGGATCCGCTTCAGGCGTATCTGGGCAAGAAGGTGGTGCGCCAACAGGAGAAGATACATAATGCAAAAGATTATAGAGCAAGTTTATGCAGTCTACGGTAATGAGTTACCTAGTAGAGTAGTATATAACGCTATGACTAATAAGCCCCTATCTGTTAGAAACATCATAAGAAAGTTTAAGAGATGGGAAAGATTTGAAGCAGCGTACAGAGAACATTGTATGGCTATTAGAAAATCAGAGGAAGCTGCTAAGGTAGTAACTAAACCTATTGTGGCTAAAGTAACTAAGCAGAAAAGTAATGAAATATAATACTAAGTTATTAGCTAAATTACAAGTAGTTAAAGATCATGAAGAAGATGAAGACGAGTTAGTTATCGAAGGATACGCTAATACCGTAACTAAAGATAGAGCAGGAGATGTTATACTACGCTCAGCGTGGGAAACAAAAACCGCTATGTCTAACTTCTTAAAAAATCCTATTATACTAGGCTACCACGATCATTCAAACCCTATAGGGGTTATGTTAGGTTATGAAGTTGATGACCTAGGCCTTAAAATTAGGGCTAAGATTAGTAAGGGAGCAGGACGAGTATACGATCTAATAAAAGATAAGGTATTAACTACCTTTAGTGTTGGATTCAACATATTAGACGCAGAGTACGATGAAGTAAAAGACATATTCTTTATTAAGGATGTAGAACTACACGAAATATCTGTTGTATCGGTTCCTTGTAACCAAGACTCAACATTTTCAGTAGCAAAAAGTATGGACGCTCAAGATTATGAGCAATTCAAAAAAATATTAGCGCCGGAATCAGGCGAAACAAAGGAAGAAAAAATGACACTCGAAGAAATTAAAGCATTGGCAGCCGAGCTAGCTAAAGCAAACACCCCAGTTAAAGCTGATCCCGTATTCGACGTAGTTGCAGAAGCTACTAAAGCAGCAGCAGCAGCTGTAGCACAAGCAGAAGCAGTTCGTGTAGCTAAAGAAGACGCAGCAGCAAAATCTGCTACAGACCTAGCTAACAGCAAAGCAGAAGCTAAAGCAAACGCTATGGAAGCAGCTAAAGATTTAGTTGCAGAATTAGAAACTAAGTTAAGCGCAAAAGATTCAGCATTTGCTGACCTTGTTAAAGCTAACAACGACCAGATCGTTTCTCTTAAAGAAGAAATTGCTCAAGTAGTTGCATCTCGCTCTAACAACGTAACAGCTATCGCAAAGGGCATTAACGGACCGTCGTATGACGCCAAAGCAATGGGCGATACTGCAGACAACCTAATGTTCTTAAGCACAATTAAGAAAGTAGATATGTTTGATACCGAATATGGTAAGAGCATCAAAGCTATCAACCAATCTTCTAGCATTGAAGTATCTGGTGAAGGTTATGAGACTACTTTCTCTACTAACTTATATCGTGACATTCAGGCATTGTTAGTTGTTGCACCCTTATTCAATGAAATGAATATGACTTCTGCACAAATGACATTCCCAATCAATCCAAATCGTAGCACAGCTACTTGGATTTCTGCAAGTAACATGGCAGACAACACAGCTAAAGCCCGTACAGGTGAAGCATTAACTGTTGCGCTTACTGAGATTACACTTAAGACCTTTAAGCTAGCTGCTAAAGTATACTTAACTGAAGAAACTCAAGAAGATGCTATCATGGCTCTTGTACCTATTTTACGTCAACACCTAGTAGAAGCTCATGCAGCATCAATCGACGCAGCATTCCTAGTTGGTGACGGCGCAAACAAGCCAAAAGGTCTTGTTACACAAGCCAAAGCAGCAGGCGGATTACAGTCTCTAGCGACAGCAGCAAACACTACTAACGTATTAGTAACTGCAGCAGGTATCTTAGAAGCTCGTAGAGGTTTAGGTCTATACGGAATTAACCTTTCAGAACTTTATGTTGTTATTTCACAAGACGCTTACTGGGATCTTATCCAAGATGCAGATTGGGCTGACGTACAGCAAGTTGGCGTTTCTAACGCAACTAAGCTAGTTGGTGAAGTAGGTAACATTTACGGAATGAGAGTTCTAGTATCTAGCGGTTTTGCTGATAAAACATCTGGCGGAACTTACGCAATCCTACTTAACTCAAGCAACTTCGTTGTTCCACGTCAACGTGGCGTAACAGTACGTAGTGACTTTGAAGTAGAGCTAGACCGTACAGTATTCGTTGCAACACAGCGTCTAAACTTACAACCTTGGATCGAAGAAACTGCAGGCAGTGGTAACGGTAAAGGTGTAGTAGCAGTTAACTACGCAACATAATATAGCATAATAAAAAGCCCTTCCCTTTTAGGGCGGGGCTTTTTTGTATAAGGAGAAATAAATGGCGTTAATTACTTTAGAAGGCTACAAAAGTTATAAAGATATAAAAAGCCCAAATAGTGACGCAGCCTTAGAACCTATAGTTGATTTTGTAAACACCTTTGTAGAGACTTATTGTAACATAAAATTTAGTGTAGTTAATGTTGTAAACAAAAAACTAACTTGCTACGATGGACTAGAGATACTACTGCCTACGCCAGGGATAACCTCTTTAGATAGGATTTCTGTTTTAGGAGAAGACATATCTGCGGCAGATTATGAAGTAGACTTAGACATTGGCCTAGTAGAAGCTGTAGGCAGATTTCCTATGGGACGTAACAATATAGAGGTAGACTACACTTACGGGTATGAAAATTCGCCTGCGGACTTGGTAATTTCAGCTTATGAGCTTGTATCTTATTTTAAGAAAGGTAACTTTAGCACCTCAAAAACCTATAGTAACGGAGAGAGCAGTACTAGTGCAGAGCCTACGTTAATACCCCCACAAATACGTTTAATGCTAGATTTATATAAGGTCTTATAATGGATTTTAAAACAATACTAGAACAAGCACTAGTAAACGTACAGGGAATAAAATTAGCTGCGGATGTACAAACAGACCTAACTCAAAAAGGTGGAAGTCTGTTTGGATCTTTTAAAGTTCGTATGGAAAAGGAAGGAGAATTAGCCGAAGGAGTAGAAAAAGCAGCATTTGATGCAGCAGTATTACGGCTAGAAGGACTATTAGACGCAAAACTTCTAGAAGATCCTTTAGGCAATAAGTTCTTTTCGGGCAATAAAAAGATAAAGAAAGCAACAAAGTCTAAAGTACCTGTAAAACCTTTTGGGCTAAGAGACAGAGGAGGAAGAATGCTCTCCGAGCAATCTCTAGTAAGAATACTTAATGTTAGACTTTTTGAACAGATAAAAGAAAGGATGGACGCTCCTGCTCTAGTATTTAGGACTGGAAGATTTGCTAGCAGCGCCAAAGTATCTAGTTTTACTTTGTCGGATAATAGAAATCCTGCAACCGCCTCTGTTTTCTTTAACTACATGCTTTATCCTTATCAAGTATTTGAGAAGCATCCAACAAGAGATCCTCGTATTATAATTAAAAATGCACTACTAGCAACTTTGGAAAACTCTTTAAATGACGCTTCGTTTCAACAAACCATATTTAATATAGGAGGTCCTGCATGAGCGCAAGGTCTGGAATAGTAAAAGCAATATCTGAGAAAATAGCAGAGTTATTTATAGGGGACGGAGACTACATGAGTAACCTACACGGTAATGTTAGTAATAGGGTAAAACATTTTAGTGATGTAGAAGACTTTCCCTTTATTAGTGTAACCCCTGGAGCGGAGATTAGAGAGGATTTACCTTCTGACTTTACTTGGGCTACTTTAACCGTCAACATAACACTATATGTTAAATCAGAAGAAAACTCACAGGAAGAATTAGAATCCTTAATAACGGATGTAGAAAATTTCCTTGACACACATTTACAATTACCGTATAATGTAAATACATCGGAAGGAGTAATTACTTCTAAAATCACAAATAGCACACTAGTTTCCATAAATACGGATGAAGGGATTCTTGATCCAATGGCACTAGGCCAATTAGTAGTAAACGTACAGTACGAGAAAGTACGCCGAACCAGAACATAATTTAGGAGAATTATAAAATGTCGATTAATTTATCACGTAATACCAGACTTTGGATTAGTACAATAGATAAGGACGGTACACACACCGCTGCCAACACTTTTGAACTACCTGTACAAGAAGGGTATTCACTATCACAATCAGTTTCCACTGTAGACGTATCTGTTGAAGAAGCAGGCGTAGCACCTATACGTGGAAGTAAAAGATTTAACTCTGCACTGGACCCAGTAGACTGGAGCATTGCAACATACATTACGCCGTACCTCGACAGTAGCGATCACTTTACAGTAGATATGCTATTATGGCACGCACTAGCAAGCTCTAGAGATAACGAGCCAGACTTTGATAACACTGGAGGAGACTCTAAAGTTAAAGGAGATGCTGATAGCTTTACTGTAGATTTTAGTAACAACGCTGCTCACGTACTTACAGAGCTTTACTTATACTTTAAAATAGATAATCAGTTCTACTACATAAACAAATGTCAAGTTAGTCAAGCAGAAATCTCTATTGATATAACAGACATTGCTATGGTTAGTTGGTCTGGTCAAGGATTAAGCTACGCACCTATTAGTAACCCTAGCTTCTTTACTACGGGAACTGCCGCAGTCTACGACAGTGGTTCAGTAGACTCTGGGTACGTAAAAATACCTACTAACAAAGATTACTTAGTAAATAAGCTTACTATTATGACAATGAAAGCTGATGTTGCTCCAGGGGGTTCTTCAAATAATTCGTATAACATACCTATTACTAGTGGAAGCATTACTATCAACAACAACATTACCTACTTAACTCCAAATACACTAGCAGAAGTAGATTCCCCAATTGGTTCTTTTGCAGGTTCTTTTGAAGTTACGGGCACTATTGAAGCATACCTTAAAGGTGTTACTGGGGGTAACGGAAACACTACCCCCTACGGAACAGCTGACTTACTAGATCATATGCTTGCAGATGTACAGGGTTCTGTTACTAACGCAGCAGAAATTGTATTTAAAGTTGGCGGAGCAACAGGCGCAAGAGCAGAATTTACTATACCTCTAGCTCACTTGTCTGTACCTGATATTTCTGTAGATGATGTAGTATCTACCTCTATTGAGTTTAAGGGCATGCCTAGTTCTGCTGACTTAGCTAGTGGTACTGAAATTTCTGTAATGATGAAAGCTAAGGCTTAATAACTTATGGGTATAGTCTTTAAACAAGGTTCTGTACTCTATATCGCAACGGATACCCACAAGTACAAGCTGCTTGTGGGAGAAGTTAGTGCTTCTCAGACATTTATAGGGAACACTCAAAGAGTAAAGACCATACAAAACACTGAGTTAGTAGACAGAACTTTTGTTAATGAAAAAGGTGCTGCTTCTCTTAATTTTACTTCGTATATAGGAAGACAATCTCCAGACACAGAGATAGTAAAATGGTTTGATATGCCAAAAATATCTGATAACAAATACCTTGTGTCTACTAGTTTAACTATTCCTAGTAAAAGAAACATATACATAAAACATGGAAGCACTATATATAAGCTACCTGATATGTGTGGTACTAATTTATCTTTTGTACTATCACACACAGAAGTACTTGCTGTTAGAGTAACATGTACTGGACCAGACCTAATTGACATTAGTGAAAATGAATCTGAGGTAGCTGACTTTAATGGATTGATTGAAAATATTCAAGACCCTCAAGATTTTTCTACAAATAGTGTTAGGGTTACAAACTATAGTAATATTTTAGGATTGTCGCTAGAGCTTACTAGAGAAATAAGTTGGCTAAAGCAAAAGTCTATGTTTGACTTAGGATCTATATATAAGGTAACAAACCCTATAATAACCTCTATGTCAATATCAGGCGCAATAACACAAACAAAATTAAATAATAATAATAATCAATACACCCCAAGCTCAGACGTACAAATAAAATATGGAGACACTTTTAAGGTAAACTTAAATGGGTGTAGCCTAACAGAGCGATTTGACTTAGGAAACTTTCACAGAGTTGTAACAGATTACGCACTACTGCCTAATACTGACAACTCATACATACAATTCTAGAGGAAACAGAATTATGAACTTAAAAGATATAATCTTAGAAACAAAAACAGTAAAAATACCCTTTGAAGGACTAGAAGGTTTTGAATTAGAAGTAGCAGCAGTATCCAGAGAGCTATCTAGAAAGATTAGATCAGACTCTGAGGTAACAAAAATTGACCCTAAGCTAAGAATGCCTACATTAGAGCTTGACCAAGATTTGTTTGTTCAGAAGTTTGCAGAAGCTGCTATTAAAGGGTGGACAGGACTTAAGTATAAATACTTAAATGAACTACTACTAGTAGACATGGGTAAGATAGAAGACCCAGAAGCTGAAGTAGAGTTTAACATGGAAAACGTAGTAGAGCTTATTAAGCACTCGCAAATATTTGACCAATGGGTGAATGAGCAGGTCTTTAGTCTTCACCGATTTCGAGACTAACCGAGCAGAAGCTACAATAGATTTTCTAAAACAGTATTTAGATAACGCTAGAATAGGCATTACTCCTGAAACGTATCTTAGGATGGAAGAAGAAATGGGCAGGGAGCCCGACTACTCTAATATACCCCCCGACTATGACAGTTTTCCTTCGTATGTTCATGTTGCAATAGATATTTTTAATTCTTTGCCCGACATGTACAGTGGAGGAATGTCCAGCATATATGCTGGAAAGAATTACTCGTCCTTAGAAATCATCTTCTCTATGTACCTAGTAGATACAGAAGATAGAATGAAAGTATTTACAGTTCTACAATTCCTAGATTCTAGAGCTAAAACTTCAGCTATAAAAGAAGCAAACAAAGCAGCGAAAGGGGCGAAAAAGTAAAGAATCCTCTAGGATAGAGCTTAGGCTCTAGACAGTCCCTTTATTAATTTTAATAAAGGGATTTTTTTATGTTCGTAAAGGAGAGAATATAATGGCAAGAAGACAACAAATTAGAGAAGTTATAATAAGAAGTAGAACAGAAGGAGCAGACGCTTCAAGAGCTGACCTTAATAATGTTAGGGAAGCACTTGAAGGTGTAAACAAAGAAATAGATATATTTGTAGAGAAAGGTAGAGTGCTAAATACTACTTTAACCAACCTAGCTACTATGTCAGGTAGGGCAGCTACACTAGGTACAAGTTTAACTACTGTGGGAACAGCATTAAAATCTATAAATAGTGCTACCGCAGGAACAGCAGTACAGACTGCTAAGTTAGACGGATACATTACTAACTTAGAAATTTTAGGTTCTGTACTAAGAGATCTATCAAGAGACGCAGAAAGAGCTGAAGGGGCCCTAGACGGTATTAATGCTAGCGCAGGTATGAGAAGTTTAGTAGAAATTCTAGAACAAATAGCTACTAATACCGCAGCTATTGGCAGAAGGGCAGGAAGAACAGCGGCGTATCTTACTGACGTAGAACTAGCACTTACTCGGGCAGCCGAAGAAGCAGAAGACTTTAATAGAGAAATGCTTCAAGCTACCCGAACTACTAGTGGACTTGCAGCTTCTACCGAAGGATTAACTAACGCACAAAGAAGGCTAGGAGAAGGTGGGCGAGGAGCTGCCAGAAGTTTTAGCCAACTAGCTTTTGGGGCAAACCCGCTAGTAAGCGCTTACGCGTCTATAGCAGTTAACATATTTGCTGTTACAGCAGCATTTAGGTTGTTAAATGAAGCGGCATCTTTTGATCGACTACAGACTCAACTAACTAACTTTTCTTCTGAAGTATCTGGATTAGACGTTTCTAATTTAGCTACTCAATTAGAGAGAGCCTCTACAGGCGCACTATCTTTAAAAGAAAGTTTACAGTTTGCGACAAAAGGTGTAGCATTTAACTTTACAACTAAGCAGTTAGAAGATTTAACTAAAGGAGCTAGAAAAGCATCTATTGCATTAGGCAGAGACTTTAATGATTCTATGGACAGAGTATTAAGAGGTATATCTAAGCAAGAAATAGAACTATTTGACGAATTAGGTATTGTTACTCGACTAACTCCTGCCTTTAAAGACTACGCTACCGAAGTAGGTAAGACAGTAGATGAGTTAACGGACTACGAAAGACAGCTAGCGTTGACTATTGAAGTTCAGTCTCAGTTAGACGAAAGATTTAGCGGTATTGATGCAGGAGCTACGGCTTTTGAAACATTAGCTGTCAATACTAAGAACGCAACTGATAGCTTACTTGTATTTTTAAGTCAAGCTTTAACTCCTGTTATAGAACAACTTAATAACTTATCTGACACTACGGTATCTCTTTCAGAACTGGCTAGTGTATTAGAAACAACTAGCACTCAAGCTGATATATTTATTAAAGCGTTTGAAAAAGGTAATTTAGAAGAAGCTGTAACATCTACAGGAGCACTTACAGGCAGAGTAGAAGACTTGAACAAGAGACTAAAAGAGTCTAAAGATAGAGCTTCAGAAATAACAATAGGAAGCACTTTGTTCAGTAAATCTCTAGATTTAGTAGGGCAGACTGCTCTAGTTGTTTTTGCAGACCTTACAGGACTTAGTTTTCTAGATAGGGATGGAGAAATTGAAAAAACTATTAGCACTATTACTAGTGGTAGTCAGAGAGTAAAAAATGAGCTAGAATTACAGGCAAAAATAGAGAGAGAAATAATAAAGCTTAATAAAGAGAAAGTTAAGCAAATAGGACACCTAGTAGACAAGTACAGCCTACTCCCTGGAGATGTAACTCCTGAACTTGGTAGCTCTTTTTCTTCTTTCTCGGATGGTCTTGATGAGTCTACAAAAATAGTAGACGTATTTATAACAAAAAACACAGAAGCTCTGGGACCTCTTACTGCTTTGAGTAAGACCTTTTCTTCTATGGAGAACATGGACTCAGCTTTAGATCCACTAAAAACTGCCGCTATACTATTACAGAGTAAGGCATTTAAGGGGCTAGAAAAGTCTTTAGAACTTGGAGATTCTATAGATAATTTAGGTAAACTAATAGATAAAACTGATGAATTAAATCATATACTAGCAACTTTAGGACAAACAGAAGCATTAGAAAATGTTGCGACAGGTCGTAAGGGCGAAGCAGAGGAAGAAATAAACAACAAGATAACTCGTAGATTAGATATTCAGTCTAGGATGAACGCTTTAGGTAATGTTACTTCTGTAAAAGACAAGCAGAAAATAAAAGATGAGATAGAAATTCTAAAGGCTAAAAGAGATCAATTAGTTGTAGATAACAAGTTAAAAGACGCTCTACTGGAATCTTCTACTAATACAACTATAGCCTTACAAAACCTAGCCCTAACTGTCTCATTTGAAAGTGAGAAAGTAGAACTCAAATTATATGAGCTACAACTACAAATATTACTTACTAGTTTAGCTAAAAAAGATACAACTGAATTACAAGCTCAACTAACAATAATGGAAAGTAAGTTAGCAGTACAAAAAAACATAGAGGCATCTCAGTTAGCAGCCAACCAAAGAGAAAATGATAGAGAAAATCTGATAACAAGTAAAAACACTAATGGGTCTGCTGTGGCTGATGCCGCTTCTGATAGAAAACTATTAGAAAATAGAAAAGCAGGGTTAGATGATATAGAAGATGCTGTGGCGTTAGATAAAGAAAAATTAGCTATAGCACGAGAAGAAGCAGCATTAAAAAGAAGTGAGGCTTCTGCGCCCTTCAAGGATACCTCAAGCACTATGGGCTCTATAGGTCAACTAGACGGACTAGACGGGATTACAAAAACTGCTCTAGGTACGGGTCAACTCATAACTGACACTTTTGCTTCCGCAGCAGACGCAGGTAAAGAAGGATTTAGTGGATTTGCGGAATACCTGCAAGGTAATATGGAAGCATTTAATGACTTTAGTATAGGTTTGGCTAACGCAGCAGGCTCTATATATGGTGCAATATCTGATGCTAAAATAGCTGGTATTGATAGAGAAATAGCTGCGGAAAAGAAGCGTGACGGTAAAAGTGTAGAAAGCTTAGCTAAGATCAAAAAGCTAGAGGCTAAAAAGATCAAAGAAAAAGCTAAGGCAGATAAAGCTGCTATTGCAATATCTACTGCTACAGGTGTTATGCAAACGTTTGCTCAGATGGGATTCCCTGCAGGTGTTCCAATGGCAGCAGCCTTAGCAGCTATGGGACTGTACCAAATATCACAGGTAGATAAAGCGGCTAACGGATCTATAGGAAATCTTTCTGGAGGCGGAGGTAGTAGCCTTAAGATAGAAAGCGGAAGCAGAGATAACAAAGTTGACGTTTCTAGTGCTGCAAGTGCTGGAGAGTACGCATTTGTTAAGGGGCAAGCTGGACAAGGCAACGCAGGGTCTTTTAGTACTCCTGGAAGATTAGGTGGTGGTAGTGCGGCTTCTGGAGCTAGTATTATGGTAGGTGAGCGTGGCCCAGAGGAAATTACTCCTACAATGCCAGTTAACGTTACACCTTCTGGAGGATCTGGAAAGTCTGGTTCTAGTCTAGTATTTAGTCCTACTTTCAACATAGAAGCTATAGATTCTGCAGGGTTTGAGGCAGTTACTAAAAGGTACAGTGAACAGTTGTTTAATAGTCTAGAAGGTGAGCTTAACGCGCGCAGTTTAACATTAAACAGTCTTGATTAAACAATATAAAAGGGCTTAGGCCCTTTTTTATTGCCTAAATAAAAAATTTATCTTGCAACTTCTTAAATATTATTGTATAATATATTCTAAATGGAGGACACTTATTATGGCATACGAAGCATTAACATATTTACCCACTCCCGACACTTTACCTAAAGTAGGTCCGGGATTTAGCACACAAGCACTAACGCAAAATACCCCCGGGATGACTCACGAGCTTAACGACGGTAGCTCTATAGGGGTAGAGTTTAATGGTAGTTTTTGGACTATTAATATATCATACCCAGAATTTACAGAAGAGGAAGCGTTACCCCTAGAAGCTTTCTTTAACACTATAAGAGGAGCATTTAAAAGTTTTTACGTGTCTCTGCCAAGACGCACTTTTCCTTCTGCGGGGTTGTGGGCTAACAACATACTACAACTATCGGTTTCTGAGACAGATGACTCTATACTCCATATATCTAACTGGGGAGCACAGGCTTCTAGAGGTACTATAAGTATTAATGACTGTCTAAAGATAAATACAGGAAATAAAATATATGTGGTTTCAGATGTAACTTTAGATGGAGACGTCTTAAAAGTACAACTTAGCAGCCCTATAGTAAATAAAGCAACAGTTCCTGTATCTGCGTTACTAGCAGAAGAGAATAATAATATAAAATTTAAAGTTAGATTAACTTCGGGAATGCCAGTGTTTACTTTGACCTCAGAAGGAGTATACAACGGTTTTTCAATTTCCATGAGAGAGAATATTAGATGAGCAGAAACCTTAAACCTTCAGCATTAACATACCTAAAAACAACAGACTTTACCAGAATAGCTCATCTGATTAGGCTAGAGCTTTCTGATAGTGTGGAAGCTTCTAAAGTATACGAATATTTTACAGATTATCAATCAGACGTACTACTAGAAGGTAATACTTATGCAGCAGGAAAAGTATTAAAGGTAGGAGAAATTAGACAGACTCAAGGGATTACTAACTATAAATTAAGTATAGATATAGCTGGAGAATTTGAGGTAGAATTAAACAGAGGATTAGTGGAAAATACTAATACTTCTTATATAGGCAAAAGCATACAGGTACTTAGGGCTTACTTAGACTCTGCAGGTAATATAATACCTTTTGACTTAGATACTGAAGGGCCTATGGAGTACTTTACCGGTGACGTATCAGATATTAACATATCTGAAAGTGTTACTAAGGGCAGCTCTACAGTTACTTGGCAATGTGCGGGTAAATTTCAAGACTTTGAACTTGTTAACGGTAGAGTTACGGATGATGCCTCTCATAGAGGTTTAGCTGTAAATGCTGATGGAAATTTGGCTCCTTCTGACGCGGCTAAGAAAGAATCACACAAAACAGATAAAGGCTTTCAACATGCTAACCAAACAATAAATGTAGTAACCAATTATACTAGCTCAGAAACTAGATACAAAGTTAAATCTAGCTGGCTAGGTTTTAGAACAAAAACAGTTAAGTATGAAGTACAAGTAGAAAACTCTCTAGAGCTGGGATTAGATTTATCTGCTAAGTTCTTGCCTAAGCTTTACGGAGTTCGTAAAACATCGGGAATTCCTGTTTTCTTAGATACTTTAGTATCAGACCCAAGAAGGCTGTATGTAGTTTATGCCTTTTCTGAAGGTGAGATAGAGTCATTCTTAAACTTTTATATTAACAACTCTCCAATAATATGTTCTTCTGAGTCAGACCAAAATAATTCGGTGTGTTTAGGGAACCAAGCAAACGGAGATACCCTATCGGCTTTTTCCGCATTAGAGAGCTCTAGTGCCTACGAAAATCTAATAGAAAATACATTCAATACTGGTAAGTTTGGCGACAGATCCGCAGAGTACGAGCCTATAATATTACAAATACCTCCAGTAGAAGCAGGAAGAAGCTCTACCGAAGGAACAAGAGATAGAGAAGAATTTAATATTATAAACCAAGAACAGGGGGTTGCATGGGTACAAGTGTTTCATGGAAAGACAGACCAAGCAGCTTGCGAAACATTAAAGAACATAGCAGGTGCAGGAAATTTTAGACTACAACAAGCTTGGCTAACAGAAAAGTATGGTACAAGAACAAAAACTACAGCAGAAAAACAAGAGTACTGGGATCAGCATTGCAAGCTACTAGATACGTCGTACATTGTTATGGAAATAGCTATCACAGAAGATAACAGTGAAATCCCTGAAATAGAAGCTGTAATATCTGGTACTCTAGTAGATACTTATAGTAATACAGATAACGGAACTACTCCTGTTCCGGGAACTACTCCTCCAGCATACAAAAGCTTAACTAAGACGGTATCTCTTAATCCCGCGTGGCAAGTGCTGGATTACGTTACTGATAGTACTTGTGGGGGTAACCTAGACGTAGATAAACAAGAGTTAAATGTTAATTCATTTATAAAAGTTTCTCAGTCTTTAGATAAAATAAGTACTAGTTATGAAGATAGTTTTGTAAATTATTGGAGATACCTAGGATGGAAAACTCCACCAGGAACTAACACAGTACAAATTAATGGGGCAAACCACGACACACAAAAAACTGTAATGCAAACTAATGTTATGTTTAGAACAGAATCTGCCGTAACAAAAAATATTAAAAGTTTACTTAGTCAGTTTGATGGAACAATGAATATTCTGGGAGGAAAATATCATTTGTCTACGGAAAATAACGACGCTCCTATTGCTGATATCTATATTAGTGATGTTAAAGGTAGTGTTGCAACCAAAGATTTATCTAATAAAAACAAATGGAACTCTATACAAGCATCTATACAAGACCCTACACAAAATTGGGGCACAACACAAATAAACTTTTTTAATTCAGACTACTTAGAAGAAGATAACGGCATATCTAAAAAAGGTAATGTAGTATTTAGTTATTTAACAAACTACTACACAGCTCGTGAATGGGCTCAAAGAGAGCTATCCAACAGCAGGTATTCCAGAGAAATAAGATTTAGTACCTACCACAAATTTTTAGGTCTTTACCCTAATTGTAATGTAACTTTTACCTATGACAGGTTTGGTTACGACAAAAAAGTATTTAGAGTAACCTCAACAACTTTACTGGCAGATGGAGGAATGGCAGTAGTTTTAAATGACTTTGACCAAGCTCAGTTTACTGAGGGTTCGGATGATAACTTAAGTGAGTACGAACAACCTACTACAGTTCCTAAACCTACCGGAGTCGAGTATGTAGCTCTTCCTTCCACTAGATTTAATACCGTAAAGATTCCTGGAGTGTACGGCTTATTAGTATGGGATGTAGTACCTGGAAATACCGTTTTACGTTACAAAGTAGCAGACTGGCTACAGTTAGCAGGAGAATCTACTGTCCCTGTAAGCACTATAATTACAGAAAATAACGGAACTGCTAGACACTTTATAGCAATAACAGGGTTAAGATCCTATCACACTCACCCACTAAAAGTCAGGTCATTAAACCAGAAAGGAAATACTAGCCTTTATACTGCGAAATCTCTAACTATTCTACAATTGCCTGACCCCTCGAAGTTTTCCAACGTACAAAACTTTGTGTCAGACAACGATAACATAGATAACGAATATATAGGAAGTACTATATCGTTTAGTTGGGATGCGCATACTGACGCTAATGTTTTAGCTTATGATATTGAGTTTAGAGATACATCAAACGACCTAATAGGCATAAAAAATATAACAAGTGGAGAAACATACTCGTACACTCTGCCAATAAATATGGGCGATTACGCTTCTGTAAAGGGAGGAGTCGGAGCATATAGAGCAGTTAAGTGTAGGATTAGAGCTACTAATAATAACCTAATTACATCAGAATGGACAGATATAATATGACAAATAAGATTTTAAATAATGCACAGCCTGCAAAATTAGTTATTCTAGAATACGTTGCAGGATTTGATCGAATAGTTTTTAGACACAACACACCATTGGACGCAGATGTGTCCAATGTTATTGCCTGGGTTAAAGAACATGGAACAGACAACTATACTGCTACAGAACAAATGGTAGCATATACTGGGGATAACTTCTTTACCTTAACAGGACTTACTGAGGGTACCAGATATAGCGTACGTCTATCTTTTGTAGACCAATTTGTATCTAGCTCTCCTACACTTATATCAGCACAGTACTTAGAAGAAGAAACAGTATTATCCTTAAGTGATGAAGTTTCTATAACAATATCAGAAGTACCTGTTATAAGTTTCATCTCTGGAGGCCAAGATACTAGTATTATAGGGTCTATGGTTCCTATGGTGTTTGGTATAGAAAACACTAACCTAATAAGCTCTATTAATATAGAATCTTCTCTAGAAAGTGACCCTACCGTTTGGAGTTCTATATATAGAGGGGAAGCTGCTACAGGAATACCTTTAACTATACGTGCAGACTCTTACTTCTTTAGAATTACAGGATACATAGGAAACATTGCATCAAGTGTAACAGTATTTGATACAGAAACCGCTACTATTATTACAGAAAATCCTGTAGCTAACGCAACCCGTTATTACATAAAGTATCCAGAAGGAGCAGTAATATCCGCCCCAGGAACTACTCTAAACTTTTACACACATAAAGTAGAAAATGGTGTGGATAGTGTAGTTACTTCAGGCACAAACCCTCAACTATATGTAAATGACTCTGCTAGAGGTATAGAAACTAGCTTTACTAATTCTACTCTTACTACAGCTTCCAAAGTAGAACTAAGAAATTCTAATGGAGACGTTTTAGATAGTCTTAGTGCTATTAATCTTACAGTATCTTCTAACGGCAACGACGCTATTGCAGGAACTGTAGATGTAACCGGCACATTAGCTTGGACAAAAGCTGCGAACAATGGGAATTGGAGCCCTGTAGCTACAACTACCGATTTAACCTTTAGCTTTTATCAGTCGGGTTCTCTACTAGCACAGTCTGACCCTATAACTGTTACTTTAAATCAGACAGATGGGTCTATTAGTACTTCTCAAAGCACTTATACTAAAGGCTCAGGAGTATCGCAAACTACTGTTACCGTTACAGGAAGAAACTCCCCAAACATAACATTTTCCTCAGTACACGTAAATTCTGGAATAAAGGTACATGAAAGAATTATTACTAGTATTGGTGGGGCAAAAGGAGCGGACGGAGCGGACGGTAGAAGTATAGCTAACGTAACTAAGTCTGGAGAGACCGTAACAATCCAATATGATGATGGTTCTTCTGATGATACGTTCACAGTAGATAATGGAATCGATGCGGATCCTTTAGAAGTAGATACGGTTACTAAAGCAGGATTGAACACTACTATAACGTTTACGGATGGTACGCAATTTGTTATAGGGGACGGACAGGCTGGAAGGGGTATAAATACCGTAAACAGAACTGGAGAAACCGTAACGGTTAGCTTTGACGATGGTTCAGTTGCTCAAACTTTTGAAGTAGCGGACGGAGCGGACGGAGCGGACGGTAGAAGTATAGCTAACGTAACTAAGTCTGGAGAGACCGTAACAATCCAATATGATGATGGTTCTTCTGATGATACGTTCACAGTAGATAATGGAATCGATGCGGATCCTTTAGAAGTAGATACGGTTACTAAAGCAGGATTGAACACTACTATAACGTTTACGGATGGTACGCAATTTGTTATAGGGGACGG
>Ga0209815_1000034_pt1 | contig 101039 bp, 97 predicted proteins | sample CoawatmetaG00DNA_FD_187507 | JGI IMG/M metagenome (GOLD analysis project Ga0209815, IMG submission 187507) | Marine microbial communities from the West Antarctic Peninsula - Coastal water metaG002-DNA (SPAdes) (version 2) | ecosystem: Environmental > Aquatic > Marine > Coastal ...
TCTGAGTCTATTCACAGAGGCAGAAGCCAGTCTAAAACAAGCGATCCATTTGCGACCTGACTTTGCCGAGGCACATAAAAGTCTGGGGGATGTCTTACAAAGCCTTAATAGATCAACAGAGGCAGAAAAGAGCTTTAAAAAAGCGATCGCGATTCAACCAGATTTTACTGATGCATTTATTAACTTGGGGACAACGTTAAAAGAATTGGACAGATTAGACGAGGCTGAGACGAGCTTTAGACAAGCTATCGTGCTCAAATCCGACTCTCTTATGGCGTACAATAAACTGGGATCAACGCTACAACAAATGAACCGTTTAGATGAGGCTGAGATTAGCTTTAGGCAAGCAATAAAGATTAAATCTGTCGATACTGCAGCCAATACTGGACTAGGTTCACTGCTGGTTAAATTAGGACAGCACAGAGAAGGCCTTGAGTATTTGAGAATAGGCTGTGGCTCTATTGTGTTTGATACGAAAAATGGTTTATCTATTGAATGAGGTATATTGTATGCAACGAGTAACTATACAGAAACCAGGCTTAACACCTAATTTTATTGGCTCATGGACAATAGATCCTCACTCCATCTGTGATGATTTAATTTCTTATTTTGAATCAAATCATGAAAAACAAGAGAAGGGTGCCACTGGACTTGGAATCGATTTAGATACTAAAAATAGTATAGACATTTCTATGATGCCAAACGAAGTCAACCTACCAGGTAATGAAGCCATTCTAAATTACTTTGAAAGCTTATTTTCTTGTTATAAAGATTATGCTACTCAATGGCCCTTTTTGGATACTTTTGCTCAGAATCTAGAAGTGGGCACGTTTAATTTGCAAAGGTATCAAAGTGGACAACATTTCCACAAAGTACACACGGAGCGATCCAGTTTAAACACGCTGCATCGTGTGTTTGCATGGATGACCTATCTAAATGATGTTGATGTTAAAGATGGTGGGTCAACTTATTTCAGCCATTATGATCTTGAAGTCCAACCCAAAAAAGGGCTAACTTTAATTTGGCCTGCAGAGTGGACTCACGCGCATAAAGGTAATTTGCTGCAAGCTAACTCTAAATATATTATTACAGGTTGGATGCATTTTCCACGTTAAAAAAACTTATTCGATCAAATCCTATGTTAATCAATGCTGCTTATCTTTAAAGGATTTTTAGAAAAATTCACGCTTAAAGAATGTGATGTCAAGGTAATGTAATAACGACAAATATCATTTATCAGTGATGTTTAAACACTGCTAGCGGTGTATAATCAATGAGGGTCTCAACTTATATTTATTAACTTTAGTTGTAGCCTAGGTGTAGCATTTATAGGTACGGTAAGGGGTAATGTTTTAATAGATAAATACTCTTTTAAATATCTATAAACTGCAGAGCCATAAAATTTATACTTTTGCTTGATCAAGAAGAAATACTTCCTTCAATAGACACTAAACTATGCAGGCATCTTCCCAAAAGGTAGCTTCTATCGACCTAGAATTTATGGCGCAAGCCATTGCTTTGGCAACCCAAGCGGAGCAAATAGGTGAAGTGCCTGTGGGGGCGCTAGTGGTATGTGATGGTCAGATTATTGGCCAAGGTTATAACCAAACCATTAATTCACATGATCCCTGTGGTCATGCTGAAATTATAGCCTTACGTCAAGCTGCGCAAACTTTAGGCAATCACCGTCTGAGTGGCTGCGATCTTTATGTCACACTTGAGCCTTGCACTATGTGCGTGGGCGCTCTTATCCATGCGCGTATTCGACGACTTGTGTATGCAGCGAGTGAACCTAAGGCGGGAGCTGTAGTGAGCCAAATGCAGCTGTTAGAACAGCCCTATTTCAACCATAGTGTGCAGGTTATATCAGGCCTTATGGCTGATGAATCGGGTAGGATGTTGAGCAATTTTTTTAAACAGCGACGCAAACAGCACAAAGCTGATAAAGCGAATTCTAATTCCATTACAGATCAATCCAAAGATGCAGTTCTCTAGAGGCCACAAATGTTAATTCTTCGCGGTGCACCCGCTCTATCTGACTTTCGTAATCAACGTCTACTAACTCGTTTACAAGATGCGCTGCCTAATATTGAAGCTGTCTATGCTGAGTTTATGCACTTTGTTTTGGTTGATGGGGATTTGACTGACCTTGACGCCGACAAGCTCAATAAAGTACTGCGCTATGGCCCCAATGTGCCGGTACAAAACCTCAGTGACCACCTAGTATTGGTGATTCCCCGCTTAGGTACTATTTCACCTTGGTCTAGTAAGGCAACAGATATTGCTCATAATTGTGGTTTGCAGCAAGTCAAACGCATAGAGCGCGGTACGGCTTTTTATCTGATTACATCGCAGGCTTTGTCGGCTGAAGAATATACTCTGGCAGCAGCTCTATTGCATGATCGCATGGTAGAACAAACGTTAACTTCCTTAGATCAGGCTAAAGGCTTGTTTGTGCAAACTAAACCGGCGCCTCTAGCATGGATTGATATTTTACATGGGGGGCGCGAGGCTCTGGTTAAGGCAAATATAAGCTTGGGTATGGCTTTAGCTGAGGACGAAATTGATTACCTTGTGACAGCCTTTGTTGAATTGGGCCGCAACCCAACAGACGTTGAATTGATGATGTTTGCCCAAGCCAATTCGGAACATTGTCGCCATAAAATATTTAATGCAAGCTGGTCTATTGATGGTGAAGATCAAGCCTTGTCGTTGTTTAAGATGATTAAGAATACCAATGAGCTTAATGGTGAGGGTGTCCTATCAGCCTACATCGATAATGCCTCAGTGATCAAAGGTCATACAGCGGGTCGTTTCTTCCCTAAATCAGAAAATCAGCAATATGCTTATCATGAGGAAGAAATTCACTTATTGATGAAGGTTGAAACCCATAACCATCCCACTGCCATTGCTCCTTTTGCAGGCGCAGCCACAGGTTCTGGTGGAGAAATACGTGATGAGGGTGCCACTGGAAAGGGCTCTAAGCCCAAAGCAGGCCTTACAGGTTACAGTGTATCTAACCTGCGTATTCCTGGGTTTGAACAGGCTTGGGAAGTAGATTATGGCAAACCTGATCGCATTGTGTCTGCCTTAGACATTATGTTGGAAGGGCCTATTGGTGGCGCAGCCTTTAACAACGAATTTGGCCGTCCAGCCTTAAATGGTTATTTTCGCACCTATGAAGCTCAAGTTGCAGGCATCAACGGCCCAGACATTCGTGGTTACCATAAACCCATCATGATCGCAGGGGGCATGGGTAATATTCGTGCAAACCATGTAGAAAAAGGTGAGGTGGGAGTGGGTGATCAATTGATTTGTTTAGGTGGTCCAGCCATGCAAATTGGTCTTGGTGGTGGTGCTGCTTCTTCCATGGACTCAGGAGCGAGTGCTGAAAACTTAGACTTTGCCTCGGTGCAGCGTGATAACCCAGAACTAGAAAGACGCTGTCAGGAAGTGATCGACCGCTGTTGGCAAATGGGTGATCATAACCCCATCAGTTTTATACACGATGTAGGTGCAGGTGGTTTATCCAATGCCTTCCCAGAATTAGTTAAGGATGGCGGCCGTGGTGGAGCATTTCAGCTGCGCAATATCAATAATGATGAGCCTGGCATGTCGCCGCTTGCAATCTGGTGCAACGAAGCTCAAGAACGTTATGTGCTGGCGGTGCCACCAAAAAATATGGATGTTTTCACGGCCCTATGTGCGCGCGAACGTTGTCCTTATGCAGTGGTAGGAGAAGCCACTCAAGAGCACCATTTGTCCTTAGGTGACACAGACTTTGTTGATCAACCTGTGGATCTGCCTATGTCTGTATTATTTGGTAAACCACCTAAAATGCATCGGGATGTAAAGCGCCAAGAGGTTGAGCTACCTGCCTTAGATCTGTCTCATGTGGATGTGCCTGAAGCAGCAAGGCGCGTGCTGCATTTGCCTACAGTAGCAGGCAAAGGTTTTTTGATCACCATTGGTGATCGATCGATCACGGGCATGGTGGCCCGTGAGCAAATGGTTGGTCCATGGCAAGTGCCTGTGGCCAATTGTGCGGTCACTACCACCGCCTTAGACTCAACTACGGGTGAAGCCATGGCCATGGGTGAGCGCACACCATTGGCGTTAATTGATGGGCCTGCTTCAGGTCGCATGGCCATTGGTGAAACAATTACCAATATGGCCTGTGCGCAAATTGAGCAGATCAGTGATATTCGTCTGTCTGCCAATTGGATGTCTCCAGCAGGCTATGCCGGTGAAGATGCAAACTTATACGATACGGTCAAAGCCGTGGGCATGGAATTATGTCCAGCCCTAGGCATTTCTATTCCTGTGGGCAAAGACTCTATGTCTATGCGCACTGTATGGCGTGATGGTGATATTGATAAGAGCGTGACCTCACCGGTGTCTTTGGTCATTACTGGTTTTGCACCCGTGGCTGATGTGCGTAAGACCCTAACCCCTCAGTTAGTGAGTAATACAGGTGAAACTGCTCTTATTTTAGTTGACTTAGGCAATGGGAAAAACCGCTTAGGTGGCTCCTGTTTAGCACAGGTATATAGTCAGTTAGGTGATCACTGTCCAGATTTAGACGATGCAGATGACCTATTAGGCTTGTTTAGTGCCGTACAAGGCCTTAATGAAGATGGTTTATTACTCGCCTATCATGATCGTTCTGATGGGGGTGTGTACACCACCTTAGTGGAAATGTGCCTAGCGGGTCATGTCGGTGTGGATATTGAATGTGCTGATCTCATTAGTGATGCTGATGATTTATTGGCTTGGCTGTTTAATGAAGAATTGGGTGTGGTGTTGCAAGTTAAAAGTGCCGACAGTGCTGAGGTGTTGCGCCAACTCAGCTCCTGCGGTTTGGCAGAACAAAGTCGAGTCATAGGCACCCTCAACACAGATGACCAAATTAGGTTCACGATTAAAGGTGAAACCGTCTTAACGGACTCAAGAACGCAGATTCATCGCACTTGGGCGCATACAAGCTTTCGCCTGCAAGCCATGCGAGACAATGCCAATTGTGCACAACAAGAATACGATGCCTTATTAGACGCGAACAACCCGGGCCTAAACTCGCTCCTCACTTTTGACAGTAATGAGGATGTGGCTGCTGAGTTAATTGCCAGTGGCCAGCGTCCACGGGTTGCCATAGTGCGCGAACAAGGCGTTAACGGTCAGCTTGAAATGGCTGCTGCTTTTGTGAAGGCTGGTTTTGATTGTGTTGATGTGCACATGAGTGACATTGTAGAGGGGCGTCGTGCTCTAAGTGAATTTAAAGGGTTGGTTGCCTGTGGCGGCTTCTCATATGGAGACGTATTGGGTGCGGGTGAGGGATGGGCCAAGTCCATTTTATTTAACCCCTTAGCGCGCCAAGCGTTTAGTGATTTCTTTCAGCGTGAAGATAGTTTTGCCTTGGGGGTGTGTAATGGTTGCCAAATGTTGTCTAACTTGCACGAATTAATTCCTGGGAGTGACCATTGGCCGCACTTTGTGCGCAACCAATCAGAGCAATTTGAGGGCCGAACGGCGCTGGTGCAAGTGCAAGACAATGATTCAATTTTATTACAAGGGATGGCAGGGTCACATATGCCCATTGCCATTGCCCATGGTGAAGGTCATACAGAATTTTCCAGTGACAAACAGCGTCAAATCTGTGAGCAAAAGGTCGCTCTTCGGTTCGTTGATGGTTATGGCCAAGTCACAGAAGAGTATCCAGCTAATCCCAATGGCTCAGTCAATGGCATTACTGGGCTTACGGCGGCTAATGGCCGTGTGACCATCATGATGCCCCATCCTGAAAGAGTGTACCGCAGTTGTACTAACTCATGGGTAGACAAAGCCTGGGGTGAGGACGGGCCATGGATGAGAATGTTCCGCAATGCCCGTGTATGGGTGGGTTAAAGCGTGCGAGTTAACTTTGAGTAAATAATCATGGCATTACAGTTTGAAATCATCCCAGTCACACCGTTTCAGCAAAATTGCAGTCTAGTGTGGTGTGATGAAACCATGCAAGCGGCCTTAGTTGACCCTGGTGGAGAATCACCCCGTTTGTTAGAACGAGTGTCAGCGCATGGGGTGCAACTGACACAGATTTTATTGACCCACGCTCACATTGATCATGCAGGCGCTGCAGGTCAATTGTCTGAAGATAAAGGCCTGCCTATTATTGGTCCCCATAAAGGTGATCAATTTTGGATTGATGGTCTAGCCGATCAAAGCCGCATGTTCCAGTTCCCAGAAGCCAAATCTTTCATACCGTCGCGCTGGCTGCATCAGGGAGACCAAGTTAGTGTGGGTGATGAAACCTTAGATGTGTTGCACTGCCCGGGGCACACCCCAGGCCACGTGGTGTTTCATCACCAAGATCAAGGTTTATTGTTTGTGGGTGATGTGTTGTTCCAAGGTTCAATAGGGCGCACAGACTTCCCTCAAGGAGACCATGCCACATTGATTGAAGCCATCAAAACAAAACTACTCGTACTGCAAGACAGCGTCAAATTTGTGCCAGGCCATGGACCAATGTCTACCATCGGTTCTGAGCGTCTAACGAATCCATTCCTACAGGGTTAAGTCGTTGAGTTAGTGGTCATTATTAATGACACATTAGCATCAGAAATCCATATGGTGAAGTTGCATAAGCCCCTGCTTGCGGTCTTCAAAATAACGCTTTAAGGTTTCAGTTACGGTACCAAAAGCCAGATCATGCCAAGGGATATCAGCCTCATTGTAGAGTTCAACTTCTAAGCTTTCTGGACCAGAGCCATACTCAGCTACGGTCATTTCAGCTAAGTAATAAAGGTGTACTTGATTACCTTTAGACAGGTTGCACACACTGAACAAAGCCCCAAGTTGAGGGGTTGCATAGGCTTCTTCGTAGGTCTCTCTAAGAGCTGCTTGCTGAGTTGTCTCGCCATTTTCCATGAAGCCTGCGGGCAAAGTCCAGTAACCTAGTCGGGGCTCTATGGCACGCTTGCACAATAATACTTGGCCTTCGAAGACGGGAATAGTGCCCGCTATAATGCGAGGGTTTTCATAAAAAATAAATTCACATTCGTCACAGACATAACGCTGACGATTGTCACCTTCGGGCACAATAAAGCTTACTAAAGCACGACAATGGCTACAATATTTCATGATATGTTTTGCACCTCTCACTTAACTGATGTGTTTATTGTAAGATAAACACTCTTCACTAGAAACAAGGAATTGTAGATTCAAACTAATGCATCAGTTTATTACCCAAAAATTATCACAATATCAGCCTCGAACACTCATTGCAGACTTACAAACCCCAGCAGCAGTGTTGGTGGCGATCACTGACGACAAGCATAATCCTGAGGTGATCCTCACGCGCAGGGCACAACATTTGCCCACTCATAAAGGCCAGATTGCTTTTCCAGGTGGTAAGGCAGACCCTGACGATGCCGATCTAGTCGCCACTGCATTGAGAGAAGCCTATGAAGAAGTGGCACTCAAACCAGAAGCAGTGGCAGTGGTTGGAAAAATGGGGCAGGTGTTATCAAGACAAGGGTTTGTGGTGACGCCTGTGATTGGTGTTGTGCCAACTTCGGTGGTCAATCAACTGATGCCTAATCTTGGAGAATTAGATCGCATATTCACGGTCCCTTTGAGATTTTTTGTAGATACGAAGCCGCAGATGGATGCTTTACCGCTTGCAAAGGGAGTTAAACAGGTGCCAAGTTTCTATTATGATGAGTATCGTATTTGGGGTATGACCGCCTTTATTCTGGCTGAATTTGTTAATTTAGTTTACGATGCGCGTATTGATCTATACACCCAGCCAAAGGATGCTTAACAGTGTCAGGAAAAACCATTGCTTCCCCCTGTGTCAACATTTGTTATTTAGATGATGACGACATCTGCCAGGGCTGTTATCGATCAGGGGACGAAATTGTCGCTTGGATGCGCTTAGACGAAGATGGCCGTAAACAAGTGTTAGCCAATGTGCGCGAACGCGAACTGGCCAGTCCATTTGTCACCATTGTGCAGCCTTAATGCACCTCTTCTACAGTCACCTCTACGCGGTGTAAGCGCACTGTCTTAATAAAGTTGCCTCTAATCTGAACCGTCTCAAGATGGTACTCTCCCAGTTTTAAACACACATTAAACTGTGGTATCTCTTCAAGTCTTTCAGTGATTAAACCGTTGAGTGTTTTGGGCCCATCAATGGGCAAGTTCCAAGTAAGAGCCTTGTTGATGTCACGCACGGTAGTCGTGCCATCAATGAAAAACGAACCATCTTCCTGAGCATGGATGTCGTCATTTTCAAGGTCTTGTTCTTCGGCCATGTCACCTACAATTTCTTCTAAAATATCTTCCAGTGTGGTTAGTCCCTGAATGTCACCATATTCATCCACCACCAAAGCCACCCAATATTTACGCTTTTGAAAGTTTAGCAATTGAGTATTTAAAGGAGTGCTTTCAGGCACGAAATAAGGCTCTTGCGCCAAGGCCAAAAACTCCTCCTTAGATGGTTTTTCTGCGTACATTAAAGGCAGTATTTGCCTTACGTGCACCATACCTACCACATTATTTAGTTCTTCTTGGTATAAGGGTATGCGTGTATGTGGGCTTTGGCTGATGGTATTTAAAATCGTACTAATGTCGTCGTTAATATCAATCCCCACAATTTCGTTGCGGGGAATCATAATATCTTCCACTGTCACGGTATCTAAATCCAATATGCTCAACAACATGGATTGATTGCGCCTTGGAATGAGCGCGCCCGCTTCATGCACGATGGTACGTAACTCTTCTGAACTTAGGTGATCGCTGACCTTGGCTGCAGCATTAAAACCAAGCATGCGCAATAGGCCATTACAAATGGTATTAACCAACCATACAAAGGGATAAAGCAGTTTAAGTAAGGGCGACAGAATTAAAGAAGCAGGAAAAGCCACCTGCTCAGGCTTAATTGCAGCCACTGTTTTGGGGGTGACCTCGGCAAAAATAAGGATTACTAAAGTGAGCATTGCCGTAGCAACGGCAACTCCAGCATCACCCATTAGGCGCAGAGCAATCATGGTCGCAATAGCAGAGGCTAAAATGTTTACAAAATTATTGCCAATGAGTATGACGCCAATCAGGCGGTCTGGTCGATCTAAGAGCCGGCTCGCACGCATGGCTCCTCGGTGTTTTTGTTTAACTAAGTGGCGCAGGCGATACCGATTGAGGGACATCATGCCAGTTTCTGAACTGGAGAAAAATGCCGACAATAAAATGAGGAAGGCTAGGCTAGAAAATAAGTATCCTAAAGGGATTTCGCTCAAGGCGGGGGTGACCTCGTATCAGTTATGGCTGTCAATTCTTATGCCTTAGGCGCTTCGTGTCAAGTACAGAGTTTTTATAAAAGCAATTCCAAAACCATTTTGGTGCCAAAAAAAGCCAGTGCTAAATTGCCAAAACCCCACAGGGTCCAACGTATTGCAGTGCGACCACGCCAGCCTAATCGGTAATGCCCATAAAGAAGAATTGTGAAAATGAACCATGCTACAAGACTCAAGATGGTTTTATGAGCCACATGTTGTGCCCATAAATCATCTAAAAATAAAAACCCTGTCAGTAAAGCCATACTTAACAAAATCTGCCCCGTAGCCAATACTTCAAAAAGTAGGCTTTCCATCGTTTGCAGAGGCGGCAAGCTTGTAACTAAGCGGGAAGACTGGTGGTGTTTCAAATGACGATTTTGGTAAATCAATAACACAGCTTGACAGGCTGCTACGGCAAATAGGGCATAAGCCAGAATAGAGGTGAAGATATGCACCAAGATGCCCAAGGAAAATTGGCGGCCTTCAAACGCAGGCACACTAAGAATATCGATCACAATGGCCGCTGCAGCGGCAGGTGCCGCAAAGATCAGCAAGTTGGCCACAGGATTGCGTAAACTGCTGATAAGAATGACACCAATTACTGCCCATGTCGTGAGGGATAGAGTAGCACCTAAATCCAATAAAAGGCCTACTTCAGTGAACAGCCCCAAATATAAATGCAAGCCCTGTAACAGCCAAGCTGCAAGGCTAAGAGCATAGGCTCTTTTGGACGCTTGTTGAGCAGGGGTCCTATTTTGAGTCCAAGCGCTTGCTAAGTAAAAAAGTACTGCGCTAAGGCCAATTATTAAAGCAATCATGATGTTTGTTTTTGTACGGCTAATAACCCCATCATAATGAAGCAAAGCAGTCCTGCCTAGGCTTGATATGAAAAAAGACTAAAACTAAGGGCCAAAGTGAATTAGCGAGGGTATACTAGGACCTATTATTTGGTGTTTCACAGAGACTGACATGTTTGATAATTTAACTGAACGCTTAGGTAAAACGTTACAACACATCCGTGGCCAAGCGCGCTTAACAGAAGACAATATTAAGGGAACTTTGCGTGAAGTGCGCATGGCGTTGTTAGAAGCTGACGTCGCCTTGCCAGTGGTAAAGGTTTTTATTGAGCAGATTAAAGTTCGGGCTGTAGGTGCAGAAGTTAGTCGTAGCTTAAGTCCAGGCCAAGTGTTTGTAAAAATTGTTCAGCAAGAACTTGAATCGATTATGGGTTCTGCTAATGAGAGCCTTAATTTAGCTGTTCAGCCTCCAGCGGTTGTGCTGATGGCGGGTCTTCAGGGCGCTGGTAAAACCACTTCTGCGGCCAAACTGGCTAAATTTCTCATGGAAAAGGAAAAGAAGTCGGTGATGTTGGTGAGTGTAGACGTTTATCGTCCTGCCGCCATAAAGCAGTTACAAACACTGTCTGAGGAAGTGGGTGCTCACTTTTTTCCAAGTACGGTCATGGAAAAACCCGTGGCTATCGCAGAAAAAGCCATTAACCATGCTCGCCAGCAACACTATGATGTGGTGATTGTTGATACAGCGGGTCGCATGCAAGTTGATGTGGCCATGATGGAAGAAGTAAAAGCCCTTCATGCAACTTTAGCTCCTGTGGAAACGCTGTTTGTTGTTGACGCCATGACGGGCCAAGACGCAGCCAATACAGCACAAGCGTTTAATGAAGCACTACCCCTAACGGGTGTGGTGCTGAGTAAAACTGATGGTGATGCTCGGGGTGGAGCAGCGCTTTCCGTGCGCCATATTACGGGCAAACCGATTAAATTCTTAGGTGTGGGTGAAAAGGTAGAAGCCCTTGAACCTTTCCATCCAGACCGAGTTGCATCACGCATTTTGGGCATGGGTGATGTACTATCTCTGATCGAAGAAGTAGAACAAAAGGTCGATAAGGAAAAGGCAGAAAAGCTCGCCAAAAAAATCAAAAAAGGCAAAGGCTTTGACCTAGAAGATTTCCGTGATCAGCTTCAGCAAATGAAAAATATGGGTGGCATGGCCGGTTTGCTAGATAAAATGCCAGGCATGGGCGGTATGGCCCAAGCGGCTTCGAGCGCAGGTGCAGAAAAGAACTTTAATCAAATGGAATGTATCATTAATTCCATGACACCCAAAGAGCGCGCTCTGCCAGATTCTCTTAATGGTTCCCGTAAGCGCCGCATTGCAGCGGGTTCTGGTACCCAGATCCAAGACATCAACCGTTTGATCAAACAGCACAAACAAATGGCAAAGATGATGAAGAAGATGTCAGGCAAGGGTGGCATGCAAAAAATGATGCGTGGTTTGCAAGGACAAATGCCACCGGGCATGGGTGGTGGAGCAGGCGGAATGCCGCCTGGATTGCCCCCCAGTCTGCCCGGAGGTCTGCCCGGATTAGGTGGTGGTTTTCCGTTTGGGAAAAAATAAGGTGAGTAACTAAAACATTCAAGAGAATTGAAGTTTAAGCCTTTTATTTACTAAAAGGTTAGGGTAATATACGCGCTCTCTGCGGAGAGGTGGGTGAGTGGCTGAAACCAGTTCCCTGCTAAGGAACCGTACCTTTTAAACGGGTACCGAGGGTTCGAATCCCTCCCTCTCCGCCATTTTTTGAGCGCCCGTAGCTCAGCTGGATAGAGTACTCGGCTACGAACCGAGCGGTCAGAGGTTCGAATCCTCTCGGGCGCGCCATTTTCTTCAAAATAGCGCTTTAATAGAACAATCACGGCAAAACTTAATAATTTGCCCGTTCCTTCGACTTGACGCTGCGCTTTAAACATACCATGCTCCTCAAGCTTGATTAGCTTTTCCAAAACACCCTTATGTAACGATTATCCAAGCTGATCTAACGATCAAAAAGCCTACCCTGAGTGTAATACCAACGCTGATCTTGTCGTAAAAATTCACTGCATTCATGCAAACGATAGGCTTTACCTTGAATTTTATATCGTGCAATAAATTCAACTTGTCCCTCTGCATCCTCTAAGCCGCCTCCTTGAGTAGTGACTACTTTAAGGCCCAGCCACAGCTGCTGAGTATGAAACTCTATACTTTTAGGGCGGGTGCTAGGATGCCAAGTCTCCAGCAGGTAGGTTTGATTATGCAGGCAAAAGGCCGTATAGCGTGAACGCATTAGCATTTCTGCAGTTTCAGCGTATTGATCTTTGGTAAGCACGGGTTGGCAGCAGGATTCAAAACTATGCCCTGATTGACAGTAGCACTGAGTGCTTGTCAGGGCAGAAGGTTGGGCCTGCTTTCGGCTCATAATTGGGCTTCTATCGCCTTACTAATCGCGCGAGATGTTGGCGATGTCCATTGCCTAAACCGATCAATAACTTGACCGTCTTTATCCACTAAATACTTGTTAAAATTCCAGCTAGGTTCGCCTTCTGCTGCGATCAAGTGCTGAAATATGGGGTGTGCATTCGACCCTGTAACTTGCATCGTTTGGGTCATTAAAAAAGTCACACCAAAATTAAAAAAGCAGACCTTAGCCGCTTCTTCTTCATTGGCGGCAGCTTGATTAAAGGAGTTGCTAGGGAACCCAATAATAATGAGGCCCTGGTCTTTGTAGGTTTGGTGTAATTCTTCTAAGCCTTCAAATTGTCCAGTAAAGCCACAGCGGCTCGCTGTATTAACCAGTAACAATGGTTTACCCGCAGTAACAGCACAAACATCTAACGGTTTACCCGAATGGAGTTGTTTCAGGTCGTGCTTAAGCCACGGAGCGCAGGACGCTAGAGCGGTCTGAGACGCCGACACAGCAAAACATAAAAGTATTAAACAACGCATAATAGGACGTGAAAACATAATATGACAATACCTTAAGTTAATGTATTTTCAATATACCTAAAAAATACGGCTTTAGGTTATGATTTACAATAAAATACGCAGACGGCTAAAACTAAGACTTTAACGTAGCAAAAAATTGGCAGTGTATGTGTGTGGGAAATCTCTCTTTGAGTGTTATTATTGAAACTATTAAACCACTATTATGTAAGGTATAACTAACCGTGGCGAATCCAGTGCCTAATCCCTTAAATAACCCTACCACTGAGCCTATAGCTGAACCTATAACTAAGCCTGTCGTTAATTCAGCCCAGATGCCTGCTGGTAACCCATCTTTACGCACCATCGCTATGCCTGCAGACGCTAACCCCGACGGTGATATATTTGGTGGGTGGATTATGTCCCAGATGGACATATCCAGTGGAGTGTTTGCTGCCCATGTTGCCAAAGGCCGAGTAGTTACCGTGGCTGTGGATGCTATGACGTTTCACAAACCTGTTTATGTGGGTGATGATTTAAGTTGTTATTGCAGTGCAGCCAAGCGAGGCAATACCTCCATCACTGTGCATGTGGAGGCGTGGGTTAGGCGTCACCACAGTGACACAGTTGCAAAGGTGACAGAGGGTATGTTTACCTTTGTGGCGGTTGATGCTCAAGGTAAACCCAAACCGTTACCAAGCGTTTAAATAATGCTTAGTATTGAAGAGCGTCAAAACTTGGTTATCAAAAGGCTGCCAGAGGAATTGTTGTGACGCAAAAAAATATACTTTTCATTATGTTAGATCAGCTTAGAGCCGATGCTTTGTCTTGCTATGGAAACACTGTGCTGGGCACACCTAATATAGATCGCCTGGCCAACCGGGGTGTGAAATTTAACCGCTGCTATGTTCAAGGCACCAGTTGTGGTAACTCTCGTGCTTCTTATTACACTGGGCGGCATGTGCGCTCTCATGGCGCAACATGGAATGGTTGGCCTAATCGGCTCGACGAACTGACCCTGGCAGATCATTTAGCGGCTTGTGATATGAGCACCTACCTGATGGGTAAAACCCACATGAAGCCAGACATGGCCGGTATGAATCGTTTAGGCATCAAACCTCAGTCAGAGTTAGGAAGATTTTTGAGTAACGCAGGCTTTGGCCAAGGTGAACATGATGATGGTTTGCATACGGTGGGTGTTGCTGGTGGTTATGGCACAGGCACACCCGCTTACTTTGAGTACCTGCGTAAGCATGGGTATGCAGCAAAAAATCCTTGGGTAACCCATGCGAATGCGATGCAGGATGAGCATGGCATCCTGCGTAACGGCATGTTTTTAAAATATGGCCACCTCCCTGCAAGAGTCGATAAAGTTCACTCTGAAACGGCCTATACCACAGATCGTGCGATCGAAATGATACAACATATGGGGCCCCAAAATTGGTGCTTGCATGTGTCTTATATTAAACCTCATTGGCCTTTGTCAGCTCCAGCCCCTTATCATCAAATGTATCGTGGTATGGATGTACCGCAAGCCAGTAAATGTGCATCCCAAAAAATTGATGCGCACCCTATTTATCAGGCTTTTATGGATTTGCCGCAAAGTAAGACTTATGCTCAAGACGACTATCGCAACCATGCCTTACCAACCTATTACGGACTCATTAAGGAAATTGATGATAACTTAGGGCGGCTATTTGAAAGTTTAGAGCAACAAGGCCAAAGTCAGCACACTATGATTGTGTTGACGTCTGATCATGGAGACTTTTTCGGTGATCATTGGCTCGCCGAAAAAGATCTCTTCCATGATGTAGTGACCCGTGTGCCTTTACTTATTATGGATCCAAGCCCAACAGCTGATGTCAGCCGTGGTATCACATGTGATGATTTAGTATGCGCCATAGATTTGGTTCCCACCTTTGTCGAGTGGGCTGGTGGCGAACCACAGTGGCATTGGCTAGAGGGTCAATCTTTGTTGCCTATTCTGCATCAAACAGCGATTATTAATCGAGCTTGTGTGGTGTCAGAATGTGATTATGGGGTCATGAATTTTGCCCAAGATTTAGGCCGTTCGATGCATAATGCCCGCATGACCATGCTCTATGATGGGCGTTACAAATACGTCCATTGCTTGGGTTTCAAGCCCATGTTGTTTGACTTACAAGAGGACCCACAGGAGTTTTCTGACTTAGGCAGAGATACAGGCTACAGCGCCATTCGGGGACAACTCAGCGAACAGATGCTAGATTGGTCAGCTGGACTAAAAAATCGTGTGACCGTAAGTCAGGAAACGTTCGGTAAACAGTTGAATAAGGCTGAACAAGTGGGTATTTTAATTGGTTATTGGCACCAAGAGGATGTCCCTCAAGCGGAGCAACTAGAGCCAGAAGTGCCACCCAATTAAGCTAACTGGCTATCGCCTTTGTCAAAATACATTGATTAACCATTTGAGTTTTATCCATGATCCCCACCCAACACCCCAGTTTTCGCAGTGCCAATTTTCTGGCTCAGCATATACAAAGCACCATGGATTTTTACCATCCTTGCGCAATTGATCCCAAAGGTGGTTTTTTCCATCATTTCCGTGATGACGGCAGCATCTACGATCGTCAAACTAGGCACTTAGTTAGCAGTACACGGTTTATCTTTAATTACTGTGAAGCCGCTCGTTATTTTGGTAATGCCGAGTACCTTGCTGCTGCGCGCCATGGTTTAGATTATCTGCGCACCGCCCACCTCAACCCTCACAGCGGGGGTTACACTTGGTTGATTATAGACGGTCAGCCAGTAGACCAAACTAATCATTGCTATGGTTTAGCATTTGTCCTGTTGGCATATGCTTCTGCTGTTAAAGCTGGTATTACTGAGGCTGAAGTTTATTTGCATGAAACCTTTGCGCTTATGGAGCAGCACTTTTGGCGACCTGAGCAGGGTCTTTATGCCGATGAAGCCAGTGCAGACTGGCAAACACTTTCACCTTATCGTGGTCAAAATGCTAATATGCATTCGTGTGAAGCACTTATCGCTGCTTTTGAGGCCACGGCTCATGCGCCTTATTTAGAACGTGCATTGATGCTAGGCTACAATATCTGTGTGCGTCAAACCCAAACCACCGGTGGTCAAATTTGGGAGCATTATGACCAAGCCTGGCAAGCCGATTGGAATTACAACAAACACGACCCAAAAAACCTTTTTCGCCCGTGGGGTTACCAACCAGGACACTTCACAGAGTGGGCTAAATTGCTGTTGATCATAGACCGATATAAACCAACTGCGTGGCTCTTAGAAACTGCGCAAGCGTTATTTGACCAAGCCCTAGAAAAAGCCTGGGATCACAAGGATGGTGGTATTTGTTATGGTTTTTCTCCTAGCGGAAAAGTGTGTGATGCTGATAAGTACTTTTGGGTGCAGGCTGAATCATTAGCTGCAGCTGCTCTGTTAGCTCGCGCAACAGGTAAGCAAGTATACTGGGACTGGTATGACAGATTATGGGCTTACGCGTGGGAACATTTTATCGACCATGAACATGGCGCTTGGTATCGAATACTAAGGAGCGACAACAGTGCCTATGATAATCTTAAAAGCCCAGCAGGAAAAACAGATTATCACACCATGGGTGCCTGTTATGAGGTTATTAAAGGCTGCTAATGGTTTGCCTTTTAAGTGGTATTGTCGTGCTCGGTTATTATAAGCTTTAACTCGTCAACACTCGTATATTAGAAAAATAGGTTTACTTTATGGCGTCTCACTATCCGTCCTTAGATCCGTCTATAAATCCTTCTACCACATCACCAGTGGTCCCAATCACCATTGATCTGCGCAGTGATACCGTGACTCGGCCAAGCCAAGCTATGCGCCAAGTGATGGCTGCTGCCCAAGTGGGAGATGATGTTTATGGAGATGACCCTAATGTTAATGCCCTTGAGCATGAGGCTGCTGAACTATTGGGTAAGCAAGCAGGCTTATTTCTACCCAGTGGCACCATGAGTAATCTGGCTTCAGTGCTGGCTCATTGCCAAAGGGGAGAAGAGGCTTTGGTGGGAGAGCAGTACCATATTCATTGTGATGAAGCCGCTGGAGTCGCCGTGTTAGGCAGTGTGGCTATGCATGCACTCACCACGGATCTCTATGGCCGTTTTGATCTTGAACAACTCAGTGCAGCTGTGAAGCCAAACGACTACCACCAGCCAATAACGCGCTTGTTGTGTCTAGAAAATACGGTATCAGGCTGTATTCAGGAGCAAAGCCATATTGATGCTTTGGTAGAACGTGCTCAGTATCATGGCCTTTCCACCCATATGGACGGCGCTAGATTAATGAATGCGGCGGTAGCTCAAAACCTACCTCCAGCACGCTTAGTACAGTCTATAGACACGGTTTCTGTGTGCTTGTCAAAAGGTTTAGGTGCGCCACTGGGGTCGGTGTTAGTCGGTTCTCAGGTGATTGTCGAAAGAGCTCGGCGGCTGCGTAAAATGTTGGGCGGAGGTATGCGTCAAGCAGGCATTATTGCGGCAGCAGGAAGGTATGCTTTGCAGCATAATTTAGACCGTTTAGCGCAAGATCATCGCCGCACTCAAGAGCTTGCCAGCGCACTTGAAGGTATAAAAGGGTTGCATTTTGATAGGTCTAGAGTGCAAACCAATATGTTGTTTTTGCAATCTGTACAGATGCCTGCTTTAGCTGATCATTTGGCGCTGCAAGGTATTGCCCTCACTGTGACAGGGCACAATACACGTGTTGTCTTGCATATGGACATCGATGATGAAGCTCTGAAGCAGATTATAGCTTCAATACAAGGGTTTTTTAATGCGCACTAACATCAGTTAAAATGAGGTATTGGATAAGCAAAAGTTTGCCTATTGCTTTATTATCATGATATTAGTAATGGCGGTGTGATTATCCTGAAATCTGTTTAGCCTGCTTTCAATTTTTTTAAACTTTTTGTGATTCTATTTAATGATGCAAACTTTAGCGCTGATTGACGATGACGAAGAAATTCGCCAGCTAATAAGCCAGTACCTTAGCCAACAGGGTTTTGAGGTCGTAGGTTTTGCTGACGGAGAGAGTTTTCTACAAGCAGATATGACACATTTTGACCTAGCTGTGCTCGATATTGGCTTGCCAGGCATGGATGGGCTTGATGTGTGTCGAAATTTGCGTCAGACCTCCAGTTTGCCGGTCATCATGCTTACTGCGGCCAGTGATGATTTAGATCGCATTTTAGGCTTAGAGCTAGGCGCCGACGATTATATGGGCAAACCCTTTAACCCACGTGAATTACTCGCTCGAATTAAGGCCTTATTGCGGCGAGTGCAGGGTCAAAATCATGACCAAGATATCGAATCAAAGCAACCCAAGCTGCAAATAGATAGCCTTAAGCGCAGTGCTACTTTTTCGGGCACGGTGCTTTCACTGACCGGAGCAGAATTTGATTTGCTTAGCTTGTTGTACCAGCACCAAGGTGAGGTACTAAGTCGTGATGCCATTTGCCAAGTGCTTCATGGTCGCAATGCACAACCATTTGATCGTTCAATAGACACAAGCATTAGCCGGTTACGCAATAAGCTCAATTTGGTGGCTGAAGATAGCATTCAAAGCGTGCGCGGTAAGGGTTATGTGTTGGTGCTTGGGTGAACATTTTAACCCGCCTTTGGAACCAGATCATCCCTAATTCAATCATGGCACGAGTCACCATTGTGCTATTTTTAGGTATTTTAATTGCGCAGGTGTTTGGCACTTGGTTGTGGGTTTCTCAGTTAAAAACCACAGAACATAATCGCTTGATCAATGTCTCACAAACCATGGGTTCGCGCATTGGTCAAACGGTGCAGTTTTTTAAAAAGTTACCTGATCAATACCGTCATATCGTGTTGGATCAATTACGTGATATGGGTGGTACTCGATTTTTTGTCTCAGTCAACAAGCAACATATTGCATTGCAAACAATTTCACAGACAGATTTTTCCCAACTAGTTCGGGCACAATTAAGCAGCAGTATCGTTGCGCAAATGGGGCAGGTCAAAGGGCTGGATATTCAATTTGTTGATTTTGACGATTTAAAGATACTCTCCGGATCCAACCTCATGGTTGATTTACCCCTTAAATGGAAACGCTTTGCCCTCATACAACCCAGTGATGCCAGTCCTGTGGCCGTGGTGCAGTTGCCTGTGGCTGACGAGTGGATTTATCTAGCGGCAGTTATTCCTGGGGGGCAGATGCTTAGCGGTGTCACTTGGCTAACCAGTGAGCGCGTGCTCAGTATTAGTTTAGTTTCGTTAACGGTATTGCTCCTAACCCTGCTGCTTGTGCGCTGGGTAGTGAGACCTCTGCGCTTGTTAGCCAAGCAAGCAGAGGCCATTGGCAAGGGACGGAATCCCCGCCATATGCGAGAAAAAGGTTCCAGTGAAATGGTGGCTACCATTCGCGCCTTTAATACCATGGTGGGGCGCATTCAAAAGTTTACAGGAGACCGAGAACGACTCTTTGCAGCTATTTCACATGACCTTAAAACGCCATTGACGCGCGCCCGTTTGCGCGCTGAAATGATTTCTGATGTTGATCAAAAGCAGGCCCTAATTGGTGACTTAGAGAATCTAGAAACAATGGTGAAGGGCAGTCTGCAAATGATGAAGGACGATGCTATTCATGAAAATGCTCAGCGCATCGATTTAAGTCAATTATTACTCAAACTAGCTACTAATAACCAAATTTATGGCTTACCTATTGATATAGATGTGCAGCCAGGTTTGGTGATCGATGGACGGAGTATGGCTTTACAACGCTTGTTTAGTAATTTGATTGACAATGCGCTCGCTTATGGCCGAGCTGTGAGTATTGTTGCGCTCGCTGATGCCCAAGGTACGGTCGTGCGTATTTTAGATCCTGGCCCTGGTTTGAGTGATGCTGACAAAGCTCGCGTTTTTGAACCTTATTATCGCATCGATGAAAAACCTAACGACGATCATGTGGGGCTAGGCTTGGGGATTGCACGCAGCATTGCAAATCTGCATGGGGGTGAGTTAGAACTAAAGGATCGCCGCGGTGGTGGCCTGATGGTTGAGGTTTATTTCCCTTTGTAACTCTTCGTCACACTTCACCACGTTGTGACACTTTATCCTCTATACAATCCTTTCACCGGGCTTTGAATGCCGGATAATAGAACAATAAATTTAATGAGGAACTTCCATGAAGACTAAATTAACAGGTTTGGCTCTTGCCACTATGATGGCTATTGCACCAAGTGCGCAAGCCGGCGAAGTAGAAGTATTGCATTGGTGGACCAGTGGTGGTGAAGCCAAAAGTGTTGACTTTTTAAAACAACAATTGGCTGGGTCTGGTGTTGACTGGGTTGATTTTGCTGTTGCTGGTGGTGGTGGTGAAAGTGCCATGACGGTATTAAAATCCCGTGCTATTTCTGGTAATCCGCCTACAGCTGCTCAAATTAAAGGTCCAGATATCCAAGACTGGGGTGAGCTAGGTTTCTTGTCTAGCATTGATGACGTTGCAAAAGCTAACAACTGGGACGAAATTTTACCAGAAGTCGTGTCTGACGTAATGAAGTACAAAGGTGAATACGTCGCAGCACCAGTAAACGTGCATCGTGTTAACTGGTTGTGGGCCAACCCAGAAGTATTCCGCAAAGCTGGTGCCACTATCCCAACTACATGGGATGACTTTATGGTACAAGCTAAAAAAGTACAAGATGCAGGCTACATTGCCCTAGCCCATGGTGGCCAGGCGTGGCAGGATGCCACTATATTTGAAGCTGTGGTTCTAGGTGTTGGCGGTGCTGATTACTACAACAAAGCCTTCGTACAGACAGATATGGATGCCCTTAACAGTGCAACCACCAAAGAAGTATTTGAGACCTTTGGTAAGCTGCGCCAATTTATCGATATCAACTCTCCAGGCCGTGACTGGAACTTAGCGACCTCTATGGTCATTAAGGGTGAAGCTGGTATGCAGATTATGGGTGACTGGGCAAAAGGTGAGTTTAAGGTTGCTGGTATGAATGCTGGTACTGACTACGTTTGTGTAGCTGCTCCAGGTACTTCTGGTGCTTATACCTTTAACGTTGACTCATTTGCTTTCTTTAACCAAAGCGATGCCGAAAACACAAAGGCTCAAAAAGTAATGGCTAAAGAAATCTTAAGTAATGATTTCCAGCGTGTATTTAACCTTAACAAAGGTTCAATCCCTGCACGTTTAGGCATGGCTCGTACCGAGTTTGACTCTTGTGCTCACGACTCTATGGACGCATTTGTTTCTAGTTCTGCCACTGGTGGTCTAGTGCCAAGCTTTGCCCATGGTATGGCTGTTTCTGGTGCGATTTCTGGCGCAATTTCTGACTCTGCCACGCAGTTCTTCAACTCTGATGACACTGCCGACCAAGGTGTAGCTCAGCTTGTAGCAGCGATTGCTGCTGCTAAGTAACCGCCAATCGTAGTTATTACGAGCTCAATGCCGTAATCTATGGTCTAGTCATTGTGAGGTTAGTGCAGTGATCCAAAACTTAGTGTGATGGATTGCTGCTTTCCCTGGACCTTCTCCAAGATAGTCCAAACCTTGCAATGGCACATTTCTAAAATATTATTGAGCTAACTCATGTTCGATTATCTCGAAAAACAATTGCCCAAACTAATCATGGCTCCTACAGCCATTGTTATGTTGGTGTGTATGTATGGTTTCATCGGCTGGACTGCGGTCTTATCCTTCACTAAAAGTCGCATGCTACCTCAGTGGGACTTTGTCGGTTGGGAGCAGTACGAGCGCTTATTTGCTAACCCACGCTGGCACGTTGCACTGGATAACCTCTTTGTATTTACTCTGCTATTTATTATTATTGCCCTAATACTTGGGCTCATGTTGGCGATTTTACTAGATCGCAATATTCGCAATGATGGCGCCTTACGCACCATCTATCTTTACCCCATGGCCGTGTCCTTTATCGTCACAGGTACGGCATGGAAATGGATTCTTAATCCGGGTTTAGGCATCGAAAAAATGGTGCGTGACCTTGGTTTTACTGAATTTGAATTTCGTTGGCTAGTTGAACCTGATATGGCAATTTACACCATTGTGATTGCTGCTGTTTGGCAGTCGAGTGGATTTGTTATGGCCATGTTTTTGGCGGGTCTGCGAGGCGTTGATGACAGCCTCATTAAAGCTGCGCAAATGGATGGTGCCTCTACCGTCCGCACTTACTGGCACATTATCTTGCCGATCATGCAGCCGGTGTTTTTTGGCTCTGTGGTTATTTTAAGTCATATTGCCATTAAGAGCTTCGACTTAGTCCAGTCTCTCACTGGCGGTGGTCCTGGATATGCTTCTGATTTGCCTGCGACCTTTATGTACACGCACGCTTTTAGTCGCGCACAAATGGGTCTTGGTGCGGCTAGTGCCATGGTTATGCTAGCAGGTGTCATGGCGATCATCGTGCCTTATCTTTACTCTGAGTTGCGGGTTAAAAAATCATGAGTGCCTCAACAACTTCTCACAAACTATACAAAGCGCTATTCATTGCGTTGTTATTGTTTTTTGCATTGGTTTACCTAGGTCCCTTGTACGTGATGCTGACCACGTCTTTCAAAGGTATTGAAGAAATTCGTAATGGTAATATTTTGGCTCTTCCAGAGGCGCTGAACGGCAGTGCGTGGTCTAAAGCTTGGAGCAGTGCTTGCACGGGCGGTGACTGTTATGGTCTCGCACCGTATTTTTGGAATAGTATGCGCATTGTGCTGCCAGCCGTGTTTATTTCTACGGTCATTGGCGCCCTAAATGGATATGTGCTGTCCCAATGGCGCTTTAAAGGCAGCAATTTCCTCTTTGGAGCCTTATTGTTTGGTTGCTTTATTCCTTTTCAGGTTATTTTATTGCCCATGGCAAAACTCTTGGCTTGGCTAGGTTTAGCTAATACCGTACCGGGTTTGGTGTTGGTGCACGTTATCTATGGTTTGGCTTTTACGACTCTGTTCTTCCGTAACTACTATGTGGGTATCCCCTCTGAACTAGTGCGTGCAGCACGATTAGATGGTGCGGGCTTTTTTGCCATATTTAGGCATGTGTTTCTGCCTCTCTCTACCCCAATTGTTGTGGTTAGCGTGATTTGGCAATTTACTCAAATTTGGAATGATTTCCTCTTTGGAGTGGTGTATTCAGGCCCGGGCACCCAGCCCATTACTGTGGCGCTGAACAACCTGGTCAATACCACCATGGGTGGCAAAGAATACAACGTCGACATGGCTGCTGCCGTGATCGCGGCCTTACCCACTTTAGTGGTGTACTTAGTGGCTGGTAAATATTTTGTACGCGGTTTAACCGCGGGTGCCGTCAAAGGCTAATAAAAAGATTAAGACAAAGGAAAAGAAACCGTTATGGGTTCCATACAAATTCAACAACTCACTAAATCTTTTGGTGACACACAAGTACTAAAGGGCATTGACCTAGACATTAAAGATGGTGAATTTCTCATTCTTGTGGGTCCATCTGGCTGTGGTAAATCCACCCTAATGAACAGCATTGCAGGCCTAGAAGAAGTGACCAGCGGCGACATTTTGATTGATGGAGCCAATGTTACATCCCTCAGTCCTAAAGAACGTGACATTGCCATGGTGTTTCAGTCTTACGCACTTTACCCCACCATGAGTGTGTCGCGTAATATTAGCTTTGGCCTGGAAATGCGCAAGGTGCCCAAAGCTGAGATTGAGAAAACGGTTGCAGAAGTGGCACAATTATTACAAATTGAACATCTTTTGGACCGCAAGCCCAGCCAACTTTCAGGCGGTCAGCGCCAACGTGTGGCTATGGGTCGCGCTTTAGCCCGTAGCCCAAGAGTGTTTTTGTTTGATGAACCTTTATCTAACTTAGATGCTAAGTTACGGGTAGAGATGCGCACGGAAATAAAGAAGTTACACAAGCGCTTGCGCACCACTATTGTCTATGTGACCCACGACCAAGTGGAAGCCATGACACTAGCCGACCGCATTGCTGTCATGAAAGATGGTCAAGTACAGCAATTTGGTACACCCTACGAAATTTATAATAATCCAGCTAATCGGTTTGTGGCTGATTTCATGGGGTCTCCCCCAATGAACTTTCTTGAATGCGTGGTGCTTGATGATAAGCTAGTGATTGAAAGCCAAGGTCAGAAATTTGAACTGCAAGTGGCTCATGGTGCGCGGCTTAAGTCAGCTGGCTTAGAAACAGTTATTCTTGGCATTCGACCTGAGATGATCACTGAACCTAAGCCTTATGCTGAAGGTGCGCTCGTGCATAACATACCTATGCAAGTTGAGGTGACTGAACCTATGGGGCCAGATACCATTGCTTTTGGTCAGTGGAATGGTACTGAAATTCAAGCTCGACTAAGTCCAGAAGCGGGTGTTGAGGCCCAAACTAAAGGCCACATTAATGTCCAAGTAGATACCAGTAAAGCGGTCTTATTTGATGCCTATAGTGGTGTGCGGGTGGATGTTTAACCCAGCGTAGTTTGGCTCGCAAGACTAAGACCACACTCATAGCCAAAATTACCACGCCAGTAGGGTCGACATTTGGTGTGGTGACTGACTATTGATTAACGAATTTCTGTGCGATAGCTAAAGCTATCTGCCCGCCCTCTGGTAATTCTAAACTCGACGGGTTGGTTGTTTTTGCTATAAGTGAGGCGGTGCAAAACCACTAGGGGATCACCGACCTTTATATTTAGCAGGACAGCGGTATCTTGATCTGCTATTTCTGCAGTGAGAGATTCTTCTGAGCGCACGATGGGTAAGTTGAATTGGTCAACGACCACGGCGTAGAGTAAATCTGGAATATGAACGTCTTCTTTCTCTAAACCACGCACTAAGTCAGCCACCCACCAACACTTTTCTACCAACACGGGTCTATCATCCCGAAATCCCACACGTTTGATATAGACCATATCAGTATTTGGTGCCACTTGAAGCCGTTGACAAATCTTGTCACTACCTTTGCGGATCTCTCTCACAGGCGTTTGTTTAGTAATACGCACTGGCTTTCCTGAGTGTGTGCCATAAGAAAAAAAGCGAAATAAACTATTATTAAAATCAATCCGAGAGACGTAAGTGCCTTTGCCTTGATGTCGGTACAACAGTTTTTGGTGAACTAGGTTTTCTATGGCTTTTTTTACGGTGCCTGTGCTGACAGAAAGTTTTTCTGCGAGTTGTGGTTCAGAGGGAATTAAATCTCCAGGCGCTAGATCACCAGCTGCAATCTGTTCTTGAAGAAAATTTTCTACCACTTTGTATAACGGCGTGTGAGGCACGGTCTTATTCGTCCATTGAATCATTAACTATTTGAAAACCCATATTTTATTTCGACTTTAAGTCTTACTTCTGATGAATAAATGATAACAGATTCTTGCCAGTCGATAAAAAATATTATCATAAAAGCTTGACTCATGTACATGAGTTATATTATCTATATATATAGAACAAGAACTCATACATTTTTTAAATCAGTCGGGTCCGTAAAAATGGACCTTTAAGAGGCAAAACTCTGTGGAAATATTTGATCATATAGGTGCCATATTTAGTATTAGCAACCTATTAGTGTTAGTTATTGCCACCACTGGTGGCTTGATTTTGGGAGCCTTACCCGGTTTGAGCCCAACCATGGCGGTTGCATTGTTAATTCCATTTACCTTTCAAATGGATGCAGCAACAGGTTTAGTTCTACTTGGAGCCGTTTATACCGCTACTGTGGCAGGTGGTGCTATTAGTGGCATCTTAGTTAATATTCCAGGAGCTCCCGCTAACATCGCAACGGTATTAGATGGCCACCCAATGGCTAAAAAAGGTAAGGCTACACAAGCGTTACATTTTTGTTTTATTAGCTCTTTTGTGGGTGGCATTACTGGCGTTTTAGTGTTGATATTTTTCACACCTCCATTGGCAAAGCTGGCACTGAAGTTTGGCCCTTCGGAAATGTTCTGGATGGCTATAGTGGGCGTCACTGTCATCGGTACACTCGGTTCTAAATCCGTTGTTAAAGGTTTATTCTCTGGCGTGTTGGGCTTATGGATTTCCACCATAGGCATTAGCCCCATATTTGGAGAATCCCGTTTTGTGTTCACCGATCATCTTACGGGTGGCGTGCACATTGTAGTGGCTTTAATAGGACTATTTGCCGTTCCCCAAATATACCAACTGTTAGTCACGAGCCGCCAAACATCCAGTGGTGGACTTTTTACAACCGAAGACACCCCTTTGTGGTCATCAATTAAGTATAACTTAAGCCGAGTAAAAGCCCTGGCTATTGGCACTATATCGGGTGTGGTGGTGGGCATTATCCCAGGAGCAGGGGGCCAAATTGCTGGACTCGTCGCTTATGATCAGGTGCGGAAGTTTAGTCCTGATGCGAGCAAATTTGGCCATGGAGAACCGGATGGTGTGATTGCGGCTGAGTCAGCTAATAACGCCATGGTAGGTCCCTCACTCGTACCTCTACTCACACTTGGAATTCCGGGTAGTCCAACGGCAGCGGTGTTATTAGGTGGCTTGCTAATCAATGGATTGTTCCCTGGACCTGACCTATTTACGGTGCACGCTGCAGTCACTTGGACTTTCATTGGGTCTTTGTTACTGGCACAGATTTTTATGCTAGTAATTGGCTTAGGCCTGAGTCGCAGCAGCAGTAATTGGGTTATGCGCGTGCCCTCTCAGTATATGGCAGCAGCGGTGACCATTCTTGCTGTGTTTGGTACTTACAGTATTCAAAATAGTTATTCTGATGTGGTATTAATGCTGGTGCTTGGAAGCTTGATGTATGTGTTAAACAAATATGGATTCAGTGCTGCGCCAATCGTGCTTGGGATTATCTTAGGTCCCATTGCCGAAGATAATTTCTCTATGGGCAAAATGATAGCTGATGTTAGTGATGGTCCGTTGGTTTACTTTATGATGGGTTCCATCAACCTAGTGCTTATATTTGTGTGTCTGGTGTCAATTGGTTACAGCATTTGGGTAGAAGTTAAGCAACGCCGCAAAGTCGCTGATGATCTAAAACGTTCAATGCCTGGCAGTCGTGTTGCGGCAGTTGGCGCTGTTGTGGTTTCTCTTTTGGTGTTGATTATGGTCTTGTCTGCCAATGGAAGTACCGCTTATGATTTCCCATTTTTGCTAGCCGTATTATTGATGGTATTTGCAGTTCTGTTGTTCATTGATGTCCTACGTGTGTGGGATCGACAAAAATCTAATGGGGTTTTGGTTGAGTGGCCTGATCTTGGCGCTGGTATTGCTATTATCCTAGGCTATTTGTTGGTTATGCCAACCATAGGCTTCTATTTGGCTTCTTGGTTAGGATTTAACTGCATTGTACTATTTTATAGTGCCAAAAAAGATCGTCAACAATTCACCAAAACCCTTTGGGTGTCATTATGCTTTATAGCCGTTATTTACTTGCTATTTAGTGTGTCCCTGAGGGTTGTTACTCCTGGCTGGTGGTAAAAATTCGTGTTGTTTGGGTGGTCCAAATAATGCAGATCAAAGGCATCTCACCTCTGGTGAAGTGCCGATTAATAAAAAGGTAATTCCTATGATACTAAAAAAAATAAAACCTTCTATCGTCTCGGTCGCATTGAGTGCTTTCTTATTAGCGCCCAGTGCCGCAGTAATCGCCGCTGACTTTCCAAGTGCTCCTGTTCAAGTCGCTGTGGCCTACGGCCCTGGTGGTGCAACAGACTTCCAAGCACGCATTGCAACAATGATGGCGGGCAATGAAAAATACCTCAATATGCCCATGGTTATTTTTAATAAACCAGGTGCAGGTGGGCAAAAAGGATGGAACTGGTACGCCAGTAGTGCCAGCACTGACGGTCACCAACTTGCCGCTTATAATGTGCCCCATTTTATTGCCCAATCGCTCAAGTTTGATACCTCTTATAACATTAACAACTTGGAACCTATTGCTAATTGGGGGGCAGACCCAGCTGTCTTAATCGTACCTGCAGATAGCCCCTTTAATTCGGCTGCAGACGTTGTGGCTTGGTCTAAGGCTAATCCTGGTAAATTAACAGTGAGTGGGGCAGGGCTTTATGTTGGTCATCATATTGCAAGTTTGCAGTTTGACAAAGTAGCCAACATTAGCACCAAGTACATACCAGCCGGTGGTGGTGTTGCAGCGATGAAGATGGTTTTAGGTAGCCAAGTGATGGCAGGCTTCAATAATTTAAGTGATGCATACCGTCAAGGTGATCGCATAAAAATAATTGCTGTAGCCGATAATCAGCGCGAAGAAACCTTTTTACCCGACGTGCCAACTTTTAAAGAGCAAGGGATTGATGTCGATGATTCGAGTGTTAACTTTAGAGGCATCATGGCTCGCAAGGGCACACCACCTGAGGTGATAGATTTTCTTGCTGAACGTGTTCATTTAATGTTTCAAGATGGTAAAGTGGCCAAAAAAATGAAATCAGGCGGTTCACCAATGCGTATTATGACTCGTGCTGAAGTCAAAAGCATGTGGGTTGAGCGTCAAGCTTACCTAGACAAACTCCTGGCTGATTTATAGTACACGGAAAGTACACTGATACTATTTTGAGAGTCGTCAAATAGTAACGTTCTAGTACCCTTTTGCTGCATGGTGCCGCTGCTTAGTTAGACGCTAAGCAGTTGGTTCCTTGTTGCTCCAACTAAAACTACACCGTTTAAAACGGATGCATGTGGAGGTCTAAATGACCCAAACAAATGCTGTAAGTCAAGTTGCCCAGCTAATACAGCAGGCTAGTCAGGCTCAGCAGCAGCTTGAAAGCTACAATCAAACTGCAGTTGACGAGTTAGTGACGGCGGTGGCATGGGCCTTAGTCAATCCTGAAAATAATAAAATGTTATCTGAACTGGCTGTAGCTGAAACAGGGCTGGGCAATGTGGCAGATAAAATCACTAAGAATCACCGAAAAACATTGGGCTTATTGCGTGATTTAAAAGATGCTAAAACTGTAGGCGTTATTAGGCGAGACCCAGAGCAGGGTATTGTAGAAATCGCCCGTGCTGTTGGAGTTGTTGGCGCAATTGTGCCATCTACAAACCCTATTGCAACCCCGATGAATATGATTTTGAATGCGCTTAAGTGTCGTAACGCTATAATTTTGTCGCCTTCACCTAAAGGTCAGCCCAGTTGTACGCGGTTGATTGAACTAATATATTTAGAGTTGGATCGCATAGGTGCACCACGAAATTTAGTGCAAGCCTTACCCAGTCCAGTGAGTAAAGATTTGAGTATGGAAATGCTCAAACAAGTGGATCTCGTGGTGGTTACAGGCTCACAAAATAACGTTAGGGCCGCCTACACCTGCGGTACTCCAGCGTTCGGTGTAGGCGCTGGTAATGTCACTAGTCTAATCGATGAAACGGCAGACTTGGCCTCAGCTGCTGCTAAAATAAAAGCCTCAAAAACCTTTGATAATGCCACTAGCTGCTCGTCTGAGAATAGTTTGATCATGGTTAAAGCTATTTATAACGATATGCTAAAGGCTTTGGAGTCAGTAAATGGGTGCCTATTGACCCCCAAAGAGACTGCAAAATTAGAGGCAGTTTTATGGTACAAGGGCCACCTCAATGCATCCATGCTAGCGAAACCGGTCAGTGTGATGTGTGAACTTGCGGGTATTACTCGAACTTCTGCTTGTGATGCTGATTTTTTGATGGTAGAAGAGACGGGTGCGGGTGCAGATTTCCCTTTTTCTGGCGAAAAAATGGCACTCGTTTTAACCTTATATCGTGCCCAAGACTTTGATGATGCCAAAAAAGTAGCTAATACTATTTTGAACTATCAAGGCAAAGGACATTCTTTAAGTTTGCATAGTCAATCCATCGAACGAGCCGAGGTATTGGGTCTTGAAATGCCAGTTTGTCGGGTGATTGTGAATCAAGCCCACTGTTTTGCGACAGGTGGCAGCTTTGATAACGGCTTACCGTTTTCCTTATCTATGGGCTGTGGCACATGGGGAGGTAACGTCACGGATGAAAATGTTCATTATCGGCACTTTATGAATGTAACTAAGGTCGTGCAGACCATTCCATCCCGAGAGGTCTCAGTAGAGGATATATTTGCTGATTACCACCGTAGGTATCTGTCATGAACTTACCTCAATATGTGCCAGCTGCTGATACTGTCCGGGGGCTAATATCCCACTATGCGCAGTTGCAACCAAATCAGGTTTACGCTGTCTTTCCAGAGACTGACACACTCCTGACCTTTAAAGAGTTAGAGCAGGAAGTTCAGGCCTATGCAGCCCAGTTTAATGCGTTAGGGTTAGTCCAAGGGGACACCATTTCTTTCATGATGGGCAATGGTAAGACACCTTTGATGTTGTTTTTAAGTGCGCTCTATACAGGCCTCATGATTTCACCGCTCAACCCTGCTGCAGGCCCTGATCAGCTTGGGTATGTCTTGCAGCATTCAGATACTAGACTGGTCTTTGTCAACGCCGCATCTAAACTGTTATTAATGCAACTCGGGGATAAACTCCCTCCAGATATTAAACTCATTGACGCGCATGAAGATACTGGACCGAGTTGGTCTAAAAGTTCTGCTAGTGCGATTAAGTTAGCGTCTATTACGCCCCAAAGTGATGGATTGTTAATGTACACTTCAGGCACAACTGGACGTCCAAAAGGTGTTGTCTTAACCCATGAAAATCTCATAGCGGGCGGCATGAATACGGCAGTAGCCCATGGATTACAAACCACTGATCGTGGCTTGTGTGTGCTCCCTTTGTGTCATATTAATGCACAATGTGTATCTGTTATGTCTTCCCTGGTCAGTGGTAGCAGTTTAGTACTACCCCATGGTTTTAGTACCTCTAAGTTTTGGAATTGGGTGGTTGATTCTAGATGCAGCTGGTTTAGTGTGGTACCTACTATTATCTCTTACTTGATGCATCAAACCTCTGATGGGCAGTCTGTAAAACTTGAGTCTGCTCACACCAAAATACGCTTTGGACGTTCTGCATCTGCTGCATTGCCGCCAGCCTTGCACTCGGGTTTTGAAAAACGCTTTGGTGTGCCTATTTTGGAGACTATGGGCCTGACAGAAACTTCAGCCCAAATACTCTCCAATCCACTGCCACCTCAAATCACTAAACATGGCTCTCCAGGTATAGCCTATGGCACTCAAGTGAAAATCATAGATTCCTCTGGACAAGAGGTAGGGCGTGGTATTGAAGGCGAGTTGTTGGTGAAAGGTAAATGCGTCATGCGTGGCTATTATAAAAACCCTGAGGCGACCCAAGCAGCCATTGATGACCAAGGTTGGTTTCACACAGGTGATTTAGCAGTTATGGATGAGGATGATTTTTGTTTTATTACGGGACGCATAAAGGAGTTAATTATAAAGGGGGGTGAAAATATAGCACCGAGGGAAATTGATGATGTGCTTTATACTCATCCTGCAATAATGGAAGCGGCAGCCTTTGGTATTGAAGACCTTCACTATGGACAAGACGTAGCAGCTAGTGTTGTGCTCGCGCAAGGTAAGGAAACCACTGAAGCTGAATTAATTGCCTTTTGTGAAATTAAACTAGGCCCAGTTAAAACTCCCATAAAGATTAATTTTTTGCACGATTTACCAAAGGGGCCCTCTGGGAAAGTACAAAGGCTAAAGCTGGCTCAACAAATGGAAAACCCCGCAAATTGATAGCCAAAGTGACGTTTTATTTGCCATGGCTGTCGCACAAGTTCTAAATTAAGGCGTTTGCTTACTTTTGTTGGCCCCAAGCTTATTGCATAATGGGCCAACGATTAGGAATATTGCACTTTTTGAGGATGAACAAGTGATTGCAAGCGACAAAACATTAGAACACGATTTCATGCACTGGCAGTGTTTAAGCCGCCTATTTGCTGCGCGCCAAGCAGCTGGATTCCCTTTAGATGAAGCCAAGCCTTTAGTCTGCTACGGCGCAGATGGAGATGTGGGTGTAGAGCTAACCATTTTGATTCTAAAGCGTGAACTGGACCATTTGGTGGCCCAATATAAGCACAATGCTAAAAAGACCGTTGACCCTATTGAGCGCTTTGAGTGGGTAGTGAAGCAATTGTCAGCTGACTATTTCCAAAAAGCGGATAGCTTTCAGTCGACCATGACAGCCTTGTGTCCTGCAGAAGCCCCTCATGCTCAAAAGTTGTTAGACGCTGGAGAATGCAGGATGGTGTTCAGGGCTCGGGGTGACGGTTACTTGGTGCCTGCTAAAGTAGATCAGCTCGCAGCAGATGATATTCGGGCCCAATTTACCCAACTTCACAACTTTCACTTTAATCACAAACAGCCTAGGCCCCATGTGATTTTAGGGTTTCACCCTGATTGGGAAAAAGCCCAAAAAGTGGCGCCTTAAACCACATCCCAATAAGCCTAAACTCAGCAAAAATATGGGCCAGTTAAGGCCTGTATTATAGGGAGTTTGGCCACTCATCAAAGTCACTTCGCCAGTGATCTCAGCCCGTTCATACAAAGGGGCCATATGCGTAATCTGGCCAGCCGCATCAATTAACGCTGAAACTCCGCTATTGGTAGATCTAACAACGGGCTTGCCGTTCTCTATAGCCCGCATTTGAGCCATTTGTATATGTTGCCAAGGTGCTAATGAGCGCTCAAACCAAGTGTCATTACTCACGGTTAGAATCACTTTGGCTGTGGCTGCTTGCTGGGCCACCAGTTGTGGGTAAGCAATTTCATAACAAATATTGCCAGCGATGGCTAGATTTTGGGTTAACAAACCTTGTTGTTGGAGTGGCAGCTTAAAGGCTGACATCGGCAAATCAAAGAAGTCTATAACGCCTCTTAACCAATCCTCTAAGGGCATATACTCACCAAATGGCACCAGACGCTGCTTATGATACTGGCCATCTTCAGCGCCAAAAGCGATGAGCCCATTGTAATAGTTAGCTCTAGACTTGGTGCTCTGGCGCATCACTGTGCCACTAATAATTTGCGTGTTTTGCTCTTTAGCAAGGGCGCCCAGAGGCTTGAATGCGGGCGCAACTTTATCCCAATAAGTGGCAATGGCGGTTTCTGGCCAAACAATGAGGTCGCTGTCTAAATGCACATAAGACTGTTTAAGGTAATAGCCCAATGTGGGCGCTAATGTTTCTGGTAACCATTTGCTTTCTAAACTAATGTTAGCCTGCAGCAAAGACACCTTTATGGGATCTTTTGAACTTGGATGGGTCCAAGCAATGGCGCTTAAGCCATAACCGCCAGCCCAAATCACCAGCACTAGTATGAGACGTAAAAACAGTTTTAGTGGGCTACCAAAAAGTAACAAAGCGCTGGCTAGGAGTATCAAAGTAACCCCATGCACGCCTAATATTGGGGCGTAACCAACTAGCGGCGTGTCCAGCCCTGCATAACCTAGGTATAACCATGGAAAACCCGTGAGTAACCAGCCCCGCAGTAAATCGAGGCTAATCCATAGGCCCATAAATAACAGCGTAGGGTATTGATGATGAGGTTTAAAGCGATAATATATGCCACCAAATAATGCATAAAATAACGCCATACCGCCACAAAATAAAGCCGTGAGTAAGGTCGCTAACATCCAGTGAGTGTCACTATGGTCAACCATGCTTACAAACACCCAACTCACACCCACACCAAAATACCCTAAACCATAAACAAAGCCACTCAGTAGGGCTCGTTTGGCTGTGTTAGTGTGATTAAGGTTGTACCAAAGTAGAGCCACACTCAGCAGTGCTAGGGGCCAAAAATTAGTTGGGGCAAGGGCTAATGGGGCCAAGGCGCCAGCGATTAAACTGACCCCTAAGTTAACTCTCAGGGACTGGCTCATCAGCATCGGTGCTAATCGGGTTGACTTGCATCAGAAGAATACGGCGGTTGTCTGCGGCCAAAATGTGAAAGTTCAGTTCACCCACCTGAATGCTTTCATCTTTGGCGGGTAAATGACCAAATTGTTGGGTGATAATGCCACCAATCGTGTCAAATTCAGTCTCATCGTAATAAGTACCGAAATGGGCATTAAAATCGTCAATGGTAGTCAGGGCTTTAACTAAGAAACCTTTGTCTGCAAAAGGTCTAATGTTGCCATCATCTTCTTCGGCATCGGTCTCGTCTTCAATTTCACCCACAATTTGCTCTAACACGTCTTCTATAGTCACCAAACCTGCAACACCACCGTATTCATCTAAAACGATAGCCATGTGATAACGGTTAGTGCGAAACTCGTTGAGTAAGATAGACAAGCGTTTACTCTCGGGCACAAAAATAGGCTTACGCAACATGGCGTTGAGATCAAAGTTATCCATTTGCTTAGCAAACGCCAGAGGTAGTAGATCTTTAGCTAATAAAATGCCCAACACCTCGTCAGGCGATTCACCAATCACTGGGAAACGTGAGTGCGATGTTTCGGTAATCGTTTGCATGAACTCTTGGGTGCTTTGGTCGGCTTTAACAACCGCCATTTGGGGCCGTGGAACCATAATATCACGCACTTGCATGTGTGACATTTGTAAAGCACCTTCAATAGTGTCGAGGGCTTCACGATCAAGTATTTGGTCTTCTTCAGCTTGGCGGATTCGTTCTAACAACTCTTCTTTGTTGCTAGGCCGGTCACTGAGGAAAAAAGAAAGTTTATCCAGCCAGGAGCGTTTGTCCTGACTGTTGGTCGACGCGTCGTCGTTCATAAGGGTTGTGTTTTCCTAAGAGTTAATAACACCAGTTTATACGCTTAGTCGCTTTCTTTAGCAACATAAGGGTTAGCTATATTGAGGCTTGCCAATAACTGGCCCTCAAGCGCTTCCATTTCTTCAGCTTCTTGGTCTTCAATATGGTCAAAACCCTGTAAATGCAAGGTGCCATGAATAATTAGATGGGCCCAATGATCGATCACGTTTTTGTGTTGCTGTGCGGCTTCTTGAGCTAACAATGGGGCATTGACTACCAAGTCGCCTAAATAGCTCACAGGGCCTAATTCATGGGCTATTTCTGCAGCTAATTTGGGGTCTTCAAACTCGGGTGTTTCAAAAGGGAATGACAAAACGTTGGTGGCTTTGTCTTGGCCACGATATTGCAGGTTTAATGCATGGCTCTCTTCATTATCAACCATACGGATGGTTATTTCAGCCGCCGTATTAGGTGTTTGTAGGGCTAATTTTGTCCACTGCTCTAACTGGGCTAAGCTCGGCAAATTTTTGTTATCACAGGCAATCTGTAGATCTACCATCATGCGGGTTTATTTTCAAATGCGTCGTAGGCATCTACAATGCGCTGCACTAGTTGGTGCCGCACTATGTCGCCAGATAAGAAGTGGGTGAATCCGATGCCATTAATACCATCCAACACCTCAATGGCATGCTTTAGGCCAGACGCAGTACCTTTGGGTAAATCGATTTGGGTGACATCACCGGTAATCACCGCAGTAGAACCGAAGCCAATGCGGGTGAGGAACATTTTCATCTGTTCGCGGGTGGTGTTTTGGCTTTCATCCAAAATGACAAAACTATCATTTAGGGTTCTGCCGCGCATGTAGGCTAAAGGTGCAATTTCGATAATGTTCTTTTCAATCATGCGCACGACGGTTTCAAAGCCTACCATCTCATATAGTGCGTCATAGAGTGGGCGCAGGTATGGATCTATTTTCTGCGCCAGATCGCCCGGTAAAAAACCCAGTTTTTCTCCCGCTTCTACCGCGGGACGCACGAGTAATATGCGACGCACTTCCTCCCGTTCTAGCGCTTCAACAGCGCAGGCCACGGCAAGGTAAGTTTTTCCAGTACCAGCTGGCCCAATACCAAAGTTAATGTCATATTTGTGGATAGACCGAATGTAATTTTGCTGGGTTTCACCCCGAGGTTTTATGGTGCTGCGTTTGGTGCGAATAGTAAGCCCCGTATCTTGTGGCTGGTTGGCTTTGGGGACCATTAAATTAACACTGGTTTCGGTCATGGTTTGTTGGGCTTCCACTAGGGCGAGATGCACCATTTCTGGAGTGACTTCGCTGGTTTGTTGGGCTTCACGAAAGAGTTGTTGTAAGACGTTTTCACCAGCAGTACAAGCTGCATCGGGGCCTGCCAAATGAAAACGATTACCACGGTTGCTAATGCTAATTTTAAGGCGTTGTTCAATAATACGCAGGTTGCCATCCAACTGACCTTGCAAGCTAGCAAGGTGTTGAGTGTTATCGGGTAACAGGCTAAACGTGGTCTCGTTTTTGTTACCGTCTGAGCTAGTTGACCTGTGGGTAGAGTTTCTCATATCGCCTATTGCAGCACGATTGGGCCAACAGGCGCAAGCCCGTCTAACTCAGAAGCCACGAGTTCACCTCGCAAGGAATGGGGAAACGCCTCCAAAATAAGGATTTGGGCGAACTTACCAATTAAGTCAGCATTATTACTCGCAAAGTTCACAGACCGGTTATTTTCTGAACGCCCTGTTAATTTGCCTGGGTCTTTTTTAGAGTATCCGTTCACCAACACCCGTTGCAGGCTGCCCACCATGGCCTTACTAATATCAAATGATTGGCTGTCAATGCGCCGTTGTAACTGCGCTAAACGTTGTTTTTTAGTCGCATCATCGGTGTTATCAGGTAAGTCAGTGGCGGGAGTGCCTGGCCGTTTGCTATAAATAAAGCTATAGGATAAATCAAAACCAATGTCTTCAATTAAATCCATGGTGGCCTGAAAATCAGCATCAGATTCACCAGGAAAACCAATAATGAAGTCTGATGAAAAGCTAATGTCTGGGCGTTGCTTGCGGATTCGGCGCATCTTAGATTTGTATTCTAAAGCCGTGTGGCCCCGTTTCATGGCCATTAATATTTTGTCAGAACCCGATTGCACCGGCAGGTGTAAGTGGCTTACCAATTCAGGTATTTGACCAAAAGCGTCTATTAAGCTGTCAGAAAATTCAACCGGGTGGCTGGTGGTAAAGCGAATGCGGTCAATGCCATCAATGTTGGCTACCATGGCAATCAGTTCGGCTAGATCCACCGTGTCACTATCGTCTGTTTCGCCTTGATAGGCGTTCACGTTTTGACCTAACAGGTTGACTTCGCGCACGCCTTGTTCAGCCAATTGTTCTACTTCTAGCAAAACTGAGGCCAGGGGACGGCTTACTTCCTCACCCCGAGTGTAGGGCACCACGCAAAATGAACAATACTTTGAACAGCCTTCCATAATAGACACAAACGCTTGTGCCCCTTCCACTTTAGGCGCGGGTAAGTTGTCGAATTTTTCTATTTCTGGAAAACTAACATCCACTACAGCCTTAGTACCGACGTCGGTGGCATCGATCATTTCAGGTAAGCGGTGCAAGGTTTGGGGCCCAAAGATCATATCTACAAAGGGTGCACGTTTAGAAATAGCTTCACCTTCTTGGCTCGCCACACAACCACCCACACCAATTTTAACATGGGGGTTAGCTTCTTTGAGTTTGCGCCAGCGGCCTAGCTGGTGGTACACCTTGTCTTGGGCTTTCTCACGAATAGAGCAGGTATTAAGTAGCAGAACGTCTGCTTCGGCCTCGTTGTGGGTGATTTCCATGGCATGGCTATCACCCAGTAGGTCTGCCATACGGGACGAATCATATTCATTCATCTGGCAACCGTGGGTTTTAATAAATAGCTTTTTAGTCATGTGGCACACCTACGTTAATTGAACGCGTAGTATACATTTAAGGCCCCCATTAAACCTAGCTTGAAAACACTGTTTTTAGGGCTAATAAAGGTTAATAGAGGCTAATATAGTATGCTTAAGGGCTCAGGGCCTGCCACAGGGTGGCAGACTAAGTAAATGGACATAAGAGACACAACAGATATGAATGAAGTAACAAAAGAGGCCAACGCGCATTTTAAACTTGATGAGCGCCTTGAAGCCGACTGCGAGTTTGTCGCTAACATAGGTGTGTGCAGCTTATTGCTCATGAACAATGCCAGTGTGCCTTGGTTTATTTTGGTGCCAAGTGTCATGCAGGCGACAGAACTCACAGAGCTACCCATGGAACAGCAGCAACAAGTGCTGCACGAAATGAATCAAGTGGCTGCCATGGTCACTAGCCTCTACAACCCCGATAAACTAAACATCGGTGCCTTGGGCAATGTCGTGAGCCAGTTGCATATTCATGTCATTGGACGTTTTACCAACGACCCTGCGTGGCCTAACCCAGTGTGGGGGCAATTGGCTGCTAATGCTTATAGTGAGGCTCAACTAGAGCAACAATTAACTAAGATTCGAGCCTGCCTACTTACTTGGTGCGCGGTTTAGTTCAGCCTTATCATCATGAAGGATAAGCACATTGATCAATAAAATCTATATTGTACTAATATTGTTATTAGTTTTAACAGGATGTTCAGAAACAAGGCCTGTACTAGGAATTACTGATGGTCATCTAATGACATGTCCTAAAACACCAAACTGTGTGAGTAGTCATGCAAAAGATGAAACACATTTTATTCAACCCACTGTTTTCATTGGTACATCGCAACAAGCACAGCGTCGTCTTTTAGAAATTCTGATGGAATGGGAAGGTACAAAAATTGTTGTATTTCAGGACAAGTATATTCGAGCTGAGTTTACATCTAAGATCTTTCGTTTTGTTGATGATGTAGAGTTTTATTTTCCAGCAACAGGAACAAAAGAAATAACCATACATTCTCGATCAGCTTCCAGAGTTGGAACATCCGACTTTGGTGTTAATCGAAAGAGAATGGAACAGATTCGAGATTATTTAATTAAAAAAATTCCTGGCAATTCTGCTGCGGGATAGTTCATTGTAAATGCAATGCAATAAAAAAGATTATTACAAAACGTTCGAGTCGGATTATGTAAACAGCCTTGCAACGTCTCAACTTTGCGTTAGGTGGGTAAAAATGATGAAAAAGATAGTTCTAGTTTTTTTATCTTTGTTGATGATTCAATCATGTACAACAATATCTGTTTGGGATAAATATAATCCAAGTGAATATCTGGAAATAAGAGGATCTGCTGATGTCGTAGATCCTTTTTTAAAAAGCACCGATCAAGATTATTATTGTAATGACCTCTATTACCCCACACCTAGCCGAGACAGGGTGTGTTATGTTGAGAAAACAGCAAAGCAAAAAGGGGATGATTTTATTGGTAAACTTTATGAGACACCAAAGGCTGTCGCTATTGACGCAGTGACTACAATTGCTGTGATCGGTTACATAGTGGTTGTAACAATGGCATTGGCATCTAGCTGTCAGACAAGCCCTAAAGGGGAAGTCTGTCGCAACTAACAGTATCGGCTAGACCAGATAAAAACAATTTCTATCCGTTGAAGTGGGTGTTAGGTTAAAGGAGTATGAATTGAATATTATTGTAAAAAAACAGTGTTAGAGGACGTTAAAGGGGTATCAGAATTATTTAACTTATACCGCATGTTTTACAAACAAGAGAAAAATTTAAGTTTGGCCTCTGATTTTATTTCTGAACGCATCCGTAACAGCGAATCTATTATATTTGTCGCACAAATTGAGGCTGGTGATTATGTAGGCTTCACCCAACTGTACCCAATATTTTCTTCTGTTTCAGCTAAAAAAGTTGGGTATTAAATGATTTGTTTGTAATCAAAAAGGCAAGAGGTCTTGGGGTAGCAAAAAATTTAATGAGTGCGGCCAATGCATTAGCGCTAGAAACTAATGCGAATGGCATTACTCTTGAAACATCAGCTGATAATTACAGTGCTTAAGCTTTATATGAATCATTGGGTTATGAAAAAAGTAATGGGGTTGAACATTATTGGTTGGCTTTGCAAAATTAAAAAGTTTAATGACTAAAGACGGAGAATAATTTGAGTTGTATATTCTGTGACATCGTAGAGGCAAAATCGCTCTGTCATAAAATTTGGGAGGACGATAAGCACATGGCATTTCTTTCGATCTTTCCCAACACCAAGGGATTTACTGTCGTCATACCAAAAAAACACCATTCAAGCTATGCGTTTGACCAAGATGATGGGGTATTGTCTGAGCTTGTCATCGCCACTAAAAAAGTGGCGAGATTACTCGATAAAGCCCTTGATGGTGTGGCAAGAACGGGCATGTTTTTTGAAGGATATGGGGTAGACCATCTGCATAGCAAATTGGCTCCAATGCATAAAACAGGGGAGGGTTCTGGGTTTAAACCCATCGAATTTAAGCTAGATAAGTTTTTTGAACGCTACGAGGGTTATCTTTCATCCCATGACCACAGCAGGGCAAATGATAAGGAGTTATCTACTCTAGCGGCTCTCATCCGTAGTTATGATTCACATCCCTGAGCTAAGGTGAATAACCTAATAAAAGCTGGATTGATCCACCATAGTTTATCGAAATACGTTCCTAATAAGTTATTAAACAACAACAAAGCATATACTATCGTTAGCTTTTAACAATAATAGTAATAGGGTCTAAAGCAAAGAGTTTCTTTATTTCGAGTTAAGTTAATAGCTTATACTGCGTTTTTTGTAAATTAAAAGGCAAAAACTATGTTCCAAGTTCACACACTTGTACCTGAATTCTGGTGTTCAAATTTTGATGAAAGCCTGCACTTTTATACCAAGGTAGTCGGGTTTTCTCTAGCCCAGCGGCGTGGTAATGATCTCCACGCCTATTTAGAACTTGGCGATGCCCAAATCATGATCGCATGTTGGAAGCAAGATGGGACTTGGGAGCCTGCACCACTCGAAAAACCTTATGGGAGAGGTGTGAACTTTCAAATACTTACTGATGATATTCAATCAATTTACCTATCCGCATTGTCCGCTGACATTAAACCATTTGTCGAACTGCACACTCGATGGTATTGGCGTACAGATAGGATGGAGGAGCGCACCGAGTTTGGTTTGCTTGACCCAGATGGTTATTTATTGCGCTTCACTGAAGTGGGCTCCCACCGGCCCATAGAACAGGCTGATATTGATACACTAGACAAGAAAACGTGAGTCAGACCATTTTAATTGCAGGCTTTCGTTTAGGACTTAAAGACCAGTCCATAAAAGTGACTAAACTTAGCCTTATTGCTTGATCTTATTTAAGCCCCTAAACTAAAGAGGCTAAGAGGCTGTTCTGCGGTGACCACATTATCCTCAATACGCACGCCACCTAAAGGCCTTAATTGGTCGATAGCGGTATTGTTGAGTAGATGCCCAAAGCCATTATCACGACACTTTTGCAACAAGCTATCAATCACATAAAGCCCTGGCTCTATGGTAACCACCATGTCTTTTTGCAAGACTTTGGTGCAACGTAAAAAGGGGTGGTCTTTTGGAGGTAGCAGCATAGTGCCCACTTCGTCTTGCTGCCAGCCACCAATGTCATGCACCTGTATGCCTAGCAAATGACCTAGGCCATGGGGGAAGAACACACTACTGATACGACGGGTAACTAATTCGTCTCTTGAACCTTGAACCAGTTTAAACTCTAGGAGTAAATCCAATACCAAACTGTGCATTTGGTGGTGCAGGTCGGCAAAATTCACCCCAGGCTTTACCATAGCGCACACACTGAGTTGGGCTTTGGTCATGGCGTCTATTAAACTTTGATAAAACGGGCTGCCACGACTATGACAACGGGTGATATCAGAGGCATAGCCATTGCATGGAGCGCCTGCGTCAATTAAAAAGCTCTGTGGCTGTTGCATATTTTGGGGGCTGTAGTCATAGTGCTGATAATGCAACACGGCACTGTGAGAGCCAAAACCAATAATGTTGCGGTAGGGCATTTCTGCTGGATCTAATTGCACTGCAGCAAGGTAAGCTAGTTGGGTTTCAAATTCACTTTTGCCTGCCATAAAAGCCTGCTCTGCGGCTTTGTGACCTGCTAACGCAAGCGCGTTGGCTTGGGTTAAACAAGCAATTTCATATTGGCTTTTAACTGCTCTAGCGTAGTGCAATCGATGCATTAAACCGTCTGGATTTGAGGTGTTAATGTCCAACTCTTTTGCCAGTTTAGTGTCTTCTCCAATCCACGCTCTATGAGTGCTTGTGGATCGGTATTTAATTAGTTTTTGTTTGACTTTGGCTAAGTTAGCGCAACAATGAATGTCAAAATAATCACACCAAAATCCCTCGGGGGGCTGGGGAGGTACGTGCCAAAAGTCATCGGCTAGATGGTAAAAAAGTACCGGTTTTTGACCCTCTTGTATGAGCACATAGCAATGTGGGCTTTGGGTAACGGGTAACCACCAAACAAAATGGGGGTTGGCTTTAAAGGGGCTGTGGTAATCGTCTAGAAAATGAAGCTTTGGGGTACCACTGTGGATCAATATACTGTCACACTGCTCTGCATGCATGGCTTTTTCTGCAAGCCCAAGCAAGCGTTTTAAATGGCTGGGGTATAAGGTGGCGAATTCGTTGGCCATAATCGTTTGTCCAAGTAAAACCGTGTTCGTTATTATGGTGCTGTTATGGGCAGTAAGCAAGGCTGTGAATAAGGCTCACATTAGATGGCATAGACTTAGCCACTGCTAATAAAAAAGAAGTGGCGAGGCAGTTGCGAAAAACTGTACAAATGGTTTTTCAAGATCCCTTTGGCTCATTAAACCCAAGGCAAAAAGTAGGTGATATTCTGCAAGAGCCTCTGCTCATTAACACTAACTTAAGCTCGAGTGAAAGGCGCGAACAAGTGCTTGCTATGATGCGCCGAGTGGGTTTACGAGACGAGCACATTCACCGTTATCCGCACATGTTTTCTGGTGGCCAGCGCCAGCGTATTGCCATTGCACGGGCCCTCATTCTAAAACCCAAAATTGTAGTGCTGGATGAACCGGTATCGGCATTGGATGTCTCCATTCAAGCGCAAGTGCTGAACTTACTCATTGAGTTGCAACAAGAACTAGGCCTAGCCTACGTCTTTATTTCTCACGATTTGAGTGTAGTGCGCCATATTGCTGATCAAGTGTTGGTCATGTATTTAGGCAAGCCAGTAGAGCAAGGCCCAAGCCAAGCCGTATTTGATAGCCCCCAGCATCCTTATACCCAAGCCCTTCTATCGGCCACGCCTCAAGCCAATACTAACCGTAAACGCCAACGTATAAAGCTGACAGGAGAATTACCATCACCACTGGACCCACCTAGTGGATGCAGTTTTCACCCTCGTTGCCAAAATGCTATGCCACAATGTAAAACAACGGCGCCAGTGATGGCGCAACATGGTGAAATAAGTGTGGCGTGTTTGTTAATAAACTAGCTAATTAACTAGTTATTTAGGTGGAATCAATAATGCCTTTTAAGCCCATTGCCCGACCTGCTAAACCTGTATCTATTACTGAAGGCTTTAACAAAATTAACGCTTTGATCAATCGAACGCCTACCTATAACGGTAATGGTAATGGTGATGGATTTTTAAGTTTGGCAGATTATCGAGATGGCGGCATATTCCTCGCCCATTACGCGGGCAATAGCGAATGGGAAAGGCACTCTAAAGGTGATGAAATGGTGATGGTGGTAGACGGCGAAACGACCCTTATTTTATTACACAACGGGGAAGAAATTGGTCACCCAATGTCACAAGGAATGCTGCTAGTGGTGCCGCAGAACATGTGGCATCGGTTTGAATCTCCCCAACTTGTTAAGATCATGACCATTACCCCTCAACCTACTGACCACTCTGTTAAAAAACCCTCTTGATCAAAACATCTAATTGACAAAACTAGTGACTTTGCCATTAAGCTCGAACGGATAGGTCACTCGATCCAGCGTGTTAAGATGTCAAGGATTAAAGCTACTAAGTTTAAAATCACCCATTGTTACGATATGACAGAGAATTAGTATGAACGTTCGAGAAATAATACATGCCGACTGTGATCGCTATAGGCAACTAAGAACAACCCTTGATAATGAATCCCCAATGTGGGGTGCAGTCGCAGGGGAGCGCGAGCATTTGGGTGACCATGCCACACGTCAATTTGACCATCTACTGGAAAATCCTTCAAGCACTATATTTGTTGCAGAAAAACAAGCCGCTTTCACTGGTTTCTTGGCTTTGGATACCAGTTTGTGGCAGAGTCTGTCGCGCACCACCACGCTAATGGTGGGAGTATTGTCTGCATATCAGGGTAAAGGCATCGCATTGAGTCTTTTTCAACAGGCACAGGTGTGGACAGCTGAAAAAGATATCCATCGTATTGAGCTTGTGGTCCTTAAAGACAATATTTCAGCCATAGGGCTTTATAAAAAAATGGGTTTTGTTGAGGAAGGTGTGCGCAAACAATCTAGCTATCTGAATGGTCAGTTTGTAGATGAAATTTATATGGCTAAATTGTTGAACTAATATTGACCTTGTTTAGGGAAGGAACCTGTAGCTCACATCAACTATTTTGATTAATAATGCAAATAAAGTACCTGTGGATGAAGGGTCTACTTTAGCAGATAGGGGCACTATACTTGCTCTATTAATAGCAACCTAATGTAGTAACTTAGTTTACTAACGCAAAGCTACAGGAAACCGGCCATGATGGCAGGGTAACAGTTATTCTGTCCTAGGTTATGGGTTAATTTGGGTCATTAATAATCAACTGGATCTGTCTCTACCTTTTTAGTTTCAGCATAGGCCTCAAGGGCTTTTAGTCGAGATTCTTTCACCTGCACAAGCGGGTGTGGGTAGGTATCACCTAAAATAACATTGGCTTTTTCCAATACATCTTGAGGAGCTTCCCAAGGCTTATATAAATATTTATCGGGTAGGTCTTTTAGCTCTGGTAGGTAACGCTTAGTGTATTCCCCTTGAGGGTCAAACTTTTCGCCTTGAATGACGGGGTTGAATACCCTGAAATAAGGCGAAGCATCGGTGCCACAGCCTGCCACCCATTGCCAACTGGCACTGTTACTGGCTAAATCTGCATCCACTAGACAATCCCAAAACCAACTGGCACCTAAGCGCCAGTCTACGAGTAGGTTTTTGATCAAAAAGGAGGCTGTGACCATGCGCACGCGATTGTGCATATAACCTGTTTGCCAAAGTTCGCGCATACCTGCGTCAACCAGGGGATAGCCAGTCAGTCCCTTTTGCCAGCGCTTGAGTGAGTCTGGGTTGTTTTCCCATGGAAAACGATCAAAGGTCGATTTAAAGTTTTGATCTGGTATACCAGGAAAGTGAAACAGGAGGTAATAAGAGAACTCGCGCCAACGTATTTCCCTTTTGAAGTGTTCACTGTTGAGATCATTAGGAATGGTTAATAATGTATTAACGATTTGTTGGGGCGCTATGTCACCAAAGTGCAGATATGGGGATAACCTTGATATGGCTTTTAATGCAGGACGGTCACGGCCCTCTTTGTAATCATTGATACCATGATGTAAAAATGTATTGAGCACTGCCAGTGCGCCCTCTTCACCAGGCACCCAATGTTGACTGAAATTAACGCCCCAGTTAGTTTTAGGTAAAAGTGACAAGGTGTCTAAGCTAGTGGCTTGGGCATCAACTAGCAACGGTTTGGGCAACTCAGGTGCTGGTAACGGGGTGACATGACGCTCTACTTTACTTGCCTCACGGTCATAAGGGGTGAATACTTTATATGGAGTCTCATCCTTTTTTAACACCGACCAAGGCTCATTTAGTAATGAGCCATTAATACTTTTAGCGTCGATGCCTTGGGATAATAATTGCTCTTTGATGAGTTTACTTTGCGCAATATGGTAGGGCTCATAACAGCGGTTCCAAAAAACACTCTGCACTTCAAAACGTCGGCATAAATCAGCAATAATAGTCGCAGCGTCACCACGATACACATTGAGTGCATGGTCTAAGGATGTATTCAATGCGGCTAACGAATGATGCAACCACCACCGACTGGCTCTTCCCATCTTATAAGCGCCTGCGGTGTCGTCGTCTAAAATGTAGATGGGTAACACTCGCTTGGCCTTGCACGCTGCTGTGAGTGCGGGGTTGTGGTTTAATCGTAGGTCTTGTCGGAACCAGATAATTGAAACTGGATGATTCATAGACACCTTACTTTATTTTTTCAATGACAAGAGTGATTTGACCAACTTTAAAACCCCATTTAGTCATTTCAGTTTGATTAATCAAACGAGACTCATCCAGCTGATAGATCCAATCATTTAAGTGGATATCCCATACCGTGTCATCAACTTCTATGGCTAAAGTATATTGCCAATTAAAGGCAAAGCCTCGGCTTTGGCCCGAGGCTTCACCGACAGAATCAGAGGCTACACCGGTGTAACGATTGTCAGCGTGTTCTACCAAATTCCAGACTCTTCGCTGAGTCTCACCATCGTCATAAAAAAAGTCTTCCTCAAGCACGCCCTTATTACCCTCCCATGAGCCAATTAAATCAGCACGAAAACGTCGGATCACCTTGCCGTCTCTATTTTGCACCATGCCATAGGCTTCAAGTTTGCCATCAAAAAACGTTTTCATGTCAAATTCGGGGGTAGTGGATTGGTAATCAGAAATCTTGGCACTGCACCCAATGAGCAGAAATCCTAAACAAACAGCGGCAAGTGAACGCGAAAAATAACGCCTAAAAAGTTTAAAATTGATCATGGGTTTAGTCCTATTAATTGATTGCGAAGTTTTGGTTTTAGCGTGTTCTCAGAGAGCCATATGGCACTGAAAGCTGATGCAAATGCGGTATCATTTAAGGAACCAATAAACCTTTTGTTGTAGAAAAAATGACTAACACTCGACTCATCCACGTACAATATGAGTTGGTCTTGGGGTTCAATATTAGGCCAAATGTCAGCTAATATGCTGACCCATTCAGCTTGGTAATCTATTTTTTGACGCAGCCACTCATCAATTGTTGATTCTATGAGTTGCTCAGCGCTAATACTGCGCTTATAGAGCAGTTCAAGGGCGAGGGGCCGTTGATTAGCAACATAGGCACCTGAAGGAGTCAGTACTTTGGCTTCATAAATTTCAAACCACAGCCATTTCATATTAGCTGAGCCCACTAGTTTAAAGCTAGGTAGAGGGGTCGTTTCAACGGAGGTATTGGCATTAAATGTTTGGCTACTTACTGTTTGTGTACTCAACGCATGCTGACTAGGGAGCAGCAGAAGGCCAAGAATTGCCCATACGAGTGTTGATTGTTTGAGTTTATCCATGGGATTTTTGCCTCATTAAAACGTCCAGTTTGACACACATAGGTAACCAGATACCCCAAAGGATGGCCACTATAGTCAGAGTAACCAAAGACCCTTGGGGGAAAACAACGGCGCCCAACTTCCAACTGGCCCAATACGCATAGACACCACCTAGAGCGCTGAAACTGATCAGGTAAATCCACTTGAACTTGCGCAAGAAACGCATGCTATGGCCTAAGTTCAGAATAAAAGCGGCCCATAAAAAGAGTAGCCAAACTGGCCATACAGAAAAGCTGAAGAAGCCCAATTGCATCATTGATAAGTCGATAATAAATCCACCTAAGGCCAGTATAAGAACCTTAGTATCGTCAATTCGGCTCGGTGTAAAAACAAAATGCATAGCTAAAATAGCTAGGGTGATAGGCAGCCAAGTGTTACCACCTAAAATTAGTGATAGCCACATCACTTGAAAGCTAATCAGTTGAAACCACAACCATTTTGTCATTACGTTAGCCCTAGTACTCGTTTTTTATCAGTTGGATATGCGCCAAACCAATGGCTGACTCTCGGAAGCCACCTTCACAATAGCAGAAATAATAGTCCCACAAACGGATGAAGTCATCACTAAAGCCCAACGATTGAATGGCTTCACGATTGGCTAAAAAAGTCCCTCGCCAAGCGCTGAGTGTTCTTGCATAGTCAATACGGTAATCTGAAAGCTGTTTCATATACATGTTGGTGTTGTTCTTTACTAAGTCACAAATTACGCTGACCGAAGGCAAGTGGCCACCTGGAAATATATTACGCTGAATGAAGTCAACATTGTTCACATAGCTGTCATAGCGTTGGTCGTTCATGGTGATGGCTTGAATAAACGATTTTCCACCTGGTTTTAATAACTTATCTAACATGCCAAAATAGGTTGGCATAAACTTATGCCCTACAGCTTCAATCATTTCAATGGAAACAATTTTAGAGTATTCACCTGTTAAATCGCGATAATCCTTTTTTAATAAGGTTATTTTTTGATCCAAATCAGCGTCATTGATACGTTTTTGGGCGAGGTCAAACTGGGCGTCTGATATGGTTGTGGTGGTGACTTGGCAGCCATAGTTTTCAGCTGCATAACAGGCTAACCCACCCCACCCAGTGCCTATTTCAAGCAGGTGGTCGTCTTCGGTGAGGTTTAAGGCCTCACAAACAGTTTTAAGCTTGTGCTGTTGAGCCTCCTCAAGGGTTGTGGTCTCATGTGGAAAAATGCCAGATGAATATTGCATGGCCTTATCTAAAAACACCTCATACATCTCATTACTTAAGTCGTAATGTGCGGCAATGTTGGTTCGACTGCCTGCCTTACTATTGCGGTTCGAGCGATGCTTGAACATGTTGACAATGTTTAATAAGAATCCAAAGCGCTGCTCGTGCTTTTCTAGGGTTGCTAAATTCCTAGAAAATAGGCGGATCACGTCAACTAAATTATCACTACTCCACATGCCCTCGACGTAGGCTTCACCTGCACCAATACTGCCGCCCCATAAAATACGTGAGTAGGCTTTTTGGTCGTGCACAGTAACAGTGGCTTTAATGTTTGCATCACTGTTACCAAACGAGATTTCTTGCCCATTTTCAATCAACCTAATATGGCCATCAGTTAATTTCTTGAGTAATGAAAATACTACTTTTTTACTCAACGAGGACTTCCCCATTTGCTCAATATCTTTAATGTTGGACATGCTCATGTTTTACTCTTCGTATTGGGCTTGCTAGTCGACAAGGTAGGTGATTCGGTTTTTTTTATTTGGTAAGGCACATAACGGATACCTTTCAAATACAACCTTAAGGCTTGCCAGTAAATAGCCCTTACAATGCTAAGGGATACAATTGGCCAGCGAAAGAATACTGCTGTAATTTTTTTAGCGTCAATGTTATAGCGGGTTGCGCAAAACGATGCCGTAAATAGGTGATGCTCGCGCCAGCTTTCAATAACAATTTCTGTGCGCGTTGTGGGTTCTTTAACTTGCCATCGGTACTCCATGTCTAAATCCATAAAGGGTGATACATGGAATGCTTTTTCTGTAGCGACGGGTGATATTAAATCAATCAAGTAACAGTGGCTCTTATTCCAAGGTGTATTGCTAACTTCGGCCACAAGGTATTTGGCGGTTTCGTTTTCATACAAAAAGAAAAAGTTAACAGGGCTAAAATAAATACCAAAGCAGCGTAATTGAGCCAACATACATACGCGATTTATAGGGCTAACGTTTGCTCCCAAAGAATCAGCGATGGCTATCGCACGCGTTTTTAAAAACAGCCCAGTATTGGCTTTTGATACTGTGGTGGGAAGTTGTTCATGGCTAAAGTAATCATTAGCCTTGAGCTGCAAAGGGGCCCATCGCTTTGCAGAAAACCACCAAAATTTATGTTGTAGTAGTTCAACTTCGTCAAGGTCGATAAAATTCATATACAGTGGATAGGTGAATTGGTGCTCTTTGGGGAACACGCGTTTATGAAATACCTGACCAATGTAAAAGGCACTCTTAATAGCCGTATCCATGCTCACATCAATCACTGATGCACTATTTGCGTGGGCATTAGGCATGCGCAGGGCCCTGCGTTAAAGCGTCTTCTTGAATCTCACTTGTCTCACTCTTCGCTAGGGGCTCAGTGGAATCGACACTATCAAGAGAAATCCCAAATCGATGGCAAACATCCAAGGCACTGCGTACGCCATCTTCATGAAAACCGTTATACCAATAGGCACCGCAAAAATGGGTCAAACGATTGCCACAAATACTAGACCTTAATTTCTGCGCCGCAATAGACTCAAGAGTGAAAACAGGGTGAGAATAAGTAAAGCGGCGCAGAATATGTTGTGGAGCAATACGTGATGTTTGGTTCAGGGTGACGCACAGGTCTTGCTTAGTTTGAAGGCCCTGTAAAATATTCATGTTGTAGGTTAGTGTGGGTAACGTATCTACCTTTGGGTCAATGCAGTAATTCCAGCTTGCATAGGCTCTTTTGTGTTGAGGTAGTATGGTTTTATCCGTGTGCAGTACCACATCATTAGCGCGGTAATTAATGGCACCAAGTACTTGTGTCTCAGACTCACTTGGATCGCTTAATAGAGCTAAGGCTTGGTCTGAGTGACAAGCAAAAATAACCTCATCAAACGTTTCAGTCTGGCCCTTACTGGTAATTTCAACACAGTCTTTAAAGCGCGTGACTGATGTCACAACGGCGTTTAGCCGAATGTCTTGAATAGATTGTGTAAGGCCTGGTATGTAGTTGCGTGAGCCACCTTCAATCACATACCACTGGGGGCGGTTAGCAATATCAAGCAAACCATGATTACTCAAAAAGTTTAGGAAAAACTGCAATGGAAAATCTCTACAACTATCGATAGAAGCTGACCAGATGGCAGCTGTCATAGCCAGCACATAGTGGGTCGCAAAATAATCACTAAAACCGTGCTTATCAAGAAATTCTCCCAGGCTTCCCTGGTTATCTAGGCTGGATTCGTTGGCTTTTTTAGACAATCGGTTAAAGCGCAGAATCTCAAAAATAAAGTAATAAAACCGAGGGTTGAGCAAATTGCGTCTTTGTGCAAACAGTGTATTTAAATTATGTCCATTGTATTCAAGGCCTGTGGCTTTATTATGCACGCTAAAGCTCATTTCAGTGGGCTTGCTGGCCACTCCGATTTGAGTCATCATTTTAATGAAGTTGGGGTAGGTGCGATCATTAAAAACAATAAAACCAGTATCTACAGCTAAGGTTTTTCCCTCTATAGCAAGGTCAATCGTTGCTGTGTGACCCCCTAAACAGTCATTGGCTTCAAATAGGGTAGTGTGGTGTTGTTTGCTTAGCAGGTAACCACAAGTCTGACCCGAAATGCCACTACCAATAATCGCAATGCGTTTTTGGTGTGGCTGGGGCTGGGGTTGGGAAGGCGTCATTCGGCAGTCCTGATCATTTTAATGGCTAGACGGCGCCAAAGGGTATTAGGCAGCAAGGATAATAATTTCATTATCAACAAGAATACTTTGGGAAAATTAATCTCCAGCTTACGTTTTTCAAGCCCTCGCATAATATACCTGCAGGCTTGATCGCCAGAGATTATACCCGGCATTGAAAATGTGTTCTTTTGGGTGAGAGCCGTATCCACAAACCCTGGTCGGATGAGTGAAACAGCAATGCCTTTGGGACCTAAGTCAATGGCCAAAGTACGGGTTAAATAATCAAGTGCGGCCTTAGACGCACCATAGGCTTCTGAACGAGTCAGTGGCAGCAAGGTCACAGATGAACTTACAACGGCGAGTTGACCACCTTGTTTGATGTTGTCTAACACGCCTTCCAAGCAATAACCTGTGCCTGCAACATTGGTGTCTATCACACGCTTAAACAAAGCACTGTCAAAAGGCACTACAGTATCCATGTACTCGCATGTGCCTGCATTGAGTATTGCCAGATCAAGTGACTTGACTTGCTTGAGTTGGTTAATCACCTCTGTGCGTTGGTTAATATCAAAAGTGCACAGTGTCAGTTCAGGGTGCGTTGATGAAAGTGCATCTTGTAACTTACTTAATGAGCGCCCACAAGCAATGACATGCCAACCTGCGGCTAAGTAACTTAGGGCAAGATGCATTCCAATACCAGAGCTTGCGCCTGTGATTAAAATGCGCTTCACGCGGCTAGCCTCTTTTTCAGCGCTTGAATGATTGTTTTCAATATGGGTACTTGTTCATAAAACATACTGCCTACATCAAAGTAATCTCTGTGGTACGTGATGCGCTCATCAAACTTAATTTCACTCACACCAGTCACCGTAATCTCTTTATGGCTATTTAATTTTGGGTGAGCAAAGCTCATGGTCCAAGTAATAAAAGCTTGGCCATCATTAGCCATCACATCAGTTATTTCAAAACGACAATAGGACACGTTCGACATCATTTTGCTAAAATGACGTTTAAGGTCATTAAGCCCTTCGACTTTCCCAATCGGATCTTCGAACACTGCATTTTGATCATAAATGCTATCAAGTCCAGCAATGCTGTCCTGATTAAACTCTTTGTAGTAGAGGCAAAAATTCTCAACTATTGTGTGCATAATATAGTGGCCCTAATGGTTAACTTTTTCAAACATAACAAGCTTAAAACTATTCCTTAAAACTATACCTTAAAAGTGAATGCATGATTGTGGCTGTGCTGAGTTAATATTAAAGCAAGCAATATCTTCAGTTAAACAGGCACTGATACCAACCTGCATAAAAAACGGATTAGCATCAATGGATGCCTTGTTAGCAGCTGTAAAATGTTGGCCACTCATCGTGTCGTTCTCACCTGCCCATTATAGTCTGATGTAATGCAAGTGCGCTATTGAGGGCGCCGACGGTGCCCCCACTCGCTAACCAATCCCCACAACAGCCCACTTTGAGTGTTTTATCCCAGATGAAGGGCTGGTGTGCTTGTGTGACAGGTTTATGTCGTGCCATGCGCCAATAATGAGATGTCAATGCGTGGGGCTCCATTTTGACACCAAAATGTTGGCAGAAGGATTGGGTCAATTTAACAGCAGCGATCTGACTATCTGCATGGTGTTGTTCATGTGCCCACTCATGCGTGCTATGCAATACCCATATTTCTTGCAGGGGGTTTGGACAATTTCTATCGGGTTTGCTGTTTTCACGAACGGCCCTAAATAACACTCCATGGCCACTTTCATAGGCATCCGCCTGCAAATTTAAAGGCCTTTGAAAACCGATTGCACAGACGTATTGAGGCAGGCTTTCAATGGGTAATTTCTCGCTGTAACTAAAGCCGTCAACGGTGTTAAGTAGATCAATGGCCTGCTCTGGAGGAGAGGTGATGATGAGTTGTCTAGTGACCGCAAGCAGCTGGTGCTCTTCATCATAAAGCGACCACTGGTTACTTGAGCGCTCAATTTTTTTTACTTTGCTCTGGGTCAGGATATTAATGTGCCCAGCAACTTTATTATGCCATGAACTCATGGCTGGGCTGCCACAGTGGGATGCTCGTATTTTAATGTCGTTTTTGTGGCCATCAAAATGGCTGGCTCGTTTGGTCCACGTGGATAAATAGCCCTGTTTGACCCAGGCCTCAATTTTTTCTTTCAGTAGTGGGTGCGAAGCCTTGCGCAAAGAGAATTCTGGCGCCCCTAAATCGATACCAAAGTGGTTGCCATCTTCCCTAGCAATCCGGCGGCGGCTGCAGCGGCCACCAATACCCCTACTTTTTTCGATAAGAAGGCACTCAATACCTGCTTCGTCAAGCAGGTTAGCAGCAAAGCAGCCAGCAGTGCCGGCACCAATGACGGCGACTTCAGCGGTGAGTGGATTCATGGGGTTTGGTACTCAAAAGACTAAACAAAAAAACAATACTGACACATGATTTTATTGTACAGGATTCTTTTTTAGGTTGGGCCCGTAGAACAGTAAAAGTTTGAAAATAAACAATAATGATCAGCGTAAATCATGATGTTAAAAGGTGGAAGCTTAAATCTGTATCTGGCGCTAAAGTACGAAAATTAATTTTAATACCAATTGGTACCAAAAGCAATAAAAAGATTCTGACCTCTCTTAGGCCAGCCTAATCAAATTAAACAAAGTGTTTAGCTCCTCTCCCAAGGGATGGAAGGGGTCATGGGTTATTTGCTGACAAGTAGACCTTGGATGGCTAGCGAGTGATTATTTGTGATCCTAGTTTGGTTACCCGATCGAAGCTGTTATTATGCATGTCTTTACTTAAGGTATCGTAAAATGAACCGTCGCAAAAAAGACATCTAAATTTTAAAGGCCCGTATGAATGGGGCCAAGGCTGAGTTGAGTACCCAAACTAAGCCCAAATACATTAAAAAAGCGTCAAGTAATTGCCTTATATAAATTGGAATAAACTATGAAAATATTGATGACAGGTGGCACTGGTTTAATCGGAGAAGCCTTTATTAGGCAATTCCCAGAGCATCAATTTACTGTTCTGACCCGCTCGATAGCATCCCAATCTGCTAAATTGGCGACGTTCAATAACAACGCTGCTATGCCTGTTAAAGTGGACTTTATTGATACGTTGGAACCTTTAAAAAACCTAGATGGATTTGACGCAGTGATCAATCTTGCAGGCGAACCCATTATTGACAAGCGCTGGAGCCCAAAACAAAAGCACATTATTTGCCAAAGCCGGTGGTCATTAACACAACAACTAGTGGACTTGTTTACCAATAGTCAAACACCTCCAGCGGTGTTTCTGAGTGGCTCTGCTATCGGTGTTTATGGTGATTGTGGAGATCAACCTGTTACGGAGGACTCTGCAGTTGAAGGCACTGATTTTGCTAGCCAATTATGCCGAAACTGGGAACAGATTGCTCTGGGCGCTGCACCCTACACTCGGGTCGTGTTGCTTAGAACTGGCATTGTCTTAGCGGCTCATGGAGGTGCCCTAGGTAAAATGTTGTTGCCCTTTAAATGCGGTTTAGGTGGTCCTATTGGTGGCGGCAAACAGTTTATGTCATGGATCCATTATCAAGACCACATCAACGCCATGCACTTTGCATTGTTAGAGAGCAGCATTTCAGGCGCGGTCAATTTGGTTGCCCCAGCGGCACAAACAAACAGGGTGTTCACTCAAACATTAGCCAAAGCCCTCAATAGGCTTGCCGTTTTTCCGTTGCCGAAAAAAATATTACAGCTGTTGCTTGGAGAGTCCGCTTGTTTGTTGCTTGATAGCCAAAACATCGTTCCCCAAAAGTTAATGCAAAGTGGATTTGAGTTTAAATTTTATCGTTTGAAATTAGCTTTAGAAAACCTACTTAAATCTCCTTCTGTTTAAATCCCAATACACATTGATACCAATGGACCAACACACATGAAACACTTATTAATCGCCGCCCATGGAAGCCGAAGAGAATCTTCAAATGAAGAATTAAAACATCTAGGCATAAAGGTCTCGGCGATGTTGGGAGTGGCTAACAATCAAGTTGACGTCGCTTTTTTGGAGTTTGCTTTTCCTTCTATCGAAAACGCGCTGGTCGAGCTATTTAATAATCACGTCACAGAAGTGATTGTGTTGCCTTATTTTTTATCGGCTGGCAACCACGTTGTCAGAGATATACCTGCAGAGATTAGCAAGGTATTAGCTCAATGGCCTGATAAAAAAATAACACTTTTACCTCACATCGGGGCCCTAGATAGCATGGTGGGTGCCATCGCTGGAGCTTTTGAGAGTTGAAAGTAGGTTCCAAACTGGGGCACGAATGCCTTTGCCAATTCTGGGCTCAAAAGTTGATCGGCACGGGTTGCTGATTAATAGTTTGTTGATTTATCTGAACCAGAAATAGATATGGCCCTAGGGGATTATAGTGACCTCCTAGGGCCATTTTTTTGTTCAGTGGATGGCCGCAACTATCCTCTCAAAAAGAGGGTTTATGTCATTGCGGGACACGGCGTTATTTATGGTCTTGAATGGCTTTAACGGCAGCCGCTGTTTCAAGCACGGATTGTTTGAAGGTGATTGGTGTCCAATTAAACAGGTCTCGCGTTTGTGAATTATCAGAACTTAGATGCATCCCTAAAATGCCCAACATGCCTTTCACTTCGCGATCAAAGTTAGCCAGCAAGCGGAGTAAGAAATTAGGCGCAATGCGGGTGCTTGGCCCTTTGTAGCCTTCATCCTTGAGGAACTGTGCGGCACTCTGGAATCCGTGGGGTTCTGAGCTTGCCGCGATGATCCGTTTACCTGCTGTCTCAGGAAGAGCTAAGGCTTGCACATGCAGTTTCGCCACGTCGCGCACATCCACCATGGGGAATGCTGTGTTTGGCACCATTGGCATTTTACCACCGAGCATTTGCACCAGCATCGACATGGATTGGCCTGTGATATTGCGCCCCAATGGTGGGCCAAACACGCCGCCTGGGGCTATGACCGTGAGTTCCATTGGCGCATCGTCTGACTGCTCGTTGATGAAATCCCAAGCTGCCTTTTCTGCAAGAGTTTTACTTTTGGTGTAGGTGTTGATATCTGGCGCATCGACATCAGTCCAGTCGCTTGGGCTAAATGTGCCTGTTTTCATGCTGCCCATCATCGATACGGTTGAACCGGTTAGCACAAGGCGTTGCACACCGGCCTTCTTTGCGGCCCGCAAGGCTCGGAGGGTGCCATCAATGGCAGGACTGATCAAGTCTTTGGGTTCTTTGGGGTTTGCTAAAACAAATGGAGAAGCCACATGCATCACAAATTCGCAGTCTGCTGCAGCTTCGTCCCAACCACGGTCTGATGTCAGATCAAGTTCGACAAGCGTCAGATTCTGTGTATCTACCGATGCTGCTGCAAGCGTATCGCGAACCTCTTGGCCTTTGGTATGATTGCGGATGGAGCCACGAACACTGTAGCCTGCGTCTAATAGCTCCTTAGCACAATGCAGCCCGATATAGCCTGAAATGCCCGTCAAAAGTATAGTGTTCTTCATAATTATTTCTCAAATTTTTTAATTTAATACTATTTAGTATCTTTTAATGATAGCGAAGTATCTGATAACTTGTCAATTTATAATACCATTAGGTACGAATTTTAATAAAAAGATCACTGCCCCTCTTAGGCCTGCTTAATCAAATTAAACCAATTAAAAAAAGGCGAGCCTTTCTCCCAAGGGGTCAAAGTGGACATGAGTTGTTTGCTGACTAAAAGACCTTGGATGGCTAGCTAGTGATTATTTGTGATCCTAGTTTGGTTAGCCGATCGAAGCTGCTATTATGCATGTGTTTACTTAAGGTACCGAACCATGAATCGTCGCAAAAAAGGCATCCAAATTTTAAAGGCGCGTGTGAAAAAGGCCAATGCTAAGTTGAGTACCCAAACTAAGCCCAAATACATTAGTAAAGCGCAGCGAGCCAGACTAGACATTACTGCTATAGAAAATGACCCAGTAACAGCCGAGACACAGACTTAACCTTTTACTAGGACCCAATCAATTGAGCCCCAGGCATCTGCTCTATAAGCTGACTTTATTGATTTACAATTTGCCCAACTAAGCCCTAGAATTAATAGGCTTATTGAAGTCATAACGAACAAAAAAACGAGATGGAAAAATAACAATGAAAATGAATCCGATGGGGCGCACTGGCGTCATGGTTTCTGAATTATGTCTTGGCACCATGACTTTTGGCACACAAACCTCTGAAGCTGAAGCACACGCACAACTTGATTGTGCCCTAGCCAACGGTATCAATTTTGTTGATACGGCTGAAATGTACCCTGTTAATCCAATAGCTGAAGAAACCATTGGCAGAACAGAAGAAATCATAGGCACTTGGAATGCTAAAAATAGGTCACGTCGGAGTGACTATATTTTGGCCACCAAACATTCGGGTGAAGGCCTCTCATATGTGCGTAATGGGGATCCCATTTCTTCATACACCATTGCAGAGACTATTGAAGGTAACTTACGCCGCCTCCAAACTGACTATATTGACCTTTACCAATTTCATTGGCCCAACCGGGGTTCCTACATGTTTCGAAAAAACTGGGATTACAACCCAGCAACTCAGAATAAAGCTGAGACACTGGCGCAGATGGAAGATTGTTTGGAAGCCCTGCAAAAACAGGTTGATAAAGGCAATATAAGACATTTTGGCCTTTCTAACGAAAGTGCGTGGGGGACGGCCCAGTGGTTGCGTTTGTCAGAAGATCGGGGTTTGCCAAGGGTTGCAACCATACAAAACGAGTATTCACTTTTGTGCCGCCTTTATGACACGGACTTGGCAGAACTCAGTGTCAATGAAGAGGTTGGATTGATCGCATTTTCTCCCTTAGCGGCGGGATTGTTGACTGGTAAATATCAAGATAGTGTGACTCCAGCGGGGTCACGTAAAACTTTTACAGCAGATTTGGGTGGACGGACTACGCAGCGAGTATGGCCTGCCGTTGATGCCTATAGTCAGATCGCAGCCAAACACGAGGTAGACATTGTGCATATGTCGCTTGCGTGGTGCCTGACTCGACCCTTTATGTGTTCTGCAATTTTTGGTGCAACGCGTCATGCACAACTTGAGCATATTCTTAAAACTAATGATGTGGTGTTAAGTGCTGAGTGTCTAGCTGATATTGCTGAGGCCCATAAATCTCATCCTATGCCGTTTTAAATCATGACTCAGGCGCTATATGCTAACTTTAAACCCACTAAGTTGGCTTGGTTTGGTTTAGCCTAGCGTAATTTGCTTAGGTTAGTTAGCTAAGCTCTTAAATAACCCATGGGAAGCGATGGTGGCTTTTCAAATTCAAAGGTATTGTTGTGGCAACCAAGCAAATGATTACTGAATTTTTAACCAATGAATTTCCTCAGTCTAAGTGTGTACTTGAGGCCATTGGAGAGCGCACTTCTATTGTAAGTCATGCGATAGGGTTCAACGAATTACGTCCGGGTGGAACTGTTTCTGGACCTCTGCTCATGATGGTTGCAGATGTGGCTTTATATGCGGCTGTTTTAGGGGAGGTGGGTTTAGTCGCCTTAGCCGTCACTTCGAACTTATCAATCAGTTTTTTAACCAAACCAGCAGCTGATAAAGACATCGTGGGTTACGCTAAACTCACTAAGGTGGGCCGCACTCTTGTTATGGGTGATGTGATGTTGTACTCGCGTGGTGTTGAACAACCTGTGGCTCAGGTTATGGGGACCTACGCCTTGCCTGCCAATGGTTAAAAAGAACTGCACTTATGCCGTTGTTATCTAAGCGTAAGCATTGCTAATACGTAAGCATCATCCAATCAAGAGAGTGCAATCATTCAATTTCATCTCATCTTAGCTCGTTCATTACAGCTAACATGGCGGGTAATAGGGCTGCCCCAATATCACTGCTGCGCTCAGCAGACCAACCGTATCTGGTATCTGGCAAATTAAAATTATCGATAAAAGGCATCTCTAAGGTGAGTGATAAGCAGTTATAAGTCTGACCCACTGATGCACTAGCCAAGGAGAGGTTAGCTTCACCTGGAAGGTCTTTCTGGTAGCCATGCTGTGTTTGGTAGTCTGGGTTGCTAATGAGCAACTGCTTTTTAAAGATTCCTTCTAGTTTAGCGAGTCTTGAGTTGTAGGCTGGAATACCTTGGTTATCGACCAAAAACACGTAAGGAATTTCTTCGTCACCGTGGCAGTCAATAAAAAGATCGACGCCAGTTTCACGCATTTTTTCTTGTGTCAAAAACACTTCAGGACTGCGCTCCATAGATGCGTCTAACCATTCTCGGTTGAGGTTAACTCCTGCGGCGTTAGTGCGCAGGTGGCCGCGCACGCTTCCATCTGGGTTCATATTGGGAATAATATAAAATACGCAGTGTTGCAGTAGTGTGCGGCTGCATGCATCATTGGCATCAAGAAGTTTTTGTAGTAAACCCTCGATGGCAAATTCTGCCATGGTTTCCCCCGGGTGTTGTCGAGCTGTTAACCAAATTTTACGTTTGTTTGGCAGTGCCTCACCAATCGTCAACAGACTTAAAGGCCTGCCATCTAAAGTGCTACCTAGGGTGGTTAGCTCACACAAGTTGCTAGTCTGTGCCCACCCAAGAAGATCCTGATGCCGCTCCCAAGAATAGGGTGTAAAATAGCTATACCAAACTAAGTCATGGTCTGCGGCATGGTTAAAAATAAGGCATTCATTTTCGTAGCGAGTGGGGACTCTAAACCATTCTTCTCTGTCATAGGATGCAACGACTTGAAACTTTCCCCAACCTTCAGGAAAAGCCGAACCTGCTGCATTGATTAAACTGAGTTCTAAAAAGTTCTGATGCTTAGCCCCAGCAATGCTAAAGTGAAACCACTGATAGAAATTGGATTGTTTATCATGACATATAGCTAACTCAATAGGATTACTCTGTGCATTGATGACTTTAATGTTGCCACTATCGAAGTGGCTATTAATATGGAATGTCATGTTCGTTTCCTTTTTCTGAGTCCAATAGAATATTGTTTATTAGGTTTGGCACAAGATATTAGTCAAACGAATGCTTCAATATTATTTTGATATTGTAGAAGGTTTGTTAACATTAAGTTGCACCTATTTTCGATGCTTTTTATGTGGCACCTAAGCTCTGATGAGGGCCTGTGACATTATATTCACGACCTTATAATATGCAGGGTAGAAAGTCTTCAACAGAAGTCATCTAAAATACTGCTAAAACGGTTTCAATGTAATTACTCTAGGCCCTTTCTGGACGCGTTGCTATAGAAATGTTTTGCAAAAGAATGATCAACAGCGGAAAAGCTGGCACCGATATTTTGACAGGTATTTTTGACAGGAATTTTTAATACAAACGATGAAAAAATGGCTGGGATAGCAGGATTCGAACCTGCGCATGACGAGATCAAAACCCGTTGCCTTACCGCTTGGCGATATCCCAGCAATGTCCAAAGGACAGATCAAAATGGTGGCTATGACTAGATTCGAACTAGTGACCCCATCATTATGAGTGATGTGCTCTAACCAACTGAGCTACATAGCCATTTCAATCATATTCAAGCACAGTGGCTGCACTTGAGGACGCGAATTATTCCTTGTTTTAGGGATGCTGTCAACACCCTCAAACAAAGCTTTTAAACATTAAATCTGAAGTGCACCACATCACCGTCTTTTACACGGTATTCTTTGCCTTCCAAGCGCCATTTGCCAGCTTCTTTCGCACCTTGTTCTCCGTTACCAGCAATAAAGTCATCATAACCAACGACTTCAGCACGGATGAATCCTTTTTCAAAATCAGTGTGGATGACCCCCGCGGCTTGCGGTGCCGTAGCATTTTGTTTAACGGTCCAAGCCCGAACTTCTTTCACACCAGCCGTAAAGTATGTTTGTAAACTGAGTAGTTCGTACCCTGCGCGTATGACACGATCTAGGCCTGGTTCGTTCATACCAATATCAGCTAAAAATTCTCGCTTGTCTGCATCGTCAAGCTCACTAATTTCGGCTTCAATTTGATTACAAATAGCCACTACTTTGGCACCCTCTGCTGCGGCAAAGGCGTTGACTGCGTCCAGATGAGGGTTGTCTTCAAAACCATCATCAGCCACATTGGCAATGTACATGGTAGGTTTGCTGGTCAGCAGGTGAAAGCCTTTTACCATGTCTAGCTCATCATCACTTAAATCTAGAGTGCGCACGGCAATGCCTTCACTGAGGGGGCCAGCCAGTTTTTCTAAAAATGTCATAGTGGCTTGGGCTTCTTTGTCACCAGTGCGGGCCACACGATGGACACGGGACTTTTGCTTTTCTACGGAATCTAAGTCGGCCAAGGCCAGTTCCATATTAATGATGCCAATGTCGTCGATGGGATCAATGCGATTAGCGACGTGAATAACGTTATCATCTTCAAAGCAGCGCACAACGTGGGCGATGGCGTCTGTTTCTCGGATGTTAGCTAAAAATTTGTTACCTAAACCTTCCCCTTTAGAGGCGCCTTCCACTAAGCCTGCAATATCCACAAATTCCATGGTGGTGGGCATGATTCGTTCTGGTTCCACGATCGCTGCTAAAGCTTGTAAGCGCGGGTCTGGCATGGCCACTACGCCTGCATTAGGTTCAATGGTGCAAAATGGAAAGTTTTCTGCACTAATGCCAGCTTTGGTCAGGGCGTTAAACAGGGTGGATTTACCCACATTTGGTAGGCCTACGATGCCGCAATTGAATCCCATGGGATACCTCTAGTCATGTTAATTAGATCGCTCGTTTAACTCGTGTGTAGATCGTTCATCGCTTTTTGCCATTGCCCAGAAATGGCATCTGACATTGCTTTAATTGCTTTTTCCATTGAATGGTCAATACTAATGCGTTCTTCAAGGGGCGCTTTTTTCAATACATAATTAGTCACTAGCTTGGCATCGCCAGGGTGGCCTATACCTATGCGTAAACGATGAAAATTCTTGTCGCCACTGCGCTTATTGATAATATCTCGCAAACCGTTATGGCCCCCATGACCCCCACCTAATTTAAGGCGGGCTGTGCCTGGAGGTAAGTCCAATTCGTCATGGGCTACAAGCATATGCTGGGTGTCGATTTTATAAAAGTTGCAAAGGGCTTGCACGGACTGCCCACTTAAATTCATAAAAGTATGAGGGATCAGTAAATGTACTTTATGACCCGCTACAAGACCTTGCCCATAGTCGCCAAAAAAACGCTTTTCTGGGACCAAAGCAATACCTTCAGTCCGAGCTAATTGTGCGAGCCAGTCTTGGCCTGCGTTATGCCGAGTGTGCTCGTATTTAACACCAGGGTTACCTAAGCCAACAATAAGTTTGATGGGTTCAGCAGGCAGAGTATTAGCCATAGTCACAGGTTCCAAATAAAAACGCCCTTGCTAAATCAATAACAAAGGCGTTTATGACAACAACAACTAAACGCTGCTGGTTTTAATTACCTTTGGCACCAGCAATCGTAGCAATTGCTTGGTTGTGGTCTTCACCTAGGCGCAGAGCGCGCACAGTAACACCCTTTGGTAGCTGAATGTCTGAAAGGTGGACAATGCCACCAATAGGCACATCTTGCATGTCTACGGTTACAAATTCTGGTAGATTCGCAGCTAAACAAGTAATTTCAACTTCACTTTGAGCATGAGATACCGTGCCACCACCAATCTTTATGGATGGAGCTGAGACTTCGTTGATGAACTTGATAGGCACTAAAATGTGAATCAAGTTGGACTTAGTAACCCGCAAGAAATCAACGTGTTGAATTTCTTGCTTGGCTGGGTGACGCTGTAAATCCTTAACAATAACAGGCTCTTCTTTGCCGCCAATGTTAAGGGTAATGACAGAGCTATAAAAGCCATCTGTTTCAGAAGCTTTCCAAAGGTCTTTGTGAATCAAAGTGATGGATTGAGGCTTCCTGTTTTTGGCACCACCAAAAACGATAGCAGGTGTGCCACCGGATAGACGACGCAGGCGGCGGCTCGCACCTTTCCCCAAGTCATCACGGGCTTCAGCATTTAGAGAGATAGACATTTGTCTTTCCTTTTTTATGGTCCTGGGCACTTGCGACCGGTGCACGATAGGACGGTTAAGATGGCCTGTTAAAAGGCCGTTAATACTAGTGCGAAGTTTGCAGCCTAGATTTAGGTACGAAACATGGCACTAATGGATTCTTCATTACAAACCCGGCGCACTGACTCGGCTAATAGGTCTGCCATGGTCAGTTGACGAATACTGCCACAGGCCTTACTTGCTGCTGATAGCGGTATAGTGTCTGTGACGACTAGCTCGTCTAAGGACGAATTAATAATGTTATCTACTGCCGGCCCTGACAATACTGGATGGGTAGCATAGGCTATGACCCGTTTGGCACCATTGGCCTTTAGGGCATCTGCTGCTTTACACAAAGTACCAGCGGTGTCACACATATCATCAACCAAAATACAGGTGCGGTCTGTCACATCACCAATAATATGCATGATTTGTGATTCATTAGCTTTTTCACGCCGTTTATCAATAATGGCTAAATCGGTGTCCAGTTGCTTAGCTACAGCTCGCGCACGAACTACCCCACCAACATCTGGAGAAACGACTAGAGGATGGTCATAGTCTTGATTGGTGATCTCGTCCAATAACACAGGAGATCCAAACACGTTGTCTACTGGGATATCAAAAAAGCCTTGAATCTGTTCGGCGTGTAAGTCAACGGTCAGCACCCGATCAATGCCAGAGCGGGCCATCATGTTAGCCACAACACGGGCACTAATAGGCACGCGTGCGGAGCGAGGACGACGATCTTGGCGCGCGTAGCCGAAGTAAGGCACAACTGCAGTGACGCGAGCCGCAGATGCGCGGCGCATGGCATCAGCCATTAAGATGAGTTCCATCAAATTGGTGTTAGTTGGAGCGCAAGTTGGCTGGATGATGAACACATCCTTACCCCGCACGTCTTCCAGCAATTCAATGGCACATTCACCATCACTAAAAGTGGACACTTTCGCTTTACCTAATGGAACACCCAAACGATCTACTACCATTTGAGCTAACGCTGGATGAGCACTACCGGTAAAAACTTTAAGTTTTGACACCTTTTGAACCTATGCTTTTATAGTTATATTGCGGCAGAGGCTAACGCCTATGACGGTTTAAAGTGGCTGGGATAGCAGGATTCGAACCTGCGCATGACGAGATCAAAACCCGTTGCCTTACCGCTTGGCGATATCCCATAAATTTCAGGCGCGTATTTTCGCTGAAACTGTATCTTATGTCAACAATATTCGTGGTTTACCCCGCCTTTGGAGTCGCTATAAAATTAGGGTTCAGACGCGGAAATGGGAATAAATTAAACCAGCTTTTAAGCACCAAAACTAAGCGTATGTCGGCCCCAACAACTTCTATTTTCTTAGGCATGGGCAAGCCTGTCACTTTGCTGTAAGAATGATACTTAACTTTCCAACCTGATTGTTCAATCGTTGATGCTTCACCCTCTGCGTTGTATGTCATTTTGGCGGCAGTATCTGGGTGTGGAATGCCTCTGACCCAATATCTTAATTCCTCCATGGGAAATTCCCAATCAAATGTTTGTTTAAACAAAGCTTCAACAGAGTCTGCCACTAGCTTGTCTGTGCTACTGGTGGCCATGACCAGGCCGGGCGTTCCCTCTATGTAGAGTTGGCCACTACCTAAAGGCCCATTGATTAACAAATCAAAATAGCCCGATCTTTGGCGCCAAGTGAGCAAACCTGAATTATTTTTATCATTGGTATACACCGCTAACTTGCCTTCCACGTCCCATTGCACAAGCTTTTCTAACTCAGTCAATTTGTGTGAAAAAGGAGCGTAAGCGTGACTTGGTGGGGGCTGAGTGCTGGTCGTAGGTGCATTGCTACAAGCGGCTATGGCTGCACAAATTAATCCTAAAAAGGTTAACCTTGTGAGGCTAATGTAACGACTAGTCACTATGGAATTCATTTTGTGCATCCAATATTGCTTGTTTAATTAAGGCATTATCTGGCTCAATGCTGAGGGCCAAATTCCATGTTTTAAAGGCGCCTTTTGTGTCTCCAAGAGCCCATTGTACTGCGCCCAAGTGGGCCGCTATTTCTGCAGCTGGCATTATATCATAGGCCTTAGTGAGCAAGGTTAGAGATTGCCTTAAATGCCCTAGCCGGTAGCTGACCCATCCAAGACTATCTATGATGGCAGCATTTTCAGGTTCATTGGCTAAGGCCTTGCGAATTAACGATTCAGCCTCGGTTAGTTTGATGCCTCGATCAGCATAGGCATAACCTAAGGCATTAAGTGCGTTGGTATGATTGGGATCGATGTCAATAATCCGCTGCAACATAAACTCGGTGCTGCTAAATTGGTGAAGTGATTGTGCGAGTAGCGCATAGCCGTACAAAAGAGGGATATGGTCAGGGTATTCTTTAAGTCCAGCTTGATAGGCTAGTTCAGCTGATTTAGGGTCATCCAAGTCCTGCAAATACTGACTTTCTAGGGTAAAAAGATCAGCTGCTAAATCTGGATTTTGAAGTCGTAATTGTTGAAAATGTTGGATGCTTTGGGGGATGTCAGGATTTTCTAGATCAAGCAAAAGGCTGATGGCATTTAATCGATCAGGCCCCTTGGTCACTTGCTGCAAATAATTCACAGCTTGGGTTGAGAGATCTTCCCGCAAGGCACTCAAGCCCATGTAATAATAGGCGCTATGGCTATCTGGATTTAGTTCTATCACCCGCTGTAAATGGCGATAAGCCATTGCATAGTCATGATTTTCATAAGCCAATAGGCCTGCAGAATAACTATAACTGAGATCTTTAGGGTAACGCTTTGTTAGCTCATCAAAATACTTATAAGCTCTCTGATATTGCGTCAGTAAGGTAAGCACTTGAGCATGCAGGGTAATTAAATGTCGGGGAGCTTTGATTAATGGTTGGGTGAATTGGTTTAAATAAGTATCTGCAGCCTGAGTTTGCTGATTGGCAATTAATAACTCTCCATAAACTACTTGTGCTTGCAAATATTGGGAGTCCTGAGCTAAAGCTTGACCTATGTGGATGATGGCTGCGTCTGTTTGCTCTGCGTGCTGCGCTAATAGAGCTAAGGCGAGGTGGAGTTGTTTGCGTTTGGGGTAGATATTAAGCCAAGCGTTAAAGGCTTGTTGCAAATCTGCCTGTGTTGCATTCGTATGGTTAATGCTTAAGCTAGTAACGTGGGGTAGGCCATCTCCACCGCCGCGTTTAAGTTCCTCAGCTAGGGCCTGTAAAGCGGGTTCAAACCGGTCCATAACTGCTTCTGATTGAGCGATGTATTGCCATGGTACTGGATCTTGGGGTGAGATCTGGCTCCACAAGAGACTGGTCTGCTTTACTAAACTTGGGTTTTGGGAAAACTGTGCTAGGTAGGTGGCTCTTTTTGCTGTATCCAAATCCTGAGTGGATTGGGCAACATCAAGCAGATGCAAAGTGGCCGCCTCACTGTCTCCTCTTTGTAGGGAAAATTCGCCTACTAAGAGATCTGATAAATTTTCACTAGTTAGGCTCGCTGGAGTCTGAGATTGTGGCTCAACTGACAATGGTTGAATTGATTTTATGGGGTTGCTGCAGTTCACAATAAACGCGCAGGCTATGCCAATACCCAAACAGCGCAGAGGCAACTGGAGGCAATTAAAGCGAGTATTAAAAGACAAACGTGGCATTAATGTGATGATTCTTTGATGATCTAATGATCGTCAAGTGTAACAAATAGAAACCTTTGCACAATACCACTGACAAGATTAGGTTTTTAAAACTAGGTATCAATTAGCGACTTAGCTGATCACTAACTATATATAGGGACCTAGATGGCTTTCAGTTTCCTATGGGAGCAAGTAAGTTTCGGGTACAATCACCACTTTATTCGCTATAATAGCGCAATCCAATTATTTGGCACCTACACAGCATCTCCATGACATTGTTTGTATTTGGCATTAATCACACCACCGCCCCTGTTGATGTGCGTGAAAAGCTAGCTTTTGCGCCTGAAATTACAGCCACGGCCCTGCACCAGTTAGTGGCTCAAAGTGCTGTGTCAGAAGCCGCGATTTTGTCAACGTGCAATCGCACTGAAGTCTATGGCAGGCTTTCTATGAATGCCATGCCAGTTGAAGAACACCATCAGGTCATAGCCCAGTGGTTATCTGAATTTCATCAGGTGCCCCTGCATCAAGTTGAGAATCACAGCTACTTTCAGCAAGCTGGCCAAGCAGTAAAACACATGATGCGTGTAGCGAGTGGTTTAGATTCAATGGTGTTGGGTGAGCCGCAAATATTAGGCCAGTTAAAATCTAGCTTTTCCGTAGCACGACAAGAAAAAACAGCGACAAGTCATTTAATCCGCATGTTTCAAAGTGCCTTTAATATGGCTAAGTTTGTGCGCACCCATACAGCGATTGGGGAAAATCCAGTCTCTGTGGCTTATGCTGCCGTGGCTATGGCAAAGCAAATTTTTGCACGCTTAGAAGACCAAACAGCATTGCTTATTGGCGCTGGTGAAACCATAGAACTTGTGGCTCGACATTTACATGATGCAGGCTTAAAGAAAATTATTGTGGCTAATCGGACCTTAGCGCGGGCGCAGGAATTGGCGCATGAGTTTAATGCCCAAGCGGTCTTACTGGCTGATATTCCTGATCACTTAGCCGAGGCTGATATTGTGATTTCTTCTACTGCGAGTCAGTTGCCGATATTAGGCAAAGGTGCCGTAGAAAGAGCCCTTAAGCAACGGAAGCACCAATTAATGTTTATGGTAGATATCGCTGTTCCACGCGACATTGAAGCAGAAGTGGGTGATTTAGATGATGTCTATTTATACACCGTTGATGATTTAAAAGACGTCATAGATGAAGGTGTACGTTCTCGGCAAGAGGCTGCTAAAGTAGCCGAGGTGATGATTGAAGAGGGACTTGCCACTTACTTAGAAGTAGAGCGATCCTTGGATGCTGTGGGTAGTATCCGGGATTATCGGCAACGCATGGAAGCCCTGCGAGATGTTGAGCTTGAGCGAGCTATGGCGCTTTTGGCCAAAGGAGAAGAGCCACATCTGGTGATGCAACGTCTTGCCAGAGGCTTAACCAATAAAATGATGCATGCACCCACAGTGCAAATAAAGAAAGCCAGTGCCCTAGGAGACGAAGAAAGCCTAGGCTTATTGCAAACCATGTTTGATTTGAATAAAACTCTATGAAAGCATCAATACTCAGTAAATTAGAACGCCTACAAGACCGCTACGAAGAGCTAGAAGCCCTTTTAGGTGTGGCTGAAGTAATTATGGACCAAGACAAGTTTCGCGCCTATTCAAAAGAATATGCAGAACTTGAAGATGTGGTCAACAACTATGGGCAATATGTCCAATTACAAGGGGACATGGAAGAAGCCCATCTTATGCTGGCTGAAGAAGACGCCGAAATGAAGACCATGGCTGAAGACGAAATACTACATGGCAAAAAGCGTCAAGCCATATTAGAACTGGAATTGCAAAAACTACTGCTGCCTAAAGATCCTAACGATGGCCACAATACCTTTGTAGAAATTCGAGCAGGGACGGGTGGTGACGAAGCGGCTATTTTTGCTGGTGACCTGTACCGAATGTATACTCGTTATGCAGAAAATATGGGTTGGAAGGTAGAAATTATTAGTCAAAATGAAGGTGAGCATGGCGGCTATCGTGAAATTATTACGCGGATGGTGGGCAATGATGTGTATTCACGCCTTAAGTTTGAGTCTGGTGCTCATCGTGTGCAGCGTGTGCCAGAAACAGAATCCCAAGGTCGTATTCACACTTCTGCCTGCACGGTTGCAGTTATGCCCGAAGTTGATTCAGTCGATGATGTGGACATTAATAAAGGTGACCTGCGCATTGATACGTTTAGGGCTTCGGGCGCTGGTGGCCAGCACGTCAACAAAACTGATTCCGCTATTCGCATCACCCATCTGCCAACGGGTACGGTGGTAGAGTGCCAGGATGAACGCTCTCAGCATAAAAATAAAGCCAGAGCCATGTCTTTGTTAGCTTCCAGATTGTTATCTAGTGCCCAAGAAGTGGTTGCTGCAGAGCAAGCAGACGCGCGTAAAAGTTTAGTTGGCAGTGGCGATCGATCAGAACGTATTCGCACCTATAATTACCCCCAAGGTCGAGTCACAGATCATCGTATTAACCTAACTTTGTATAAGTTAGGTGATATTATGGAAGGTGATGTGAACTGTATTATTGAACCTTTAAGTAATGAGCATCAGGCTAATTTGTTGGCCTCGTTAGCAGAAAATGAAGGTTAGTTTAGAGGCTAGTGTTAACTCGTCTTTGGAGTCGAGCTATACCCGAGAACAAGCATTAACTATAGCGAAGCAAGAATTTGCTGCCGCAACAAGCCCATCTGATAGCGCTCGGCTCGATGCAGAGTTGCTGTTGGGCCATGTGTTGTGTGTTGCCAGTGCAAGCCTCTATGCTTGGCCAGACAAGCGGATAACCGTCTCACAGTGGCAGAGTTTTTGGCGCTTAGTACAAGACCGCTGTTTGGGTAAGCCCATTGCATACCTACTCGGGCGACAGGGTTTTTGGACCTTAGACCTGCAAGTTAATGTGTCAACTTTGATTCCCCGACCAGAAACAGAATTGTTAGTTGAAGTGGTGCTGGGACTTAATCTACCAGTCCAAGCCAACGTTGTGGATCTGGGCAGTGGCAGTGGAGCCATAGCCTTAGCTCTAGCTAGTGAGCACCTTCAATGGAATGTCGCAGGGGTTGACCAGTGCCCTGATGCGGTTAGTTTAGCTAAAACTAATGCCAGCAAGTGCAATTTAGAGCGGGTTAAGTTTTATCAAGGTAATTGGGCACAAGGACTCGCTAAAGAGGTAAGTAAGCCCCTTCACTGTGTCGTAAGCAACCCCCCCTACATCGACGCAGAAGATCCACATCTGCAGCAAGGCGATGTGCGTTTTGAGCCTATATCAGCTTTGGTAGCGGGTGATTATGGTATGGCTGATATAAATATTATTGCGCGGCAAGCTGCGCAGTTGTTAGCAGTAGATGGCTGGATAGCTCTGGAACACGGGTATGATCAAGGTTTAAAGGTTGCACACTTGTTAACTAGTTTGGGTTTTTACAGCGTCTCAACAGAGTATGATTATAACGGTCATCCTAGAGTGACAGTAGGTCAGTGGCAGAACAAGCGTGCTTAGGACTAATTATGAATGATGAGCAGTTGCTGCGCTACAGTCGGCAAATTATGTTGCCAGAATTTGATTATCAAGGGCAACAAAGGCTACTCAGTGCCAGAGTATTGATCATTGGCTTAGGAGGCTTAGGCAGTCCTGTGGCTTTTTACTTGGCATCAGCTGGGGTAGGAACTTTAGTCCTAGCAGACGATGACGTGGTTGATGAATCCAACCTACAACGCCAAATTATTCATGGTGAAGCAGATGTTGGCATCAATAAAGTCGCATCGGCGAAAGCAAGCATAGCTGCCCTAAACAGTGGTGTGCTAGTAGAAACTTTGCGGCAACGATTGAGTGGAGAAATGCTCGTTAAAGAGGTGCTTAAGGCGGATGTTGTAGTCGATTGTTGTGATAACTTAGTGACTCGTTTAGCTGTAAATAAAGCCTGTTTACAACACCAAACCCCCATGATTTCTGGTGCTGCCATCCGCATGGAAGGGCAGGTCATTGTGGTTGATCCTCGTGCACCAAGCACCCCTTGTTACCATTGTCTGATGCAGTTTACTGGAGAGCAAGAGCATAGCTGTTCAACTACGGGTGTAATGGCGCCTATTGTGGGTATTATTGGTGCCATCCAAGCCATGGAAGCGATTAAAGTAATTTCTAACTTCGGCCAGCCATTAGTTGGCAAGCTATTGTTATTGGACGCAAAAACAATGCAATGGAAAACTTTTTCTTTACCTAAAGACCCTGCTTGCCCAAGCTGCAGCAAAATTTAATTTTTTTCAGGTTTTTTGCCTTTTTTTTGACTTTTTTTAAGTTAGTGAGGCCCTATATGCTTGACTCTAAATCTCAATGGTTTACTATACGCGCTCTCTGCGGAGGGGTGGCAGAGTGGTCGAATGCAACGGTCTTGAAAACCGTCGTGGGTTAATAGCCCACCGAGAGTTCGAATCTCTCCTCCTCCGCCACTTTATTTGTGCAGGTGTGATTTTTATAATAGCGCCTGAGTAGTGTTAAGTAACAAATGAATACTAGGTTAAAAGGGGCGCATTCTACCAAGCCCCGCAGAGAATTTGGGTCGTTAGCTCAGTTGGTAGAGCAGTTGGCTTTTAACCAATTGGTCGGGCGTTCGAGCCGCCCACGACCCACCATATTAAACCGCTTTGGTGCATCAATGTTGATCGCCACAGGGGCAACAGGCTTGGCTAAGGTAAGAGTGAAGTTGAGTAAACTAGGCAGTTGCTAGTGTATTAACAAGGGGCACATTCTACCAAGCCCCGCAGAGAATTTGGGTCGTTAGCTCAGTTGGTAGAGCAGTTGGCTTTTAACCAATTGGTCGGGCGTTCGAGCCGCCCACGACCCACCATTACTAGAAACAGCCCTCATTAGGAAACTAGTGGGGGCTTTTTTGTGGCCAATATCAAGCCCCTGTTTTTGAAAATAAAGCATTGATGGGACTGATGACGTTCATACATTAACACCATATTAGGCCACGGGTCTAAAGTGGTACGAGCCACAAGTTCCTCATAATCAATCACCTGCGGCTCGATGTAGTGTCTAGGTCCACCAATCCAGTGCCATTTAGGTAACACGATAAAGCTTCGTTCTAGGCCTCTTATAGGCTTTAGTTGAGCCAGTTCGTGGTGCTCTAACCACCATCCTCTGTGATGGTTGGGATTAAGACCAATGCTTTCAATAAGTGTAGACTGCCAGTTTTCATAGGCATAGAACAATATGCCAGTTAACAGTAACTGTTGACATGTGGGCTTGGCCAAACGCTGTTGCTGCAAAAATTCTATGACTGGACTAGTTTGGCTTAATGGTAATTGGTGTTGACGCAATCGGTCCCATTTAAGGTCTAACCGATCATGTCCAGCGGGGCCCACAAAATCCATTAATTGCGTGCCATCCTTATTCAGTAAATAAAACTTTATAGCCAGCTCTAGGTGAACGATTTGGGCCCTACTATTTTGGTAGATTATATCCAGTTCACCCAGTGTTCGGGCTGCAGTTTGGATCACAATGTTGCGTGCAATAATGTCGTGAGTCGATGAAGATTTTAACAAGTCACTAACACAATCTTCAAACTGCTTTCCCAAGCGATACGCTGGCTGAGCAGGGTAGGTGTGGACGTGAGTGGTGGAAATGTGGGTCTGATGAAAGGCGTCTTGAGGTTGGAAGTTGTCCACTTCTGGCGTTGCAGCCATGAGTGGTTGGCTTTGTAATAACCAATTGAGGTCGTGCTGAAGGTTGACCTTAATTGGGCTGCCAGTTTGATGATTTTGTTGGTCTTGTTGGCCCATAGTAGTCGCCCTAGGTTCCCATTTAATAACTGAGTATAATGCTTGTAATGAACACGACACAACTACAATCCTATTATGATCAAACACCTAGTGCGAGGCGCATGGCACTTGCGAGTGTGGGTTTGGTGATGATGATCTGTTCCTTAGCGCTGTCGGCCGTTAATATCGCCATACCTCGAATTGCTGAGGATTTGCAAGCCAGTGCTTTGGCGGTGAGTTGGATTCCTGTGGCTATGTTATGGGGTAATGTAGTGTTTTTATTACCCATAGGTCGTATTGCTGATATTGTTGGCCGCAAACGCGTGTTCGTGGCTGGCATGTTGCTTTTTATACTCTCCTCTTTATGCGTCCTATTGCCACAATCTATTGGCACCTTATTATTGATTAGAGTAGTACAGGGTATCTCTAGCTCCATGGTGTATGGCACCAGTATGGCTATTATTGGCGTGGTTTATGCTAATTCGAACCGTGGGCAAGCTCTTGGAATCGCTGCTTCATCAGTCTATTTGGGGCTCACGTTAGGTCCCTTAGTGGGGGGATGGTTAACTGAGCACTGGGGTTGGAAAAGTGTATTTTGGGTGCCCGTTCCAATCTTACTTTTGTGTTTAGTGGCGCTGCTTAGTTATGTCAAAGGGGACTGGAAATCAGAGCTTAAAGCTAAGTTTGATTGGCAAGGGAGCCTCATATTTGCTGCCTGGGTGAGCGCTTTTATGCTGGGGCTATCGCGCCTAACAGATTGGCGATTTGCACTGCTAGCCATTTTAGGATTGGTTTTGTTGGCTGTTTTTGTATGGCATCAATCAAAAATAGACAGCCCCCTCATCCGCCTGTCCGCGCTACGGGCTAACCGAATTTTTAATCGGTCACTGTTATCCGCTTTTTTTATTTATGGGTCTAGCTTTTCCATGGTGTTTTTACTGAGTTTGTATTTGCAGTATATTCACCAACTAAGCCCCACGGAGGCAGGACAAATTGTGTTAATTCAAACACTAATTATGATGGTGTTGGCACCCATAACCGGTCGCTTATCAGATCGCTTTGAGCCTAGAATATTATCAACCTTTGGCTGCCTACTATTTGTCATTGGTTACGCGATGTTATTTCGGTTGGATATGAATACATCCCTGCATTACGTGATGTTGGCATTAGTATTTTTGGGTTTAGGCTTTGGTTTCTTTTCTTCACCCAATAATAATGCCGCTATAGGCTCCGTGCCTGCTGACAAATTGAGCATTGCAGCAGTGTTGCTTAATTTGGCACGCACCATGGGTAACATGATAAGTTCTGCTATTGTAATGACCCTGTTTAGTATCACCATGGGTGGCGCTGCTATTACTTCTGCACTTTACCCGGAGCTTTTGCTCGTCATTAAAATCACCATGATTTTGTCCATGTGTTATGCCCTTATTGCAGCCACATTCTCTTACCGACGGGGCACCATTCATTAGGTGCTCGTAGCATTTACATAATTGATGGCAATAATGTCATAGCCTCTGTCTAGGTCATTAAGTTCGACTCGATCATCTAACTGTTTGCCAATAAGTGCCAAAGCAAGAGGTGAGTCTATGCTAATGCAGCCAGCACTAGGGTTAAGTTCATCGGCGCCAACAATGCGATAATGACGCTCATTGTCGTCGTCATCAATCAGGGTCACCCACGCTCCAAAATAAACCTTATTCGGGTCAGCAGGTAGGCCATCCACTACCTTGATCAGATCAAGGCGTCTTTGTAAGTACAAAATGCGACTGTCCATCTCGCGCAGCATTTTCTTGCCATAAATGTATTCAGCATTTTCGGAACGATCACCTAAAGCAGCGGCTTCACTAACTGCTTGCGTAATCACTGGCCGCTGATTACGCCACAAGTTTTCGAGTTCTTTTTTAAGAGCTGCTGCACCTTCAGGTGTGATGAGTGGTGAACGTTTTGGGCTAGGTGGTCGGTAGCGTCCTGCAAAGCGCTGATGGGCAGATTTCATAAGGCACAGAGCCTCGAGATAGCCACAGGGATAGCAGTTTCTACTCGCATAATTCGTGGCCCAAGTGAAAAGGGAATAAAACCTTGTTGAATCAATTTTTCCACTTCATAGTTGGTAAAACCACCCTCAGGGCCAATGGCTAAGGTCGTGTCGTTTGGGCTTGCTATGGGGCATGCTTGGGCATTGCGAGGATGCGCTAGCAGGCGACGACTATTACCAGCCCAATCATCAAGTTTATCCTCCACATAAGGTTTAAATAACTCAGCTTTGTGCACCAAAGGCAGTTGTGAGGTACCTGCTTGTTCGAGGCCTAAAATCAAGTTGTCATGAATATTTTCTGGATGTAATACGGGCGTTTGCCAATAGCTTTTTTCCACTTTAGCACTATTTAATAGGGTGATTTCACTGACTCCTAAAGTGGCACAAGTTTGTAATATTCTACGCATCATTTTAGGCCTAGGTACGGCAAGTAGTAATTTTAACTTTAAGAGTGCAGGGCTATTTTGGTTGAGTTGAATTTCAAGTCGGGTTGCGTATTCGGTATGAGAGATTATTTTGCCTAAGCCAAGGGCGCCATTAATTTGGCCTACCCTGAGGGTATCACCAAGTTTTGGCCTAATCACCTTAAGAAGGTGAGATTGGCGTCGTGCATCCTCAATTAAAAGGTGTCCTAAAGAAGACAGTTCATTAGAGTTAAAAAGTAGTATATTCATAGTTGCACAGTATAATGGGTGATTACCTATATTTGTTGGAGTTTTTGTGGTTATTATTGGAATTGCTGGGGCCTCGGCTTCGGGCAAGAGTTTATTGTCTAAAAATGTCATTCAAGGTTTTGATCCCGAGCAAGTCGTAATGATGTCAGAAGATAGCTACTATAACGATCAGCGAAATATGACCAAGGCACAACGGAATCTAACCAATTACGATCACCCTGATGCGATGGATCATGAGTTAATGGCGCAACACATTGAAGCCTTAGTGGTGGGTCAATCGGTTGAACGGCCTATATACAGTTTTTATGAGCATTTAAGGCAAGCAGAAACCATTAGCATGCAACCTTGCAAAGTGTTGATTGTTGAAGGCATTCTGCTATTTACTCAAGCGAGATTAAGGTCTTTGTTTAACTTGCGTATTTTTATGGATGTTCCTTTGGATGTCTGTTTAATTAGACGTTTAGAGCGCGATGTCAATGAACGGGGTCGAGATTTGAATTCGGTTTTAATGCAATATCAAGCGACTGTGAGGCCTGGATTTTTTAACTACGTATCGCCCTCCCGTGAGTATGCAGATTTAATTGTGCCAGAAGGTGGGGAAAACCCTGCGGCTATTGAGCTATTAAAGGCGCGCGTCGCACAAATGCTGACGCAAGCTTAACTTGGAGACAGACAATGAATAAAACATTAGTACTTACGGCCATCTGTGCAGACCGGCCAGGACTTATCCAAATGCTTTCTGAGGTAATTTATAAGCATGAAGCAAGCTGGGAGGAATCCAGTATGGCCCATCTGTCGGGTCAATTTGCGGGTATTCTGACAGTCAATGTAGATGAAAATGTAATTCCAGCCCTAGAAAAAGACCTGCGTGGTTTAAATGATCATGGCATGGCGGTCACTTTAAATGAGAGCACGGTAATTTCTGATGCCGCCAACTACCAAACCCTTTGGTTAGATCTTACCTGCCATGATAAGCCGGGTATCATGCGTCAGGTATCGAACGTATTGGTTGCACAAGGTGTCAGTGTGCAAAGCTTAGACACAGAAGTGGTGAGTGCATCTATGTCTGGTGGTGATATGTTTGTTGCAGGCTCTCAGCTATTAGTCTCAAAGGTTTTTGATATCGAGAATTTGCAACAAGCACTTGAAGGTTTATCTGATGATGTGATGGTCGATTTAGCTTTGGCTGATGATGAGTAGTTGCAGTGCCTTGCTGAGGTTATAACGGCGAATGGGCCACATTATGGCCGACACACCCTCATTGAGAAAGTTGGTCACAGTAGTCAAATTAGCCAAGTCACCCATTAACAAAGCGCGTCTAACTTCTGCTTTAGTAATGCGTTGACTTGGCCTGGATTAGCTGAACCCATAGAGGCTTTCATCACTTGGCCCATAAAAAAACCTAACATTTTGCCGCGCTTGTCTGCTGCTGCGTCAATATACTGCTGAACTTGCTTTGAACTTTGGGCAATAACATCATCTACAAGAGCTTCAATGGCACCCTGGTCGCTAACCTGTTTAAGACCTTTAGCATCAATAATAGCATCCACTTCACCGGCGTTATTCCAAAGTTCATCAAACACAGTTTTAGCGCCTTTGCCACTAATGGTGTCATCCTGAATGCGACTAATGAGTTGTCCAAGTTGCAGTGCACTTAAAGGTATAGCATCAATTTCAAGGTTGTTTTGGTTCATATATTTAGCTAATTCCCCCGTCACCCAGTTAGCACTAAGTTTGGGATCATTACACACAGCAACCACTGATTCAAAGTAATCAGCTAAACCTCGACTTGCAGATAAGACACCAGCGTCATATGGACTTAAATTGAGTTGGCTCACAAAGCGAGCGCTGCGCTGGTCTGGCAGTTCTGGCAAGCTCTGACGAATGGCATCAATGTATGCTTCGTCAATTTCTATGGGCAATAAATCAGGACATGGGAAATAACGATAATCGTTCGCTTCCTCTTTACTGCGCATGGGTCGGGTTTCGTTTTTATCAGCATCGTACAGGCGGGTTTCTTGGTGGACATGGCCGCCATCTTCCAGAATATCAATCTGCCGCTGCACTTCTATGTTAATAGCGCGTTCAATAAACTTAAAGGAATTGATATTTTTCAATTCGGCACGGGTTCCCAATTTTTGCTGGCCTTTTTGGCGAATGGATACATTGGCATCACAACGCATGGAGCCTTCGGCCATATTACCGTCAGAAATGCCAATGGTAGTGACGATAGCATGCATCTTGCGCATATAAGCGACGGCCTCTTTAGCTGTGCGCAAGTCTGGTTCTGACACAATCTCCAATAGAGGTGTGCTTGAGCGGTTAAGATCAATGCCAGTCATGCCGTCGTAATCCTCGTGCAAAGACTTGCCAGCATCTTCTTCAAGATGGGCCCGCGTTACACCGATACGTTTAGTCGTGCCATCTTCTAGTTGTATGTCTAAGTGACCTAAACCGACAATAGGGTGATCCATTTGGCTGGTTTGATAACCTTTGGGTGAATCTGGGTAGAAGTAGTTTTTGCGCGCAAATACAGAGTGTTTACAAACTTCGGCATCAATGGCTGTGCCAAAGGCGACAGCCATGCGCAATGCAGCTTCGTTAAATACAGGTAATGCGCCAGGCATTCCCAAATCTACCAACGTCGTTTGCGTGTTAGGTTGTGCACCAAAACCCACTTTAGCACCTGAGAATAGCTTAGATTGAGTGGCTAACTGCACATGAATTTCGAGACCGATGACAATTTCCCAAGACATAATTAAGCTTCCTTTGCTGGGTTAGTGGCTGGAGTTTGTAAATGCCAATCGGTGATTTGTTGATACTGGTGGGCAATGTTTAAAAGTTTTGCTTCGTTAAAGTAGTTCCCCATGATGTGTAAACCAACGGGTCGACCATTAACGAAACCAGCGGGTGCAGACATCGCGGGAATGCCAGCCATATTGGCTGATAAAGTGTAGATGTCTTCTAGGTACATGGCCACAGGGTCTTTGGTGTTGCTGCCCAAATCGAAAGCGGGAGTAGGTGCTACAGGCCCCATGATCACATCAACTTGAGCTAAGGCTCGGGCAAAGTCATTTTTGATTAAGCGACGAATGCGCTGAGCTTTAACGTAATAAGCGTCATAGTAACCCTCAGATAATGCGTAGGTGCCTACCATAATGCGCCGTTTTACTTCGGTGCCAAAGCCCTCGGCTCTGGTACGGCAATAAAGGTCCATTAAGTCTTGTGGCTGATCGCAACGGTGGCCATAGCGAACACCATCAAATCGGCTGAGGTTAGAAGAAGCCTCTGATGGTGCGATAACATAATAGGCAGGGATGGAAAGCTCTAAATTAGGTAAGCTAATATCGATAATCTGGGCGCCAAGACTTTCAATCTGTTTAACCGCAGTCATCACGCACTCAGCCACTTGTGGATTTAATCCTGGACCAAAAAATTCTTTGGGTAAGCCCACTTTTAAACCCTGCAAGGGTAGATTTAAATCGGCTGTAAAATCAGGTGTATCTAACTGAACACTGGTGGAGTCTTGCTCATCAAAACCAGCCATGGCATTAAGCATAAGAGCAGCGTCTTCTGCTGTTTGGCACATGGGGCCTGCTTGGTCTAGGCTAGACGCATAAGCAATAATTCCAAAACGGGAAACACGTCCATAGGTGGGCTTGATGCCGGTTAAATTACAAAAAGAGGCAGGTTGGCGGATCGAACCGCCCGTATCTGTGCCCGTTGCAGCTGGAACTAATCCAGCAGCTACGGCTGCTGCAGAACCGCCAGAAGATCCTCCAGGCACAGCCATTAAATCCCAAGGATTTTTAACTACCCCAAAATAACTACTTTCGTTTGATGAACCCATTGCGAATTCATCCATATTTGTCTTGCCAACACACACAGCTCCCGCAGAGAGCAAGCGTTGACCAACAGTCGATTCGTAGGGTGGTACAAAGTGCTCTAACATTTTAGAGGCTGCTGTGGTGGCGTGGCCTTGGGTGCAAAATAGGTCCTTATGGGCAAAAGGCACGCCTGTGAGTATGTCTGCAGTGCCGGCACTAATGCGCGCGTCGGCAGCATCAGCTTGCCTTAAAGCGAGATCTTCTGAGACGCTAATAAAGCTGTTGTATATTGAGTCTCTGGCCTTAATGTCGGCAATAACGTCTTGGGTAAGTTCACGGCTAGAGTAGTCTCCAGCAGCCAAATCCTTAGAAATTTGAACGAGTGTTTTGTGGGTCATAGTTAGGCGGTCGCTTTATTAATCGAGTACGTTAATCTAATACTTTAGGCACGAGGTATAAGCCATCCTGTGCAGCAGGGGCTAGGGCGATAAAGGCTTCTCGTTGGTTGTCGCAAGTCACTTCATCTTTGCGCAGGCGTTGGCTTGCATCGTGGGGGTTAGAGAGGGGCTCTATACCCTCCGTAGAGACTTGTTGCATCTGATCTATGAGGGACAAAATACTGGAAATGCTATTGGCGTAATCACTCGTTTCGCTGGGGGTGACTTGCAAGCGAGCAAGGATAGCGATTTTGTCGATGTCGGCATTTTCTAGAGCCATAATATTCTCGATGTAGGCGATATTGATATATGCGAGTGAAAGTTGAACTTTTTAGGTTAATGACACTCAAATCTGGTTAGAATTAGTGCGCTAATTTTTAGCAAAAATTTGGGTAAATTTGCACCAAATGGTTTAGCAGCATAAAACCCGTCTAATTTAGCATAAATTGCTCCATTGGAAAACGGATTAACCTTGCTCAAACGCCTCTTGATTGTTAATATTTAACCTTTAATGTAAGCGATTGATGTAGATCGTAATTAATCTCCGATTAGAGCCAGTAAACTAGCATGTTTAAAAAAATCCGCGGTCTGTTTTCTAGCGACCTATCAATTGACTTAGGTACAGCTAATACCCTTATCTACGTTCGCGACAAAGACATTGTGCTTAACGAGCCATCAGTAGTCGCCATTCGAACCCATGGCAATCAAAAAAGTGTGGCCGCTGTAGGGGCAGACGCTAAGCGCATGCTAGGACGAACACCTGGTAATATTACCGCCATTCGCCCTTTAAAAGATGGCGTGATTGCTGACTTTCATGTCACAGAAAAAATGCTGCAACACTTTATTCATAAAGTCCATGAAAATAGTTTACTCACCCCTAGTCCTCGGGTTTTGGTCTGCGTTCCGTGTAAATCAACTCAAGTTGAGCGCCGTGCTATTAAAGAATCAGCCATGGGTGCTGGAGCGCGGGAGGTTTATCTCATAGAAGAACCGATGGCTGCAGCCATTGGTGCGGGTTTACCAGTTGAACAAGCCAGTGGCTCTATGGTCGTTGATATTGGTGGTGGTACCACTGAAATCGCTATTATTTCCCTTAATGGTGTCGTTTATTCAGAATCTGTGCGCGTGGGTGGGGACCGGTTTGATGAAGCCATCATCGCCTATGTGCGTCGAAACTATGGTTCCCTTATTGGTGAAGCCACTGCAGAGCGTATTAAACAAGAAATTGGTACGGCTTACCCAAGCTCTGACATCCTAGAAATTGATGTCAGGGGTCGTAACCTTGCCGAGGGTATTCCGCGTAGTTTCACTTTGAACTGCAATGAAATCATGGAAGCTATGCAGGAACCATTATCAACCATCGTGCAGTCAGTCAAGAGTGCCTTGGAACATTCTCCACCAGAATTAGCGTCTGATATTGCTGAAAGTGGAATTGTACTCACCGGTGGTGGTGCGCTGTTGCGTGACATAGATCGCTTGATCAGTGAAGAAACGGGTTTGCCAGTTATTATCGCAGAAGACCCTTTGACCTGTGTAGCACGGGGTGGCGGTAGGGTTCTACAGATGCTTGATGACCATACCTTTGATTTGTTGGCTAGAGATTAAAGTCACCCAATTAACACTAAGAAAACGGCGGGGTAGCTTAAGCAATCTCGCCGTTGTTGTTTAGGGCGACTGGATCCCTTGGAGGCTTGTTATCAATCCAATGTTTAAAGGTCAGTCGGCCGTTAAAAAGTTAACGACATACAGCTTGATCTGTCTTTGTTTAATTGTAGCAGACTACCAATTTGGTCAAATGCAACGTATGCGAGCGTGGCTTTCATTGGCTGTTACACCGGTACAGTGGTTGGTGGATGTGCCGCAGCATTCGTGGACTTGGCTTGGTGAGAGACTGCAGGTGCGTGATGAACTGATTGCCGAAAACAAAAAATTGCGCGCTCAAACTCTACTGGCTGAACGACAAGTGCAAAAGCTTGCAGCCTTGACGGTAGAAAATTTCCGCTTGCGAGACCTGCTTAACAGCAGTGAGCGTCTAGATGAGAAAGTCACGGTAAGTGAACTCATTGGTGTGAATACAGACCCTTTTAGCCATCAAGTGATTATTAACAATGGTTTTAATATGGGTGCTTTTGTAGGCCAGCCGGTGCTTGATGCGACTGGGGTCATGGGTCAAATTGTATCGACTTCTGCCTTTACCAGTCGGGTGTTATTAATTACAGATGCAGATCATGCCATCCCTGTAGAGGTCAACCGAAATGGCTTGCGCTCGGTGGCATATGGTCTAGGACAATATGAGTATTTAGAATTACAAGACCTGTCTGATACGGCTGACATTGAAGTGGGTGATATATTGGTAAGTTCGGGCTTAGGCCTGCGCTTTCCTAAAGGTTATCCCGTGGCTAAAGTCATTGAGGTACGCCACTTAGCAGGACAAGATTTTGCTAAAGTGATCGCTAAACCTACGGCGCAACTAAAACGTTCTCGTCACCTGCTCTTGATTGAAACACCGCAGCGACAAAGTTCGGTAGAAAAGGAGAGCCACTGATGGCGATTCAAAGAAGCCATAACATTTGGGTTCCATACGTGACTTTGCTGCTTGCTTTTATGCTCAGTGCGCTGCCCATGATTGAGTGGCTGCAATGGGGCTGGCCAAAGTGGGTTTTAGTCGTTTTCATTTATTGGGTCATTGCATTACCCCATAAATTTGGTATGGGCTGGGCGTTTATATTGGGTTTGTTAATGGACCTATTACAAGGCAGTCACCTAGGGGTTAACGCCCTAGCTATGGTCGTAGTGACATTTTTTGCTACCTTAATGTACCGTCGTTTTCGCATGTACCGTGCTTGGCAGCAATCCTTTATGATATTTTTGTTAGTCGCAGTTAATCAATGTATTAGTTATTGGGTGCAGGGTATTGGAAGTAACGCTAGTATTGGTTTATGGTTTTTATTACCAGCGCCAGTGAGTGGTTTTTTATGGTTATGGTTAGTCGTTGTGTTACGTGGCATTCGCCGGGCGTTTAAAGTGGCTTAACGAAAAGGAAATACCTTCAACATGAACGAAGAAATACTCATTAATTTCAGTCCAATGGAAACCCGCATAGCTGTGATTGAAAATGGTATGTTGCAAGAGGTTCATTTGGAGCGTAATGACCATCGTGGCATAGTGGGAAATATATACTTGGGTAAGGTTGTACGGGTTTTACCTGGCATGCAAGCTGCGTTTATAGAGATTGGTCTGGAGCGTGCTGGGTTTATTCATGTGGCTGATATTGAGGCGCAAGATGGTCAGCCAGATTCAGATGAAATAGCACATCTAGTGAGAGAGGGCCAAAGCTTGCTGGTGCAGGTGGTTAAAGATCCCATGGGTACCAAAGGCGCCCGTCTTACCACTCAAATATCTATTCCATCCCGCTACCTTGTGTATTTGCCTGGCAGTGACCATGTGGGTATATCTCAAAGAATCGAAGACGAGAGTGAAAAGCAGCGTCTTAAACTCTGTTTAGAAAGCTATTTAGCAGGGTCTACAGAACTGCATGCGATGGCCGATGGTGCAGTATCTGAATTCGACAAAGAGGGTGTCATTGTTCGCACTGTCGCTGAGGGAGTGAGTGAAAAAGATTTGCAACAAGATGTCGACTTTCTCCGACGCCTTTGGGTTCAAATAAAGCAAAAAATTGCTGTGGGAGAAGCTCCGCAAGTCATCTATCAAGACCTACCCTTAGCACTTCGAACCCTTAGGGATATTGCCCATCCCCAGATTGAAAAAATTCGCATTGACTCCAAAGAAACCTATTTAAAAGCAGCAGAGTTTGTTGATCAGCTAGTGCCAGATATGGCATCAAAATTAGAGCACTACCCAGGTGGACGGCCGATTTTTGATCTGTATAACGTCGAAGATGAAATTCAAAAAGCACTCGGACGAAAAGTGTTACTCAAGTCAGGCGGCTACATTATTATTGACCAAACCGAAGCCATGACCACTGTGGACGTCAATACTGGGGCTTATGTTGGGTACCGTAATTTAGAAGAAACTATATTTAAGACTAACCTTGAGGCGGCGACGGCGATAGGCCGACAACTGCGACTGCGGAATCTTGGTGGTATCATCATCTTAGATTTTATTGACATGCAAGATTTAGAGCACCAACGTCAAGTGGCTCGAACCTTAGACCATGCACTCTCTAAAGACCACGTTAAAACTAAAGTGTTACCTGTGTCCGAATTGGGTTTAATTCAAATGACACGCAAGCGATCGCGAGAAAGTTTGGAGCAACTCTTATGTGAGCCTTGTTCTTCCTGCGAAGGGACTGGATCAAATAAAACGCCTGAAACTATTTGTTATGAGATATTTCGAGAAATCATGCGCGCCCATAGGGCTTATGATACGAATACCTATTCAGTGCTCGCGTCACAGGCTGTGATTGACCAGTTGCTTGATGAAGAAGCGCACCGTTTGGCAGAATTGGAAGAGTTTATTGGTAAAACTATCTCCTTACGATTAGAGCCCATGTACGTTAGTGAACAATATGATGTGGTGCTGCGTTAATGCTAGCTAAAATGAACCATTGGTTAATGGCCATTGGCTGTGGGCTTTTGGTGCTGCTAGCAGTGGCTTTTTCTTGGTTAAGGCTGGGCATTGATCATCATCCGTTTTACCATCAATGGGTTCAGCAAGAAGTAAGTAAGGCCATCGGACAAACGCTAAAGTTAGAGTCATTTCAAGTTAAGTTAGTGGGTACAGACTTACAGCTAAGCCTAGAGGGGATTGAAACTGCGGAAGGTTTAAATCTCTCACATTTAGACCTAGGTGTGCATTTATGGGATTCCCTACAAGCCGATGTATTGCGTTTATCCCATATTCAAGCAGAAGGTTTGTCACTCAGTCTTAGTCAGCAAGAAAATGGATCTTGGCTCCCACAAGCAACTTCTGAAACACCTAATAAAAACTTTCCTCAGCTAATGCTGGCAGTTGCTGCAAGAGTGCCACAATTTTTATTGCAGGATATTAGTCTTACGCTGATCCCACACAGTGCTGAGCCCATCATTTTACCTCAGTTGAGTGCTCAGGTGAGTATGACAGACGTCAGCAGTGAGGGGACGACCCGAATAAGCGTGTCACTGCATGGCAATGAAAATACTAAGACAGAAGGCGATGATATTGAGGCTGAGGTTGAAGGCCAAGTCACTCTTGACCTAAACAATAGCCAACTGATTAATATAATGATGGGTGATAATGTTGATCATAATCTAAAAACAATGATCGAACGGGCGCAAATCTACTTACGAAGTGATGACCTAAAAATGGTGCCACTTGCAGCCTTATTAGAACCAGATCAAACACTTTTTCATTTAAAAAGGCTGCAGGTGAGTGGTCAGTATTGGCTAGATTTTCAGGCTGAGCAGGGTCTAAAGTTAATCACCCGCAAAAGTCATGCTGTGCTCGAGACAGCCACTGACAAGGTCAATTTAGAAGGTGACTTAAACCTCATTAGCCTGTTAGAAGGGGAGGCTGTTTTTAATTGGAATTTGGCCAATTGGACTCTCACCGGAGAAGCTTTAAGTGGGCAGATAAATGGTATAGCTTTACCATTAACTGAATTGCAGGTTAATAAAATTAACCAGCAAGTAGTGTTACTCAGCCCTAAGCTGCATTTGGCTGACACGCAAAAGGTATTGAACACCCTCAAAAATATACCAACAAAGATCAACTTGCCTATTCAATCCTTGGCACCTGAAGGGTGGTTACATGAGGCTCAGTTGTATTTAGATGCCCAGCTACCTCAGGATTTTCTGTTCACAGGTAAACTGCAACAGGTCAGTATCAAAGCATGGTCTGGAGTGCCACACATTGAGCAGGCTGATGGCCGTATTTGGCTTAATCGTTTGGGTGGTAGAGTCATGATTAATGACACGGACGGTCTTCAAATGCGTATGACTCAACTCACTTCATCGCCATGGCAGTTTGATGGTTTTAAGGGGGAGGTAAACTGGTACTACGGCGTGAAAGTTAACCGTTTTAGTTCATCCACCATGGCCCTTGAGCTTGCTCAAGGGCAGGTTAATTTAAAAATGTCGGCTTCCTTTCCACGCAAAGGTTCGAAAGCAGAGCCCTTTATGCAATTGACTTTGGGTGCACAGAACCTAGACCTTGCCGCACTGCCCAGCTTATTGCCAGATCTTTTGCTGGGTGAAACATTAGGAGATTGGTTAACCACTGCTGCGCCCAAGGGGACTTTGGCTGAGGCTGCGCTCATTTATAATGGTCGTCCAGGTAATCTGTCGAGTGCTGCTGGGATTATGGCAAGGTCGATGCCGATGGCTGCCTATGTGCAAGCCCCCAGCTTGCGTTATCATCAAGATTGGCCTCAAATTGAGAGCTTAAGTGCTGATCTAACTCTAGGTCAAAAAGGGGCAGTGGTTAATGTTCGGGAAGGTCGGGTCGAACACAGTCAAACCACTCAATCGGTTCAAGGTTGGCAGATTGAGGTGCCCACGTATGCGCTGGTATCCAAACAGCGCCGTTATATAAAGGTGAGTGGCGAAATAGCAGGTCAAGCGGCAAAGATGATGACTTGGGTGCAGCAACCACCAATGAAGCTTGCTTTGCCATCCTGGCTTCTGGCGCTCAAACCACAGGGAGATGTTTCCTTGCTAGGCAGTGTGGCCATTCCTTTTGGTCATCAAGCAAAACCAAACTATGACTTAAAGCTATCTAGTAGCAACCTCAATGGTTACTGGGCGCCTTTGCAAATGGATATACGCCATGTTGAGCTTAAAGTTGATATGAGCTCTGCTAGTAATAGTGAAAGTGCAGGTCTAGTTGTAGGTGTGGGTGCGGGTATCGGCGCTATTGAAGGGGATGGTCTGATTGATGGTCAATTGGTGAGCTTTAAACGCTTGAGTAAAGTTGACCTTGCGAAACCTTGGATATCAGACCTACCTAAAACTATTTTAGACGATGCACATGCTAACTTGAGTGCCATGCAAGATGGTTTGACGCTAGAATTTACAGGCCGATTAGCCCCAGATTACCTAAGCACTAAAATGGACCACTCATGGGCTCAAGAAACTTTAGGGTCGCTTCCGTTTGTGGCAAGATTTTCCACCTGCACTCTTCTGGGGTCTGATTGCACTGCGTTTAGTGCAGAGGTAGATTTGACTAAAGCAGATCTAGATCTGCCAGATCCTCTCCATGACTTAAAACAATTACAGTTGTTGGGCCATTGGCAGGCAGATCAGCAAAATTGGTATGCCAGTATTGATCAACATCAGCTTGCCATTAATCTGGGTAGAGGAAAAAGTTCACCCAAAGTAAGTCTTCTTGGTGCCAATGTAGCTTTTCAAGGTGCCACAGAATGGGCGCAAAAGGGCCAATGGAATGTTAGTGGCCAAATGGACTCTGTGGACGTGGCGCCCTGGTGGGAGGTTTACCAACAATATATCAAACCCATGTGGGCAGGTTCAAAGCAAGATATGACAGAATTTGTTTTGCCAAACATTGACGTTAAAATAAAACATGCCACCTGGCTTGGTTTTGATATTGATCAGGGCACTCTAAGCCTAGAAAGCTTGGCGACAGATGGTGATTCGGTCACTCCTGTGCCATGGCGCATGCGCCTAACCTCAGAGCAGCTATCAGGGAAAGTGGACTATTTTGGTGCTGACCATCCGCTAGTAGTGCATGTTCATCATGCGCATTTTAATTTTCCTGAGCCCAGTGTCGCCACTAATAGTGAAACAAGTACTGAAACAGTTGACGATAAAGATGTGCTAGAAAATATCGATCCTAGCAAATTTATTGATGCTGATGTGTCTATTGACGAGTTGCTTAAGAATGGAGAATCCTATGGGCAGTGGCAGTTCAAAGCTCGGCGAGTAGGCTCGCAGGTTAGTGTGCATGACCTAGATGCGTACATTCGTCACAGTCATTTGCAAGGCAATCTAATTTGGAGCAAGGTCGATGGAAGTCATCGTACTCAATTCACTGGACAAGTTGCATCGGATGATATGGCCAGCCTACTTGTGGACTGGGGTTATGATCCTTCTTTCGTGGCTGAGACTGCTGCCATTGAGTTACAGCTAGACTGGCCAAGGTCTCCCTTAGCATTTGCCATAAAAGATGCCAGTGGTGATTTAGGACTGCGGTTTAAGAAAGGTAGCTTTTCGTCTACGCCTAATGCAACTTCAGGTTTAAAGGTATTGGCCTTGCTGGATATGAGCCGGCTCATTAGACGCGTTAAGTTAGATTTTTCTGATATTCTCCAACCGGGTTTTAGTTTTGATAGTATTACTGCGCACTATGGTTTTGATCAGGGTGTCGCAACTACTTTGTCGCCGGTCACACTAAAGTCTACGGCATTAAATTTATCTTTGGACGGGTGGATTGATTTTAAGCAGCGCCAAGTGGACAATAATTTAATTATTACCTTACCCGTAGCAGAAAAGTTGCCATTAGCGGCCTTGATAGCCGGTCTGCCGCAGCTAAGCGGTATGATTTACATTGTTAATAAACTCATTGGTGATGAGCTATCTACCTTCACGAGTGCTCGCTATAGTGTTTCGGGTTCGCTTGATAACCCAGATGTCAACTTAGTGAGAATATTCGACAAAGACTATCAAAATCAGTCGGTGCAGGAGCGTATTGAAAATGTCATCCCCACCCAGTAAGCCTAACTCAATGTCATCTGAAGCTGTCAACGTAACGGGTCATGGGCCAGCAGTAGCAGTGGTGCAATTGGTCAGTAAACTTAGTGTTGATGATAATCTACGTGCAACAGCTGTGCTTATTCAACGGGCAGCCAAGCAGGGTGCCAAATTGGTGATGTTACCAGAAAGCTTTGCCGTTTTTGGTGACCCTCAGATGGTGGCACATGGTGCAGAGGCATCAGTGCCTCAGCATGGCTTGCGCCTCTGGTTATCGCAGCAAGCTAAGGCTAATAATATATGGCTAGTTGGGGGCACTATTCCGTGTCAACAAGGCATACGAGATATAAATAAGGTGCGCTCTGCTTGTTTTGTCTACGACAGTGAAGGAGATGAAGTTGCGCGCTATGATAAGATCCATATGTTTGATGTGGACATCGAAGACAGTCATGGCAGTTATCGTGAATCTGATACCTTTGAAGCTGGTGATCAGTTGGTGGTGATTGATACTCCAGTGGGCAAGGTCGGCTTGACCATTTGTTACGATTTACGCTTTGCAGAAATGCATGCTAAGTTGGTGGATTTGGGAGCTCAAATTATCGTCAATGGAGCGGCCTTTACCAGAACCACAGGTCAAGCGCACTGGCACACATTATTGCGTGCGCGAGCCATCGAAACCCAATGTTACATGCTGGCAGCATCGCACGGTGGTCAGCATGATCATAGGCAAACCTTTGGCCATTCAATGATTATTGATCCATGGGGTGAGATTTTAGTGGAGTTAGGTGAAGGCCCAGGTATCGCTGTTGCACGAATTGATCTGGACCATTTAAAGACGATAAGACGTGCCTTTCCATTGCAATATCAACGTCGCTTGAAATAAAAAACCAGCAGTTGAGCTGGTTTTCTAGTCTGGCTGAGTCTTAAAACTCTTGCCAATCATCGTCACTTTTTATGACAGGTGTTGGTTCATGCTTGCCAGCTGGCGTGGTCATTTCTGCCAAGGCTTGTTTGCCAAATACCTGTTCTGCTGAACGTAATGGCGCGGCAGACGGGGTGTGAATTCCAGAGGCAGTCACTTTAAAGAAGGAAATCTGGTCTTTCAGTGCTTTAGTTTGATCGCTTAAGGAGTAACTTGAAGCTGACGACTCTTCAACTAACGCAACGTTTTGTTGGTTAACATTTTCCAACTGGCCAACAGCAGAATTAATCTGGTTAACGACAGCTGTTTGCTCACTCGTTGCAATGGCAATTTTAGCCACGATATCATTAACTTGGGTAATCGATTGACTGATTGACGCCAACGACTCACCCGTTTGATTGACTAAGTTTCGGCCCTCTTTGACCTTATTCGAACTATCATCAATAAGCACCTTAATATCTTTCGCTGCATCAGCTGCCCGCTGAGCAAGTGTTCTTACCTCACCTGCGACTACTGCAAAACCTCGGCCATGCTCGCCCGCACGGGCGGCCTCAACAGAAGCGTTTAGAGCCAATAAATTAGTTTGAAAAGCAATGCCATCAATTAAAGTGATAATAGGTACAATCTTACTACTGGACTGTTCAATATCACCCATAGCTTGAACCGCTTTGTTGACCACTTCCACCCCATCAGACGTCTCTTGTTGAGTGCTTACTACCAGCGTTTGTGCTTCGTTCGCACGGTTTGTGTTGTGTTCAATTGTGGCTGCCATCTCTTCCATACTCGAGGAGGTCTCCTCTAAAGATGCGCTTTGCTCACTCGTGCGTTGAGACAGATCATCAGAACCATTGCTGATGGCGTTAGCATTTGAAGCCACACTATCAGTAGCTTGTAGGACAGCTGAAACCGTTTTTTCCATATTTTCAACTGAACTATTGAGGGCAGATTTTAAATCTTCTAGGCGGCCTTGATAGACACCCGTAATGCGTTGAGTCAGATTGCCATGGGCCATTTTTTCTGCCATCACAGTGGTTTCACTGAGGGCTTCAGCAATGGCTTTAATGGAGTTATTGACACCTATTTTAAGTTGATCCAAATCACCTTGGAGAGGGGTTTCTACCCGCAAGTCAAAATTACCTGCTGCTGCAGCACTCATCACTTGGTTAATTTCACCAATGGCTTGTTCCATGGTTTGCATAGTGTTTGTGAGAGTGGTGCGGAAGTCAGACCCAATGGCGCTTGCACCCTCTAAACGGTAACTAAAGTTACCTGTGGCAATGGCTCTTAAGACTTGCTCAAGGCCATCCATGGTTTTCTCTACGCTATCCGCAGAATTGTTAACACCCGCTTTTAAGGTGCCTAGATCACCCATAAAATCAAGCTCAATACGATTGTCAAAACGGCCCTCAGAAAGGTCTGTCACCACCGTATTGGCAGCACCAATGGCGTGTTGTAAGGATTCTAAATGTTGGTTGACTGCGTTAGCCATTTGACCAATTTCGTCGGTTGAAACGATATCAGTCACGCGCAGAGAAAAGTCACCTGAGGCATCGATTTTCTTAAACAATTGAGACAATGATAAAATGGGGCGTCTGATTGAGCGCGACATAAAAAAGGCCAATATATAGATAAGCACACCACCAATAATACCAATCTGAAGGGCTAAGACTTTAAGTTCTTGAATAGGTGCAAAGGCTTCAGCACTATCAATTTCTGCAATCAACGCCCACCGTGTACCTAATATATTAACGGGGGTATATGACGAAAGAACGAGGTTACCATTGTAGTCAATAATAGTACTCGAGCCACTTTTGCCTGCCAGCGCAGCTTTTGTCGTGTCAGAATCAATACTACCTTTTTCAGGGTTGGCAAACGAGGCTTCGACGGTATGGTTGATGGGGTCAAGGAATGAATCAGAGCGCATTAAATAGTCAGCACCCACCAAATAGCTCTCACCTGTGGTGCCCATACCAGAGCGTTCAGCCATGACTTTATTGATACCATCGGTTGAGATTTGCAGGGCCACCACGGCTTTTATTTTGCCAGCAGCATTGGTTATAGGTTGGGCAATAAAACTAGCAGGGGCGCCATTAGAGGGTGCATAGGCTTCAAAGTCGGCAAAGCCAAATTCGCCAGTGCTCATGACGTCACGGACCAATCGACCTAAACTGGACTCTGCATACACCCCATTAATAAGGTTAGTTTGGTAGTCAGGTTCCTTAGTGGCCGTATAGCCAACATAGCCATCTGGCTTAATGATAAATAGGTCATAATAACCGTATGTTTCAATGTAGGAGTTATAGTGGGTGTTCTCTTTACCAGACAGATTTATATTGCCACACATGGATAGTGGACACATGGTGCGATCGATAGTTTTGCTGAGTATAGTGAGATCTTCTTGTGCTGATTTAAAGAAGTTTTCTATTTGGCCTTTTTTAATACTGCGTACTGTTTCAAGCTGATTTAAAGACTGTTTTTCTAAAGCTTTGGAGGCACTATCCAAAGTAGTAAGACCCAAAACAGTGAGTGGAATAATTCCTACCAGCAAAAATGCGGCAATCAGTTTTTTACTGATGCATATTTTAGCGAACAAACTTGGCATGAAATTCTTCTCCGTTTGGAATTTTTAGCGGAAACCAGTTTGAAAAACTGATCAAACAACTTCAATTTATCAACAGATTACACTCCTAGCTAGTTCATGGCTAGTGTGTTTGCAACAGTTCATGTCTAGGGCGAAGTTTAACAATGCAAAAGAACTGTTACTGCATAGCCTAAATTAGGTGCTACGCACTTAATAGCTAGTTAATGATCAATGCTGTACTAATTCCTTATCGGACTACCAAGGTCAAGCATACTTACAATGCGAGCTTGGGTATCCTTAGAGCGGGCCAAGCGCAAGAAAGATTCCCGTTCGGCATTAAACAAATCCTGCTCGCTCATCATGGTATTCGCTTTGACTTTGCCGCCGGTAAAAATACGGGCTAGTTCGGTACCTACGGCGACGTCGTGGGCCGTAATTTTTTGTTGATCTTCGGCTTCGAATAACCAATCCATCATTTCCCTATACGTATCTTCACCTGCCATTGGCAGTGGTTTGCGGGGCTTTGCTTTTTTAACCCGATCCAGTTGTGATAATGCTTCACTTAATAACCGGTCTCGGTTCATCATGTATTGATCTTCTGGGTACAACATGGCTTGCTCAGTGGCTTCTATGGGGGACGTTGCTGTCCAACCATATCCGACAATCATAAACGCTTTCCATGCGGCAGCTTTCATATCGCCAAGTACTTCATACCAACGGTATAGATACTCTTTACAGCCCCCTCCACCTGGCACAACGCCAACGCTTGATTCGACTAAGCCCATGACAGAATTCGCATGTCCAATGACATGGTCAGCGGCTAACACTACTTCAAAACCTCCGCCAATAGACATGCCCACCGGTGCAGCAATGACCGGTAAGGGACACTCATTAATGGCGTGCATTGTTTGTTGAAAATGATTTAGGAAGTCATCCATACCCTTGTAATCTTGGGTTTCAAAGAACTCGCGAAAGGCGACTAGATTTACTCCACAGGAAAAATGTTGGGCGTCATTGTGAATCACAACACCTCGCAGTTGTCGCTGCTGTGCCTGCTTAAGCGCATGGCGAATCACATCCATAGACTCACTGTCTAGGGCGTTAGCCTTGGAATGAAATTCTATAATGGCTGCCCCATCATGCTCAAACCAACTGGCTTTAGAATTGCTATACTGAGCTGTTAGGGTTTGGCGTAATTCAGAAAAACGCAGTACACCAGCGGGTCTGTTAATTGGAGCATATTGCCCCTCTTGTTCTAAGCTGCATAATTGTTGGTCAATGACTTGATAGAAACCTTGTTGTTTAGCTGCCAATAAAAGCATGGGCGCGACCTGACGGTTTTCTTTTTGCATACGCTCAACCACTCGCTGAGCACCAATCTGATCTAATAACTCAAAGGGGCCATAAATCCAGTTATAGCCAAGTTTCATAGCGTCGTCGATGGGTAGAATGTTGCGACCAATTTCTGGGATCAGGGCAGCTGCGTAATTCAATGTGCTTGACAAGACTTGCCATGCAAAACGACCATATGCGCTATCGTCATCTAATAATACAGCAACACCTTGAGCTTCTGCTTGTTGCGCCAATGGCAGTTGCAAACGGGCTGTCGTTTGATACGTGCCATCAGTTAAGTTCAACATTTGTTTACCAGCGTCTGTATCTCGGTAAAACCCTTGACCTCCTTTATTGCCAGTTTGTCCGTTAGCCACCATTTTTGTCATTAAAGGAATAGGCTGAGCATATTGGTGAAACTCGTCCTCTGCTGGCAATATACTTTCGAGGCTCTTTGCTACATCAGCCATAAGGTCAATGCCGATTAAATCATACAAGCCAAATACGCCAGTTTTAGGAATGCCCATGGGGCGGCCAAATAATGCATCCGCCTCAGCGGGAGATAAACCCATATCAAAGGCCGTATGCAAGGCACATTGGATGGCAAATACGCCCACTCGATTACCTAAAAAACCCGGTGTGTCTTCACATACCACAACGCCCTTACCCAAATTACTTTCACAAAATTGCTCTAAGGTCTTAACCACTTCATCACTGGTATGTTCGCCCCGCACCAGCTCTAATAAACGCATAAAACGCACAGGGTTAAAAAAGTGTGTAATGGCAAAGCGTTCGCAAAAGGCTTGAGGCATGCCCTGAGTCAGCAAACTGATGGGGATGGTGGACGTATTTGAAGTAATAATGGTGTTTGCGCCAGTCATCACATCTATGCGCTGGTATAAGGCTTGTTTAATGTCCAAACGCTCAACTACGGCTTCGGCTACCCAATCACAATCTGCAAGTTGCTCAAAGTCATCCTCGGTGTTGCCACAGTGAATAAGTTGACCCGCTTCATTACTCATTAAACCTGGAGCATTCGGGTTGTTGAGGCGCTTAAATCCACGTTCAGCTAAAGCATTAACACTGTCTCCAGCGCTGGGAAGATCTAATAGCCAGACTTCTACTCCAGCATTGGCCACTTGACCCGCAATGCCTGCGCCCATTGTTCCAGCACCAATGACTGCAACTTTCTTGATGGGTGATGCTGCAGACAACGAATTATTAATCAACTTGGCCATGATTATGTCTCTAAAGATTGGATAAATTTTTTCATTAGGTTGAGGCTTTCTTTGGGCGCTTCCATTGGCAACATATGCCCACTGTCAGCAATAATCTGTGCGGCTGTGTTTAAGTCCAATGCAAGCTTTAATCCTTCTTTTTTGGGAGTCATGCGGTCCTGTGCCGCTATAATGACGCAACTAGGGCAACCTACGTTGGCAAGTTGGAGCGCCTTTTCAGCACCTTTTTCATATGCATTGCATGCGATTAAGTCGATTGCGAGAGGGTTATTTGCCATAATCCGAGTGCCAATACCAATGGGCTGCATGCCAGGCACTGAGCTCGCACCGTATTGATGTGGGCTACCAAAACCCCACTGCAGCATCATTTCGGCGGCAATTTTGGGGTTGGATTGTGCCGTTTCAACTAAGGCTGGATTCACAGGTATGGCGCTAGCAGTGGCAAGAGCGGTGATAGATTTAAGTCGATCACCGAGTAAACCTGCAGCTTCTAAAGCCACTAAAAATCCTTGGGAATGCCCCACTAAGTGGACCTTGTCTACCTTGGCGGTGTCCAATGCTCGCACCAGCCAAGCTGCCATGAGTTCGATACTAGTGAGGGCTTCGCCCTCAGATAAGCTATGGGCTGGAAAGTCGGGAGCAAATACACTATAACCGTGGAAGGCAAACCAGCGTGCCTGCAGGGCCCAGCACCGATGATCAGTGCCTGAACCGTGCAATAAAACAACTGTGGGTAAATGGGCTGCAAATGGTTTTCCACCAGTGGCAATAAACGTATTAGCGTTATCAACTTGAATATACATGTTTACGCCTCTGCCTGTTGCGCGACAATCTTAGCTGCTGCCCGCAAACCTAGGCTAAAATCGGCTTGAATATCTTTCAGCGTCTCAATTCCTACAGACACTCTGATAAGGTCTGCACCGATGCCTGCAGCTATGAGGTCGTTTTCACTCAGTCGCGAATGAGTCGTGCTACCTGGATGGAGCACCAGAGTCCGAGAGTCACCCACATTGGCTAGGTTTGATGATAATTGTAGGGCGTTAATAAAGGCAGCTCCAGCATCGCGACCACCTTTCACTCCAAAGGTGAGCATTGAACCTGCACCTTTAGGGAAAAGTGCTTTGGTATGTGCGTCAGCATTAATGTCAGGGTGATTAACCCAAGCGACTGCATCCTGTGTTTGCAGCCAAGTGACCATCGCTTGAGCGTTAGACACATGCTGCTGCATGCGCAAATTTAAAGTTTCCAAGCCCTGCAATAACAAAAAAGCATTATGGGGCGTCATGGCTGCACCTATGTCACGCATCGATTCGCAGCGGATGCGCATGGCTAAAGCAGCAGGGCCAAATTCTTCCCAAAAATTCATGCCGTGGAAGGGTTCATAGGGCTGGGTTAGGGTGGGGAAGCGACCACTTTTAAGCCAATCAAAATTACCTCCATCAATGACTACACCCCCTATAGCAACGCCATGGCCACCAATCCACTTAGTCACTGAGTGCACCACGACATCAGCACCATGCTCAATCGGATTATTGAGGTAGGGCGTTGCAAACGTTGCATCCACAACCAAGGGTATGCCCTGAGCATGAGCAGTTTCTGCAATGGCAGGTAAGTTAGAAACTGCAAGGCCAGGGTTACCGATGGATTCGCAAAACACTAATTTAGTGTTGTCCTGTATGGCAGCAGCTAAAGCCTGTTGATCATTAATGTCAACAAAGGTGCAGTCAATGTTAAAGCGCTTAAGGGAGTGCTTCAAAAGTGTCACGGTGGATCCGTATATCTGAGCAGCACTAACAATATGATCGCCAGCAGAACACAGGCTAAAAAAACTCACAAACAGGGCACTCATGCCAGACGCTGTACAAACTGCCCCTGCACCTCCTTCCAAAGCAGCCAAGCGCTGTTCTAAGACCGCCACAGTGGGGTTAGTAATGCGGCTGTAGATATGCCCACCTTGCTCCACATTGAATAACGCCGAAGCTTCATCGACACTATCAAACACGTATGAGGTTGTTTGGTAAATAGGCACTGCCCTAGAACCATGATCTGATTCTGGCTGATAGCCACTGTGGAGCGCAATGGTATCGGCGCCTAAATAAGAAGATTTGCTCATAGTGTTGCCTTAATGTGCCTATTCAGCAGCTGGTTGTGGGGTCAAGCCTAGGGCCTCAAAGTTAAAAGGTAGACTCGTCAGTTGGCCTTGCAGTTTACCAAGGCTGGTGTGCACATCAACCGTTAGGCTATCGCCTAAAGCGGGCAAAGAACACAACACAAACGCTAAGTGTACCCCATATTTAGGCGAAGGGGCTTGGCTGGTGATTTCGCCCGCCCATTGGTCTTCCAAGAAGACGTCTGTCTGAGAAATAGTACAGGTTTGGTTAATGACTAAACCCATAAGTTTTTTCTTTGGCACATGCTGGCGCAAAGCAGGCAAGGATAAGCTCTCAATATCAGCATCTAAATCAACATATTGGCCTAGGCCACATTCAAAAGGTGTGGTGGCATAATCCATATCGTTGCCTAAGGACAATAGTCCACTTTCAACGCGCTCTATGCCATTAGGGCAGCCAGGGCCTACATTTAAATCTTTACCCTTTGCGAAAAATTCATCCCATAATGGACCCGCAAGACTTGCATCATCCACATAAATTTCAAAACCACCTTGTTTACTCCAGCCAGATCGGGCCACCTGCATGTCTACCCCCTGGTATGACATGGGTTTAATTTGAAAGAACTTAATGTCGCGCACACCCTCCCCAAACACCCTTGCCATGAGCTCTTCTGCCTTGGGACCTTGCACGGCAATGGGCCAAACATCAGGCTCGGTGACACTAACATCCAAATTAAACCCAATGGCTAAACCCTGCGCCCATAACATGACATCTGTATCAGCGATCGATAACCACCAATCAGTTTCAGTGAGTTTTATGGCGATGGGATCATTAACAATGCCACCTTCAGGATTGCAAAGGGGCACATAAAAGCATCGACCAATGCGGGCTTTGGATAAGTCTCTAGGGGTCATCATTTGGATGAGGCGGTAGGCATCGGGACCACTAATAGCCACTTGTTTTTCAGCCGAAACATCCCATACTTGTACATGTTCACACAAGTGCCAATAGTCGTCTTCCATACCACGGAAGTTCGCCGCTAATAGCGTGTGGTTGTAAATAGTGTAGGCTTGCACCCCTGCGGCTTCAACGCGACTGGTAAAGGGGGTTGCGCGGGTACGCCGACTGATTGAAAGATTGGAAGTTGATAGACGAGTGATAGACAGTTCTGGGTTCATAAGTGGCGACCAAACAATGTTAGGGGCTGAGCATGTGAGCGCAATATACGCCAGCTTTCTCCTTGGGGAAATACATAAGTCTAGTCAGTCACTTTTCAGACTGACGGGGCTAATTTTGGTGTTGCAAGGGGTTCAACGACAGGCCTTAAGGCCTAAGGCCTCAAAGTTAAAAGGTAAGCTGGTGAGCGTTCCAGTCGCTTTGCCTTGATCAGTGTTAACGGCTACTGTTTTAGCCCCATTTAAGGCTTCTAAATCACACATGACAAAGGCCAAACGACGCATGTACCTAGGGGAGTATGCTTGGCTGCGAATATCCCCAATTTTTTGATCACCAACAAACACATTCACGTCACTTAAACTGCGATGGTACTCCAGTACCAAACCCATCAGTTTTTTGGTCGGGGTGTGAAGTCTTAATGCAGGCAAGCTTAGGCTTTCAATATCGGCATCAAGGTTGATGTATTTTTCTAAACCAATTTCAAACGGTGTGGTTGTGTGGTCCATATCGCTGCCAAAAGACATGAGTCCACTCTCAATGCGCTCAATCAAGTTGGGGCAACCTGCACGCACATCCAAGTCTTGTCCTTTAGCAAACAATTCATCCCATAATTGAGTGCCAATATGTGCATCATTAACAAACACTTCAAAGCCGGTTTGTTTACTCCAGCCAGAACGAGCTACTTTCATGCGCTTACCCTTGTAAACAAAGGGTGCGATGGCAAAAAAGCCGAGTTCTTTAATGGCATCACCAAAAACGCGGCACATTAATTCTTCTGCTTTAGGTCCTTGCACTGCTAAGGGAAAAATTTCTGGTTCTCTGACCTCAACATCTAAACCAAAGCCAACGGCTAAGCCTTTGGCCCACAGCAATACATCTGAGTCTGCAACAGATAAACGCCAGTGGCGATCATTGATCTTAATGCCTACACCATCACTGATCATGCTGCCGTTCTCATCACACATGGGTAAGTAATAACAACGACCTACTTGGGCATTTGAAAGATCTCTAGGTGTCATGTATTGAGCCAACTGGTTAGCACCAGGGCCCATGAGGGTCACTTGTTTTTCACAACTAACATCCCAAACCTGAACATTTTCACACAAGTGCCAATAATCCACTTCAATGCCACGGAATGAGGTGGCCAATAAGGTGTGATTATAAACCGTGTAGCCCGTCGCCCCAGCAGCCTCTACGCGGCTGCTAAAAGGGGTGCGGCTCGTACGCCGTGAAATAGACAAATGTGGACGCATGCAATTGACTCCGTTGCACTCAAAAGAATTCATTTTGCCCTTAATAAAGTTAAGCATCAAGCCTTCTTATTAACGTGGGCATGGCTAAGTCGCTCTGCTCCTTTCAAAGACGTAAATAAGCAAATGCAGGCAACGACTCAGCGCGCTTCTAACCTCTTATCAAGTAGGCTGGTGTCTGCAAACTTGTCCATTATTAAGAGTTATCCACCTTGGCGTTTTAGCAGGGCTTTGATTTCAGCTAACTCATTGCGTAAGTCGGTCATTGAGGGTTCCCCTTCCGCTAGACGTTCGGCTGCGTTTTCATTTTCCATGACGTTGACAACGATGCCAATCACCATATTTAAAAAGGCAAATGTAGTGAGGAATATAAAACTCAAAAAGAATACCCATGCGTAACCATAAACTGCCATCACTTCGTACATTACATCAGTCCAATCTTCAAAAGTCATCACTCTAAACAGCGTTAGCATAGAGATTGATATATCACCCCATAAGACGGGATTAATGGCATCAAAGAAGGTGGTGCCAACAGCCGCATAAATATAAAAAATGATGAACATCAGTAACAGAACATAACCCAACTGAGGCATCGCCTTAATGAGTGAATTAAGTAATATGCGCAGTTCAGGCACCACAGATACCATCCGCAACACCCGAAAAATACGAATAAGGCGGCCAACTAGAGCTAATTCACTGTCCTCTATAGGAATCAGACTGACAATAACAATGACGCTATCGAATACATTCCAGCCATTAAAAAAGAATCTACTCTTGTGAGGATCACCTGCAAAACGAATACTAATTTCCATCAGGAAAAAAACCGTAATACCAATGTCTAAAAAACCGATGAAGCTAATCAAGCCCGTGGGCATCGAATAGGTTTTAGCGCCAATGACCAAGGCAGATAGCAAGATGATGCTAACCACAAATAACTCAAATATTTTGTTAGATCGTAGGGTAAATAAACGCGACTGCAAGTGAGATGAAAGCATGACTTTGGGCTCAGTTTTTAGAGTTAGTAGCTGGGAATTATGAACTATAGCGAGCGCTAACTAGTCCGCCGATAATGATACAAATAAGGGTCACTATTGAGCTGGTTGCCATGATAGCAGTGCCAGAAAGCCCCGCACCGACCGAACAACCATTAGCTAGGACAGAGCCCACACCCATGAGCATTCCAGCTAATAAATAGCGACCCATGGGAGACTGTGAGGTAAAACCTTGTAGGTGAAAATCTTGCCGCACAAAGGTCACAAGCAAAGAACCCACTAAGCAGCCTAAGAGAATGCCTGCGCCTAGCCTTATGAACGGCGCGTCTAAGGACATCACACTGATGACAATTTGTGCTGCAGGCGCACTGAAGGTGATGCTTTGCGGTAAAATTGAGTTAAAGCTGTGATAGGCAACAAAGCTTGTAGCAAACCAACCCAGTGCAACAGCCAGACCAACGATTGTGGCCCCCAATAATTGCGGCCAGGCACGACCTTTAATGAGAACTACCCCACAGGTAGTAGTAATGGCTAAAGCGATAAGCACATAGTGAGATTGAGACAAAGGTAGCCAGCCAATTAATTGGCTGGCCGTTTGATCGAGTCGCCATAGGTCCTGAATAGCCCGCCTAAACGGGACCAATTGGCCACCATAAGCGAGTTGTGCCGATAGAGCGAAAGCAAAAAGTGTGAGCAGAGGCCTTAAGTTACCGCTGGCCAGCACGATTATTTGGCGCGAGGCACAGCCTCGGCTTAGTATCATGCCAAAACCAAACATTAATCCGCCAATAATGGGGCCGCTGAGGCTGGCTTCTCCCATAATAACTTGGGCTTCACTAATGTCACTGGCGTCTCCTTGCAGCAGCAATTGGGTAAACAAAAGGGCGGCGCTCAAACCTAACAGCCAAGTGTAACTGGCGCTGCTAAACTTGAGTACCAATAATTCTAATACTAATTTCCGGAGGCAAAACTGACTAAGGGCTGCTCCCACCCCAAAAACTAAACCCATTGACAAGCCAATGAATAGTTGTAAATTTTGGATGCCAACATCAGCAATTAGTTGCTCATAATCCATAGGGGGCTAGCGCAGATCAGAATGAAGCTTAATTATAGGGAGTATAAGGCTAAAAATCACGCCATTTAGCGCTAAATAGCTTGGTTACGGTCGCACATAAATATACCCTGCTTGCTGCAAAGCGACGATGGTTGGTAATCCAGCTTGTACCATGTCCTCTTCTGCAACTTCATAAAGGTCCTGTCGTTTGACCTGATAGGCTAATAAAGTATTCC
>Ga0209815_1000036_pt1 | contig 100209 bp, 87 predicted proteins | sample CoawatmetaG00DNA_FD_187507 | JGI IMG/M metagenome (GOLD analysis project Ga0209815, IMG submission 187507) | Marine microbial communities from the West Antarctic Peninsula - Coastal water metaG002-DNA (SPAdes) (version 2) | ecosystem: Environmental > Aquatic > Marine > Coastal ...
CGCGCAAATAGACAATCAGGTCGGGCAACGAAAGGTGCAGACCGCCCGAAGGCGCCATCGCGGCGGGATTGTCCTGAAAGATCGGTTGCGCGTTGTCGTGCCCGCGCGGCTGGTCAATGGAGTCCGGCGTGCCCGGCGGGCCAAATCCCGCGCTGGCCAGACCCAGCGGTTGGAGTACTTCACGTGCCAGCAGGTCTTCCCACGCAAGGCCGGTCACTTCCTCCAGCATCCGCGCTGCCAGAACATAGCCGGCGTTGGAATAGGAGAAACGTTCGCGCCGTCGGGCGATGGGCGGCATCGCCAGCGCCAGATCGGCGTAATGGCGGCGGCTGATGCGGGCATCGGCTGCGATCCGGGGAAGGGCCAGGAGGTCGGGCATCGGAATATTGGCGGCAAGCCCGGCGTGATGGCTCAACAGTTCGATCGCAGACAGCTTGCGATAGTGGCGCGGTACATCCCGCAGTACGGTGCCGAGCCGCGTGTCCCAGCCAATCGCACCTGCTTCGACGGCGCGGGCAAAGAGCGTGGCGGTGAACGACTTGGTGATCGAACCGATGTGCCACTTGTCCTGCGCTTCGACGGCTTCAGGATGCCCCGCCGCACGCAAGCCGTCTGCGAGAAGCACCGGCGCTGCGCTGCCCGTGGCCCAGCCCGCCGCCATTCCCGGCGTGCCTAGCGCAGTGCGGATCATCGCCAGCGTTTCGGCGGTAAGCGGCTGCGCGAGCAAGGCGGCGATGCCGGAGTGCGCGCCAGCGGCGATCTGCGCCAGCGCCGTGCGCGGCAGCAGGGCAGTGGCCAGCGTGGTGGCCAGTGTTCCCAGGGCAAGGCGCCGGTTGGCCCGCACGGCGGGGCTAGGCCCTTATTCGCCCAGCAAGGCTTCCAGCTTGCCCTTGAGCGCGAGGATGCGTTCGGCCGCTTCGGTGAAGGTCTTCACATCTTCGCGGTTGTTGTTGCCGCGCGCTTCCTTGGCCGCTTCAACGTAGCCTTCCATGTCGGCTTCCAGCGCATCGATCAGGATTTCGGTTTCGTCTTCGGTCAGGGTAAGCTTGATGGCCACGGCGGCACTCCTTTGATTCACCGCCTGCGGTTACCGCCGACCGGCGCGGGGCACAAACGAAAAGGGCCGCCCCGCAGGACGGCCCGTTCGCTGCGCCGGACGTTGCGATCACATGTGGATAGGCTTGCCCGTCACCGCCATGGCCGCTTCCTTCAGTGCCTCGGAATGGGTGGGGTGGGCGTGGCAGGTATAGGCGATGTCCTCGCTCGTCGCGCCGAACTCCATGGCCTGCGTTGCCTGGGCGATCATCGTGCCCGCCACGCTGGCGATGCACCACACGCCCAGCACGCGATCGGTCTTTGCGTCTGAAATGACCTTCACGAAACCGTCGGGTTCGTGGTTGGTCTTGGCACGGCTGTTGGCCATCATCGGGAACTTGCCAACCTTGATCTCGCCCTTTTCCCGTGCGGCTTCCTCGGTCAGGCCGACACCGGCGAATTCGGGCATGGTATAGACCACGCCGGGAATCAGGTCGTGGTTCACGATCCCGGTCAGACCAGCGATGTTTTCCGCCACGGCAATGCCTTCGTCCTCGGCCTTGTGGGCCAGCATCGGGCCGGGAATGACATCGCCGATGGCCCACACGCCGGGCACCTTGGTGGCAAAGTCATGGTCGGTTTCGATCTGGCCGCGCGCGTTGAGTTCCAGGCCGATCTTGTCGATGCCAAGCCCTTCGACATTCGGACGCCGCCCGATTGCCACCAGCACGCAATCGGCTTCGAGCGTTGCAGCATCGCTGCCCTTCGAAGGTTCGAGGGTGAGGGTAGCCTTTGCACCCGCGACCGAAACCCCGGTCACCTTGGTCGAAAGCTTCAGGTCCATGCCCTGCTTCTTGAAGATTTTGGCCGCTTCCTTGCGCACGTCTCCGTCCATGCCGGGGAGCAACTGGTCAAGGAACTCGACCACGGTAACCTTCGCGCCAAGACGCCGCCAGACCGATCCAAGCTCCAGCCCGATTACCCCGCCGCCGATCACGACCATGTGTTCGGGCACCTTCTTGAGCGAAAGCGCCCCGGTGCTGTCCACGATAATGCCCGCGTCGTTGTCCACAGTTACGCCGGGCAGCGGAGTCACGCTAGACCCGGTGGCGATGACCACGTTCTTCGCGCTGACCTTCTCGCCCGCGACGGTGACGGTGTGCGGATCCTCGAACGTGGCGTAACCCTTGATCCAGGTTACCTTGTTCTTCTTGAACAGGAACGCGATGCCCTGCGTCAGGCCCGCCACTGAATCCGCCTTCTGGCCAAGCATCGCATCCAGATCGAGTTCGACCGCGCCGGTCTTGATGCCATAGCTGGCAAAGGTGCCGTTACGCGCTTCATCGAACTTTTCCGACCCGTGCAGCAGTGCCTTGGAAGGGATGCAGCCGACGTTCAGGCAGGTGCCGCCCAGCGTCTCGCGCCCTTCGACGCAGGCAGTCTTAAGCCCCAGTTGCGCCGCGCGGATCGCGGCAACATAACCGCCGGGACCGGCACCGATGACAAGAACGTCGTAGTCGTATTCAGCCATGTAAAGGGTGTTTCCTAATGAAATGGTCAGCTCGGCGTTTTGACGATCAAGCGGTCCACTGCCACATCAAGTTCTTCGCGTGGGTAATGACGAAAGCGTTCATCAATCTTCAGTTTGGAGCTGTCGCACAACTGGACATTTTCCACATTTACGATCTCGAAGCCGTTTGAAGTAAAGGCCTTCTGAAAATCGCTCGGCTGAAGAAGGTTTATGTATTGCACGTCGTTCTGCAGCCACCACCGCCATTGGCGATCGGAATAGCGTAGATAGTTTTTCGGGTGAACAGCGCGATCATAGATTGTGAGATGGTCGACATAGACAATCTGCTGAGAGACATGGCCACCCGGCCGCAGGATTCGTTTCAAATCGGCGCAAAGTGCAGGCACTGCATCGCGTGGAACATGCTCCATCACGTCGCTCGAAATCACAAGGTCGACGCTGCCATCCTCGATGGCGCGCAGCGAACCCGTCGGCTCTATGATATATTCAAAGCCGAGAAGAGCGTAAGCTTCCTCGAAAGATTTTGTTTCAAGTACACGGTCGAGAAGTGCTTCAGCCTTCTTGATCGCTTCCGGGTCTCTTTTGATCTCGCTTGCCAGACGGTGGCGCAACTCCCCTACATAATGCAGGAAACCCTGAAACTGGCGATTATCCCACACATCGAAAAGCTTGATCTTTACATCGTAGAATAGGCGGGTGAACATTGCCTCCCAATGCACCCAGCCAGTGCCAAGTTCGACCAACTGCATCCCGTCGGCAATGGCGCCACACTCTTCAATCGCACGCAGATTACCTTCAGCGCGGCTGAAATAGTGCGATTGAACGGATGAGCCGCGCTGCTTTCCACCAAGAACATTGCCAAGTGCGCGGTAGGTCTTCCGTGTCAATTCATTGACCGAAAAAACTTTCAACGCCGTTGCCGCAAGCCGATACTTGTACATGCAAGGTTCCTTATGGAGAGAGTGCTAGATTCATAGATCTATCAGCAACCGTGTGGGATCTTCAATCGCTTCCTTGATGGTCTTGAGTGCGGTGACCGCCTCGCGCCCGTCGATGATACGGTGGTCATACGACAGCGCGATGTACATCATCGGGCGCACCACGATTTCACCGTTGCGCACGACCGGCCGATCCTCGATCCGGTGCAGCCCAAGCACCGCCGACTGCGGAGGATTGATGATAGGTGTGGACATCAGCCCGCCGAACACGCCCCCATTCGAGATGGTGAACGTGCCGCCGGCCATGTCGGCCATGGTCAGCGTTCCGTCGCGCGCAGCCTTGCCGTAATTGGCGATGGCCTTTTCGATATCGGCAAAGCCCAGCTTGTCGACATCGCGCACCACCGGCACGACCAGTCCGTTGGGCGCAGATACGGCCACGGAAATGTCCACATAGTCGAAATAGACGATCTCATCGCCCTGGATCTGTGCGTTGACCGACGGGATATCCTTCAGCGCCAGCACCGATGCCTTGGCGAAGAACGACATGAAGCCGAGCTTCACGCCGTGCTTCTTTTCGAACACGTCCTTGTACTTGTTGCGCGCTTCCATCACCGCGGTCATGTCCACGTCGTTGAACGTGGTGAGCAGGGCGGCGGTGTCCTGCGCGCTTTTCAGGCGCTTGGCGATGGTCTGGCGTAGCCGCGTCATCCTGACGCGTTCTTCGTTGCGGCCTGCGGCGGGGGCGGCAGCGGGCGATGGTGCTGCAGCCGTTGCGGCAGGGGCCGGGGCAGCCTGCTTGGCCTGCGCGGCGGCCATCACGTCTTCCTTGGTCAGGCGGCCGTCCTTGCCGGTGCCCTTCACGGTCGACGGGTCGATCCCGTATTCCAGCACCGCGCGGCGAACGGCGGGAGAAAGGGCGGCGGCATCAGCGGATTCGGCCACGGGCGCGGCCTTGGCGGGGGCTTCCGCGGGGGCAGGGGCTTCGGTGCGCGGCGCAGGCGCCTGTGCCCCGGCAGCGGCCACGCCGTCCTCGATCAATGCCAGCAGCGCGCCAACCGCGACCGTATCGCCTTCGTTGACAGCCTGTGCGCCCAGCACGCCCGCGGCAGGGGCAGGGACTTCGACCGCAACCTTGTCGGTTTCAAGGCTGACGATGGGTTCGTCGAGCGCCACGGCCTCGCCCGGCTTCTTCAGCCACTGGCCGACGGTGGCCTCGCTCACGCTTTCGCCCAGTGTCGGGACTTTCACTTCAATCGACATAATGTGCATTCCCTGGGAAGAAGGAAAATACCGGAGGATCAGTGCTTCTTCTGGCGGCGGATCTCATCGCGTACTGACAGGCCCAGCGCGTCGGCGACGAGCGCGCCCTGTTCGCTGGCATGGCGGCTGGCAAGGCCGGTTGCCGGCGATGCAGCCGCATGGCGTCCGGCATAGCGCGCACGCGCAACCTTGCTTCCGGCAGTGGCCAGTGCCTCTTCGATCAGGGGTTCGACGAAGAACCACGAACCGTTGTTGCGCGGTTCTTCCTGGCACCACACCACCTCTTCGAGATTGGCCATGCGCGACAGGCGCAGCGCCAGCGGTTCGCCGGGGAAGGGGTAAAGCTGTTCGAGACGGATGACCTGCGTGTCTTCGATCCCGGCGGCGTCGCGCGCCTCGATCAGGTCATAGGCGACCTTGCCCGAACACAGCACGACACGGCGGGTATCCTTGTCTGCCGCACCGTTGGTGTCGGACAGAATGCGCATGAAGTGCCCTTCGCCGATAAAATCGGAAGCGACCGACTTGGCCATCGGATGGCGCAGCAGGCTCTTGGGCGTCATGATGACCAGCGGCTTGCGGAACGGCCGGTGCATCTGGCGCCGCAAGACGTGGAAGTAGTTGGCCGGCGTGGTGATGTTGCAGACCTGGATGTTGTCTTCCGCGCAAAGCTGGAGGAAACGCTCCATGCGCGCCGACGAGTGCTCCGGCCCCTGACCTTCGTAGCCGTGCGGCAGCAGCATGACCAGACCGTTGGCGCGCAGCCACTTGGCTTCGGACGCGGCAATGTACTGGTCGATCACGATCTGCGCGCCGTTGGCGAAATCACCAAACTGCGCCTCCCACAGTACCAGCGCCTTGGGATCGGCGCTGGCATAGCCGTATTCGAAGCCCAGCACGCCATATTCCGAAAGCGTGCTGTCGAGCACCTCGAACGTGCCGTGCGGCAGCGTGGTCAGCGGCACGTACTTGCGTTCGTCTTTCTGATCGACCCAGACGGCGTGCCGCTGGCTGAACGTGCCGCGCCCGCAATCCTGACCGGACAGGCGCACGCCATAGCCTTCCATGACCAGACTGCCAAAGGCCAGCGCCTCGCCGGTTGCCCAGTCGAAACCCTGCCCGCTGTTGAACATTTCGCGCTTGGCGTCGATCACGCGGGTCAGCGTCTTGTGCACTGTCAGGTCATCGGGCACCGTAGTCAGCGTCCGGCCCAGACTGTCGAACATCTTCTGGTCGATGCCGGTGGCCACGTTGCGGCGCGCCGTGACCGGATCGGCCGGCTTGTTCAGACCCGACCAGCGTCCGCCGAACCAGTCGGCTTCGTTGGCCTTGTAGTCCTTTGATGCGTCGAACTCGGCTTCCAGCGCCGCGACGAAGTGGCTTTCGACCTCGCCCTTGTAATTGGCGTCGATCACGCCTTCACCGACAAGACGCTTTGCGTAGATATCGCTGACGCCGGGGTGCTGGCGGATCTTGGCGTACATCAGCGGTTGCGTGAACGAAGGTTCATCGCCTTCGTTGTGGCCGAAGCGGCGATAGCACCACATGTCCACAACGATATCGCGGCCGAACTGCTGGCGGTAGTCGATCGCCAGCTTGCAGGCAAAGGTCACTGCTTCGGGATCGTCGCCGTTGACATGCAGGATCGGCGCCTGAACCCCCTTGGCCACGTCCGACGGGTAGGGCGACCCGCGCGAGAACTGGGGCGAGGTGGTGAAGCCGATCTGGTTGTTGATGATGAAGTGGATGCAACCGCCGGTGTTGTATCCCCTGACGCCGGAAAGGCCGAAGCATTCCCACACGATGCCCTGCCCGGCAAAGGCGGCGTCGCCATGGATCAGCACCGGCAGCACCTGCTTGTGGCGCGCGTCCGGCCCCACGTCGTCGCCAATGTCGTCGCGGAAGACCTGCTGCGCGCGAACCTTGCCCAGCACGATCGGATCGACCGTTTCAAGGTGCGAAGGGTTGGGCACAAGGCTCATGTGCACCTTGATCCCGTCGAACTCGCGGTCGGTCGATGTGCCGAGGTGATACTTCACGTCGCCCGATCCGCCCACGTCGAGCGGGTTGGCGGTGCCGCCGGAAAACTCGTGGAAGATCACCCGGTAGGGCTTGGCCATCACGTTGGCGAGCACGTTGAGGCGGCCACGGTGGGCCATGCCATAGACGATTTCGCGCACGCCGAGCTGACCACCGTACTTGATGATCGCTTCCAGCGCCGGAATCATCGATTCCCCGCCGTCCAGACCGAACCGCTTGGTGCCGACGTACTTCTTGCCCAGGAACTTTTCGTACTGTTCGCCGCGCACCACGGCGGCGAGGATCGCCTTCTTGCCGTTGGGCGTGAAGTCGATCGACTTGTCGCCGCCTTCGATGCGGTCCTGGATGAAGCGGCGTTCCTCCACGTCGGCAATGTGCATGTATTCAAAGCCGACATGGCCGCAATAGTTGGCGCGCAGGATCGCCACCAGTTCATCGACCGTGGCCCATTCCAGCCCCAGCACGCCACCGATATAGACCTTGCGCGCCATGTCGGCGGCGGTGAATCCGTGGTATTCGGGGGCAAGGTCGGCCGGCAGCTTCTGGCGGGAAAGCCCCAGCGGGTCGAGATCGGCGGCAAGGTGCCCGCGCACGCGGTAGGTGCGGATCAGGCCCATCGCCCGGATCGAATCCATCGCCGCCTGTTGCAGCGCAGCTTCGTCGAGCTGCGCGCCTGCCTTCTTTGCGGCCTTTTCGACGGCGAGCTTCATCGCCATCGGGTCCATCGCCTGGGTCAGATCGTCACCGGCGGCGGCATCGGTCAGAGGCCAGCGCGGGTTCTGCCACGATGGACCGGCTTGCGGACCCTCCTGGGCAGGATCGAGATCGAAGTCGTGCAGTTCAGAACCCATAATGAACTCCTGGTCCCCCTGGGGAGGAATGGGGGGCTTCGGACAGTCGTCACGTTGCGCGCGTGGGCGCGCTTCAAAATCCGGTTCTGCCGCAAGCCGCGTGGGCGACTGGCGCAAGATCCCTGTTCCGGTCGGCGTCATCCGAATGGGCGCCTTACCGGAAAAATCTGAAGCATCCGCCCGGTGGCCTTCTACGCAAGAAGGCCTAGCCGGGCGGTAGCATTCACGCGATCAGACGCGTTCCTTGAGCACTTCGGCCAGGGTTTCGCCCAGCAGCGAAGGCGAGGACGAAACCTTGATCCCAGCGGCTTCCATCGCCGCGATCTTGCTTTCGGCATCGCCCTTGCCGCCCGAAACGATGGCACCGGCGTGGCCCATGCGGCGGCCCGGAGGCGCCGTGCGACCTGCGATGAAGCCGGCCATCGGCTTCTTGCGGCCACGCTTGGCTTCGTCGATCAGGAACTGGGCAGCCATTTCTTCGGCGTCGCCGCCGATTTCGCCGATCATGATGATCGACTTGGTGGCTTCGTCGGCCAGGAACAGTTCCAGCACGTCGATGAAGTTGGTGCCGTTGACCGGGTCGCCGCCGATGCCGACAGCCGTGGTCTGGCCAAGGCCGATGGCCGAGGTCTGGAACACCGCTTCATAGGTCAGCGTGCCCGAACGCGAAACCACGCCGACCGAACCTTCCTTGAAGATGGAGCCGGGCATGATGCCGATCTTGCACTGGTTCGGCGTCAGCACGCCGGGGCAGTTCGGGCCGATCAGGCGGCTCTTCGAACCCGAAAGCGCACGCTTGACCTTGACCATGTCGAGCACGGGAACGCCTTCGGTGATCGCCACGATCAGTTCCATTTCAGCGTCGATCGCTTCGAGGATCGCGTCGGCGCAGCCCGCTGGCGGCACGTAGACGCACGATGCGGTTGCGCCGGTGGCAGCCTTGGCTTCGTGCACGGAGTTGAACTGGGGCAGACCGATATGCGTGGTGCCGCCCTTGCCGGGGGTAACGCCGCCAACCATCTGCGTGCCGTAATCGAGCGCGGCTTGGGTGTGGAAGCTGCCGGTCTTGCCGGTCATGCCTTGCGTGATGACCTTGGTATTCTTGTCGACGAGAATGGACATGGTGTTCCTTTCCGGGGAGGATCGCTGCTCAGGAGCGCAGAAAACAGGGTGCCCCGCCACGCGGGCAGGGCACAGTTGGCAATCAGGCCAGGCTGCCGTCGATACCCTTGCAGGCGTCCAGCAGTTCCTTGACCGCGTCGACCGAAACCTGAAGGTTGCCCTTGGCTTCATCGTCGAGTTCGATTTCGATCACCTTTTCCACGCCGTTCGCGCCGATCATTACCGGCACGCCGACATAGAGGCCGTCAACGCCATACTGGCCGTTGACGTAGGCTGCGCAAGGCAGGATGCGCTTCTGGTCGTTGAGATAGGCTTCGGCCATGGCGATGCCGCTGGCGGCAGGCGCATAGAACGCCGAACCGGTCTTGAGCAGGCCGACGATCTCGCCGCCGCCCGAACGGGTACGCTGCACGATGGCGTCAATGTTTTCCTGCGTGGACAGACCCATCTTGACCAGATCGGGCACCGGAATGCCGTTGACGGTCGAATACTGGGTGACCGGCACCATGGTATCGCCGTGGCCGCCGAGCACGAAGGTGTTCACATCACGGATCGAGACGCCGAACTCCCAGGCGAGGAAGGTGCTGAAGCGCGCCGAATCGAGGACGCCCGCCATGCCGACGACCTTGTTGTGCGGCAGGCCGGAAAACTCGCGCAGCGCCCAGACCATCGCGTCGAGCGGGTTGGTGATGCAGATGACGAATGCGTCAGGTGCGTTGGCCTTGATGCCTTCGCCGACGGACTTCATCACCTTGAGGTTGATGCCGAGCAGATCGTCACGGCTCATGCCCGGCTTGCGGGCAACGCCAGCAGTCACGATGATGACATCGGCACCCGCAATGTCGGCATAATCGTTGGTGCCGGTGATCTTTGCGTCGAAGCCTTCGACCGGGCCGCACTGCGACAGGTCGAGCGCCTTGCCCTGCGGCACGCCTTCGACCACGTCGAACAGCACGATGTCACCCAGTTCCTTCTGGGCGGCGAGGTGGGCAAGCGTGCCCCCGATATTGCCCGCGCCGATCAGCGCGATCTTCTTGCGTGCCATGCTTTACGGTCCTTTCCCGTTCGCGGGGACAAGCATACAAGCCGACAACCGGCCCTGTTCAAACCGGCGTTCAAACCGGCGTTCAAACCGGTCCAGTCCTTCCCCATGCCCCGCGAGACAGGGAAGTGCTGGCGGATAGATTGGCCCGTAAGACGGTGCGCGCGCGATTGCAACCGCGAAAAACCCCAGTCTGCGGGGTTTTTACGATAACAGTTCGCAATAGCAATATGGCGCAGGAAAGGCGTTGCTATTTCGGCTTGCTCTACGTCATGCCGAACTGTGATGAGGGCAGTTCCTGGCCTTGGCGCGAGATTTCGCCCGCCATGCGCCGGTCCAGCGTCCGGCAGACCTCAAGCCAGAAATCGGCGCGGCCTGCATCGCCGCTGATGCGGGCGATCTCTGCGGCATCGCGTGCGCGCGCGGCAGCGGAAAAGCCGTGTGCGGCAAAGAGCCGCAGCGCGCTGTCCAGCGCAGCGTTCTGCTGGGACCATGAACCGCTCCACGCATCGGCATTGTCGTTCACCGCGCGCAGGTGCCGCCCCAGAATCGGGCGGGCAAGGCACGGCGAAATGATTCCGTAGCGAGGTGCGAAGCGCAGCATGGTTTTCCTTTATTCTGCGACGGTGACGCTGCCTTGGCGGGCGTCCGTTGGGGCACCCCTCATACCCCCGCACGCCTAAGAGTGTGTTGGATGACACGGTAAAGGAAAGGATAACCATAGGCCGCGGAACGGTTTTTTGCAGACATGCCGCGCCCGCGCGCGTTGCTCAGGCGCCCGGCTGGGCGATCCAGCGCCCTGCGTTTTCGTATTGCGGCAGGACCGAGCCGCTGCCCGATGCCGGTGCACCGCCGTTGGGCGCTGTCATGCCCGATGCCGGAGGCCGAGCGCGATACAGTGCGTCGCCGCCGCGCTGCTGGATCTGCGGCGCATAGGCGGGAGCTTGCAGAGGGGCGGCGGTCGCGGGGAGTACCCCCCCTGCGGCGCCCGGTCCCGTTGCGCCGGCTGCGGTCGCCCCATTGGCCACCAGCCGGCCCTGTTCGAATGCCTTTTCCAGCGTGAGCGGATCGGCCACGTCGGCCGGGGCCGGGGTCCACGTGCGCGGGTGCGGCGCGGCGATGGGTTCGCCCCCGCCATAGCGTGCAGTAAAAGCCAGCGGCTTTCCGGCGCTGCCCGCCCAGCGATAGAAGCGGTGCGCGCCGATCGTGCCAAGGAAGGTCAGGCTTGGCGCCCAGTAGGGATGCACCGCCGTGGTGTGGTAGTGCGTGGCCAGCCCGACCGGGGCATAGACATACCCGGCCAGCGCATCGGCCGCGACTCGCCGCGCCCGGTCCCAGAACGCGCGCATCGGCTTTCGGGCCAGCGATCCGTCACAGGCGAAGCTGAACTGGCACGATGGCCGTTCCGACCCCTGATAGACCACGCCGCATACGGTATTGGGCCATGCCGGGTGCGATACGCGGTTGAGCACCACTTGCGCCACTGCGCGCTGGCCGGCGTCGGGTTCGCTTGCGGCTTCGTAATAGATCGCCGCGGTCAGGCATTGCAGCGCGCGCCAGCGGTCCTCTCCGCTGCCTGTGGCGACGACGGGCCGCGCGATTCGCACTTCAGCCGGGCGGGCGGGGGCGGCATCGCTGGTGCTGGTGTCGGCAAGCGATTCCTGCTCGCGCCATACCGCTGCGGCTTCGGTAGGGGAGATCAGCCCGGCATCGTCCGCTGCCAACCAGTAGAACGCCGATCCGGGAAAGCTTTCACCCGCCTGTTCGAACGGTTGCAGTCCAGCCACCCGACTCCGTGCCGACGCGGCGTGAATACCCCCCGGTTCGCCCCATCCGAGCGGTCCCAGCACAAGGCCGAGCGCACCGAACATCGCCACACCGGCAGCGCGCTGACGCAAGAGTGAGGGCGCGCGCAAGGCGCGGCGGATAGAGCGCATGTCGCGTCGCCGGATGCGTGCCGCGAAATCGCGTGGACGCTCGGCTTCGTCCAGCGGAAGGAGGGCGCCAGGCCGTAGCGCCATTGCGGGCACGCTGACAGGCCGCGCCGGAAGGGCATCGGGCAGGTCAATCGGCCGGTAGGCGATTTCAAGCGGCATGGCGGGGCGGTAGATCCTGATACTCCATCGGTTGGCTACTGCGCGGCGTGCGCGGCTGCACCTGCGCATTTCCCGCTGTCCCGATGCGGCACAGCCCCCTTCGATCCGGTTAACCTGTCCAAAGGGGAATATCGCCTCTTGCAGTGCAGCATTCCTGACGCTAACGCTCCGCCCCGACGCCGACGGTGCCCGCGCAAGCGGGCTAAGAGGGAAGCCGGTCACAATCCGGCGCTGCCCCCGCAACTGTAACCGGATAGCGTGCTGCCCACTGTGCCACTGGCGCCGGATTTTATCCCGGCGCTGGGAAGGCGGGCCGCACGCGATGACCCGGAAGCCAGGAAACCTGCCGATGGTCGTCGTTCCGCGGCCGGGCGGGGTGTACCGGGCGCACGCGAGGAGGCGCGCCATCAAGGCCCGGCGCTTCTCCCGCCATGAACGACAGTATCGTTCGTGGCCGGGAGACTCTATCGTGAAGAAATACCTGCTTTCCGTTTCCGCTCTTGCATTTGCCGTTCCCGCGCTTGCGCAAGGGGTCGATTCCGGTCCTGCAGCCGATGCCATCACCGTCATCGCCACGGGCAGCGAAGTACCCCTCAATCGCCTTGGCCAGCCGGTAACGGTTCTGACCGCTGCTGAAATCCAGTCGATCCAGGGACCGGACGTTGCCCGCGTGCTCGAACGCGTGCCTGGCCTGATTATCACGCGCAACGGCGGCCCCGGCAGCTTTACGGGCGTGCGCCTGCGCGGCGCCGATGCCGAGCAGGTGCTGGTGCTGGTCGATGGGGTGCGCATGGAAGATGTGGCCGCGCCGTCCGGCGGGTTCGACTTCGGCACGCTGACATCGGGCGGGATCGAGCGAATCGACGTATTGCGCGGGTCGAACTCGGTCGTCTGGGGCAGCGCGGCGATCGGCGGTGTGATTGCCATCCAGTCGCGCGAACTCAACGGCGTCGAAGCCAGCGCCGAATATGGCGCGAACGAAAGCTATACTGCCGATGCCAGTGCCGGCCTTGCCTCTGATGCCGGGGCGTTGACGCTCAACGGTGGTTATACCCGCAACGATGGCGTTTCCGCAGCGGCCGTGGGCACCGAACCCGATGGCTTCCGCCAGTGGCGCATCGGCGGACGCGGACGGCTCAACCTTTCCCGCGAACTGGCGGTTGTCGCCACCGCGCGCCATGCCAACAGCCGCACCGATATCGACGGTTTCGCTGCGCCGACGTTCACCTTTGGCGATACGACGGATGTGCAGGAAACCCGGCAGTCGTCCGGCCGCGTTGGCTTGCGCTATACCGGCGGTGCGCTGACGCTCAATTCCGGGTTTGCGCTGTCCGACACGCGGCGCGATTATTTCCCCAATGACACTGCCAGCACGCCGTCCTACGGCTACAAGGCACGGTCCGAACGGGCCGACCTGACCGGGCGGGTTGCCCTGCCATCGGGTTTCACGCTCGATTTCGGCGGTGACAGCGAATGGACGCGCTTTTCCAGCACGTTCGATGCCGAAGCGAAGGCGAACCTGACCAGCGGTCATGCGCTGCTGGGGTGGAGCAGCGACCGGGCCAGCGTGGCCGCCGGGGTGCGCGTCGACGATCACAGCCGCTTTGGAACGGCCTGGACCTTTGGCGCCAACGGTTCGGTCACGCTGATCGACGCCCTGCGCCTGCGCGCCTCGTATGGCGAAGGCTTCAAGGCGCCGACGCTTTACCAGTTGCTGTCGGATTACGGCAACGCCAGCCTCGTACCGGAACGCAGCAAAAGCTACGACGCCGGGCTGGAGTGGGGCAGCCGGGGCGGGCCGCTGCATGCCTCGGCCACGGTGTTCCGGCGCGACAGCCGCAACCTGATCGCCTTCGTCACCTGCGCCAGCCTTAGCCGCTGCGCCGACCGGCCCTTCGACCTCTATGACAACGTTGGAAAGGCCCGCGCCGAAGGCGTGGAAGTGGAACTGGGCGCACGCCCCAGCACCACGTTGCAGGTGCAGGCGGCCTATACCTACCTCAAGGCGCGCAACCTGACGCCGGGCAACGCCAATAACGGCCGCGATCTGGCCCGCCGCCCCCGCCACGCGCTGACCTTGTCGGGTGACTGGACAAGCCCGCTGGCTGGCCTCACCCTCGGTGCGGACCTGCGCCTCGTGGGAGACAGCTTTGACAATCCGTCCAACACCAACCGGCTCGATGGCTATGCCCTCACCACCGTGCGGGCGAGTGTGCCGGTGACCGAACGGGTCGAACTCTACGGCCGCGTCGAAAACCTCTTCGACGTTGGTTACACCACCACGGCGACGTACGGCACCTGGGGCCGGTCAGCCTTTGTCGGCATCCGGGCGCGCTATTGATCGCGCTTCACGCCACGCCCGCGCAACGCCAGCAGGCCGCTCTTCCCAACGGAAGGGCGGCCTGCCGCACGGCGCGGGTGGCGGCGGCGTTGCTGGCCAGCCTGCTGGCCGGCTGCATACCCCAATCGCAGGCCACGCCGGATGGCCCGGCGCTGCGCGAAGACGCCTATGGTCGTGCCCCGCGCCACCCCACGATCGTCAGCCTGAACCCCTGCACCGACGCGATTCTGGCAGAAGTGGCCGATCCAGCGCAGATTCTGGCGATATCGCATTACAGCAAGGATCGCCGCTCCTCCTCCATGGATCCGGCCATGGCGCGGCAGCTCCCGGCCACGCGCGGCACGCTGGAAGAAGTGCTCGCGCTGCGCCCGGATATCGTCATCGGGTCCAGTTTCATCGACCCGGCCAGCGCCGGGGCCTATGCCCGGCTGGGGCTGCGGCTGGAAACCGTGGGCATGGCCGCAACGGTGGAAGACAGCCGCGCGCAGGTGCGCCAGATCGCCGCGCTGGCCGGTCATCCCCTGCGGGGAGAGACACTGGTCGCACGGATCGACGCTGCGCTGGCGGCTGCCGCGCCGCCGGACGGAGCCGCACCGATTCCGGCGGTGGTCTGGCAGTCGGGGGGGATGGTGCCAGGTGACGGGACGCTGATCGCCGACCTGCTTCGGCGCACCGGCTTCGTCAATTTTGCCGCCGCGCGCGGCTTTGGCCAGGCTGACTTCCTGCCACTGGAACGGATGCTGGCCGATCCGCCGGGCCTGATCCTCGTTGCCGGGCAAAGCGCGGAAACCGGCAATGGCGATGACCGCGTGCTGTCGCATCCGGCGCTGGCTGCGCTGGACCAGACCCGCCGGGCACGGCTGAACCCGCGTCTGCTCTATTGTGGCGGCCCGACGATAATCGGTGCGGTGCAGCGGCTGGCGCAGGTGCGCCGGGCCGTTACCGACAGAGCCGTGGTGCGGTGACCCGCCCGGTTTTCCTGCTGCTCGGTGTGCTGGCGCTGGCTCTGCCGCTTTCGCTGCTGGCGGGGCAGGTGTGGATCAGCCCGTTCAGCCCGCCCGTGCCCAACGCCACGGCCATACTGATGGAACTGCGCCTGCCACGTGCCGTGCTGGCGCTTGTGCTGGGGGCGGGCCTTGGCGCGGCGGGCGCGGCTATGCAGGGCTATCTGCGCAACCCGCTGGCCGATCCCGGCCTGTTCGGCATCGCCCCCGCTGCCGGGCTGGGGGCGGTGCTGTCCTTCTATGGCGGCTTTCAGGCGCAGGGCGTGCTGCTGCCGCTGCTGGCGCTGGGCGGGGCGGGCGGTGCGATGGGGCTGCTGGCGCTGATCGCCGGGCGGAGCGGCGGCATCGCACTGTTCACGCTGGCCGGGATGATGATTGCCAGCCTTGCCGGTGCGCTGACCAGCCTTGCCATCAGCCTTTCGCCCAATCCCTTTGCCCTGTCCGAAATCGTGACCTGGCTGATGGGGGCGCTGGCCGACCGGGGCTGGCCGGAAGTGCGGCTGGCCGCGCCGCTCACGTTGCTGGGGCTGGGCGTGTTGTGGCGTGCGGCGCCCGCGCTCGATGCCCTGGCGCTGGGTGAAGCGGCTGCGCGTTCGCTGGGCGTGAACCCGGTGCGCCTGTTGTGGCTGATGATCGTCGGAGTCGGGCTGGTGGTCGGTGCGGGCGTCGCGGTGGCCGGGATGATCGGCTTTGTCGGGTTGATGGTGCCACACATGGTCCGGCCATTCACCGACCAGCGCCCTTCGTCCACGTTGCTGCCGTCGGCTCTGGGCGGGGCATTGCTGCTGCTGGTGGCCGATTGCCTGTGCCGCATCCTGCCGCTGGCCGGGGGAGAACTGCGGCTGGGCATTGCGCTGTCGCTGGCCGGAGCGCCCTTTTTCCTGCGCCTGCTGCTCAGAATGCGGCGGGAGATCGCATGATGCTAGAAGCGGCGGGAATCTGCATTGGCGGGCGGTTGCATGATGCCGCCGTGCAGGTGCGCGGCGGTGCGGTGACGGCAATCTGCGGACCGAACGGCGCGGGCAAATCGACGCTTCTGGGCGTCCTCGCCGGGCTGATTGCGCCCGATGCGGGCAGTGTCACGCTGGATGGCGCGCCGCTGGCTACACTCGACGCGGCAGAGCGCGCGCGGCGGATCGGCTACCTGCCGCAAGCGGCGGAGGTCGCGTGGAACCTTTCGGTGCGGACGCTGGTCGGGCTGGGGCGGTTGCCCCACCGCACCGGGGCCGCCGCCGATGCGCGCGCGGTCGGTGCTGCGCTGTCGGCGCTTGGGCTGGAAGAACTGGCGCAGCGGCCCTTGTCCACGCTTTCGGGCGGGGAGCGCGCGCGCGCGCTGCTCGCCCGCGTGCTGGCTACCCAGCCGCAGTGGATTCTGGCGGATGAACCGCTGGCCGCGCTTGATCTGGCGCAGCAGCGGGCGCAGTTGCAGCACTTGCGCGCGCTTGTCGCATCGGACCATGGCGACGCGGTAGCAGGGGTAGGCGTAGTGCTGGTAGTGCATGACCTTGCGCTGGCGATGAACCATGCCGATCACGTCGTTGTGCTGGACAAGGGGCGCGTTGTAGCAAGCGGTGCGCCGCTTCAGGCACTGTCACCTGAGGTCATTGCCACGGTATGGGGTATCGAGGCGGAGTGGCTGGGCGATAAGGGGCATCGCGCCTTGCGCATGTAAAACCGGTCTGCAATCCGCCCGGCGGGGGCGACAAATCATGCCGCCTTTGCAGCAACTCTGTTTTCGGGATGGCAGTGTTCGGTCAGGGCGGCGGCAAAGTCGGGTGCGAAGCGCGCGGCGAAATGCTCTTTCACATCCAGCGCGATCGCCGGGCGATCGTCGCGCATGGCGGCGCCGCGGCAGAAGAGGCTCTGCGCGGGTTGCTCGTGAAAGGGCGCTTCGATAACCATGACGTTGAACCGTATCTCCTGTTGTCTGCCAGCAATGTCTAGCAAACTATCGTAACATTAAATTGTATGGTTTCGACAATCTTTCTTGCCATGCGGTATTCGTGCGAAAGAGCGGCCAGGCTGCTTCCCTGAAGGGCCGTCTTGCCTTGCCGGCCGCAGCTCCTATCTGGCTGTACAACGCTCTTGCCTGACCCGAACAAATATGGAACACCGCCGCGCATGTCCACCTCCAGAACTTCGGCGCAGACATCTGCGGTGCCCATGCTTTCGGTGCGCGGAGCGCGCGAACACAACCTCAAGGGGATTGATGTCGATCTCCCGCGTGACAGCCTGATCGTCATCACCGGACTTTCGGGTTCAGGCAAGTCCAGCCTCGCGTTCGACACGATCTATGCCGAAGGGCAGCGGCGCTATGTCGAAAGCCTTTCAGCCTATGCGCGTCAGTTTCTTGAGATGATGCAGAAGCCCGATGTCGAACATATCGACGGGCTTTCGCCAGCCATTTCGATCGAGCAGAAGACGACCAGCCGCAACCCGCGCTCAACCGTGGCAACGGTGACCGAGATCTATGATTACATGCGCCTTTTGTGGGCGCGGATCGGTGTGCCTTATTCCCCGGCTACTGGTCTGCCCATCGCGGCGCAGACGGTTTCGCAGATGGTCGATCGCGTGATGGCCCTGCCTGAAGGCACGCGCGCCTATCTGCTTGCGCCCGTGGTGCGCGCGCGCAAGGGGGAATACCGCAAGGAACTGCTGGAATGGCAGAAGGCGGGCTATACCCGCGTGCGCATCGACGGCGTGATGATGGCGATCGAGGATGCCCCGGCGCTCGACAAGAAGCTCAAGCACGACATCGAAGTGGTGGTCGACCGTATCGCCGTGAAGGATGGCCTGCAGACCCGGCTGGCCGACAGTTTCGAACAGGCGCTCAAGCTGGCTGACGGGCTGGTGTACATCGACCTTGCCGACGGCGTCGTGCCGGGGCGTGAAGATGAAGCGCAGCCCGAAGGTAAGGCCAAATCGGGCATGAAGAAGACCGGCCTGCCGCCCAACCGCATCGTCTTTTCCGAAAAGTTTGCCTGTCCCGTCAGCGGCTTCACGATTGACGCGCTGGAGCCGCGCCTGTTTTCATTCAACGCGCCGCAGGGGGCCTGTCCGGCCTGCGACGGGCTTGGCGAAAAGCTGCTGTTCGACCCGCAACTGGTCGTCCCCAACGAAAGCCTCAGCCTGAAGCAGGGCGCGGTAGTGCCCTGGGCGAAGAGCAACCCGCCTTCACCCTATTATATGCAGGTGCTGGCCAGTCTTGCCGACCATTTCGGGTTCGCGCTCGATACGCCTTGGGAAAAGCTGCCGGGAGAGGTGCGGCTGGTGATCCTTTACGGCACCGGCGGCAAGCCTGTGCCGTTGACCTTTGTCGACGGCAAGAAGTCCTACACCGTAACCAAGGCGTTCGAAGGGGTGATTGGCAACCTCAACCGCCGCCTGCTGCAAACCGAATCGGCGTGGATGCGTGAAGAGCTGGGCAAGTTCCAGACTGCGCAGCCGTGCGAAACGTGCGAGGGCAAGCGGTTGAAGCCGGAGGCGCTATCGGTGAAGGTGGCCGAAGCCGATATTTCCAGCATAACCCACCTTTCGGTCGCGGCGGCGGTGGAATGGTTCGGCGCGCTCGACGCGAAGCTGACCAGCCAGCAAAGCCAGATCGCCAAGGCCATTCTGAAAGAGATCAACGAACGGCTGGGTTTCCTCAACAACGTCGGCCTGGATTACCTCAATCTCGATCGTACCAGCGGTACGTTGTCGGGCGGGGAATCGCAGCGCATCCGCCTGGCCAGCCAGATCGGGTCGGGGCTTTCAGGCGTGCTCTATGTGCTTGATGAACCCAGCATCGGTCTGCACCAGCGCGACAACGACCGCCTGCTCGAAACGCTCAAGCGGCTGCGCGACCTGGGCAATACGGTGATTGTGGTCGAACACGATGAGGACGCGATACGCACTGCCGATCATGTGGTCGATCTTGGCCCCGGCGCGGGCGTGCATGGCGGGCAGATCGTGGCGCAGGGCACGCTGGAGGATATCCTCTCCAGCCCGGATAGCCTGACCGGCCAGTACCTGACGGGCGCGCGCCGGATCGAAGTGCCCGCCACCCGCCGCCCCGGAAACGGGCTGGCGATTTCGATCGAGGGTGCGCGGGCCAACAACCTGCGCAACGTCAGTGCGCGGATACCGCTGGGGACTTTTACCTGCGTGACCGGGGTTTCCGGTTCGGGCAAGTCCAGCTTCACGATCGACACGCTGCATGCGGGCGCAGCGCGTGCGCTGAACGGTGCGCGGGTGATTGCGGGCGCGCATGACGCGATCCGTGGCCTGGAACATTGCGACAAGGTGATCGAAATCGACCAGTCGCCCATTGGCCGCACGCCGCGCTCCAACCCGGCGACCTATACCGGCGCCTTCACCCTGATACGCGACTGGTTTGCCGGCCTGCCCGAAAGCGCGGCGCGCGGCTACAAGCCAGGTCGGTTCAGCTTCAACGTCAAGGGCGGGCGCTGCGAAAAGTGCCAGGGTGACGGGCTTATCAAGATCGAAATGCACTTCCTGCCCGACGTGTACGTGACCTGCGAGGAGTGTGACGGTCGGCGCTACAACCGCGAAACGCTGGAGGTGAAGTTCAAGGGCCACTCCATCGCCGATGTGCTCGACATGACGATCGAGGATGCGGAGGAGTTCTTCAAGGCAGTGCCGCCGATCCGCGATCGGATGCACATGCTCAACGAAGTGGGGCTGGGTTATGTCAAGGTCGGGCAGCAGGCGACGACGCTTTCGGGCGGCGAGGCCCAGCGCGTAAAGCTAGCCAAGGAACTCGCCCGTCGCTCTACCGGGCAGACGCTGTACATCCTCGACGAACCCACGACCGGGCTGCATTTCGAAGATGTGCGCAAGCTGCTGGAAGTGCTGCACCGGCTGGTCGATCAGGGCAATTCGGTGGTGGTGATCGAACACAACCTCGATGTCATCAAGACCGCCGACTGGATCATCGATCTGGGGCCGGAAGGCGGGGTGCGCGGAGGCGAGATCGTGGCCGAAGGCACTCCCGAAGTCGTCGCGGAAAACCCACGCAGCTTTACCGGCAGCTATCTCGCACCATTGCTGCGCCGGGCAGGCACGCACTTTACACCGTGCTGACAAAATCGTACGATTTCGTTCAATTTAGGTGGGGATCAGGCGAAAATGGGTGGGGGCCGGCAACCGGCAGAGCGCGCGGGCGCGCCGATCGTCACAGCGCAGCCGGAAGCTGCCGATCTTGCTGCATGGCTGGCAGTTGCCGCAGGGGCGCTCGGCGCGTTCATGGCCACGCTCGATATTTCGATCGTCAATGCCTCGCTGCCAACCATCCAGGGCGAGATCGGTGCGTCCCCCAGCGAAGGGACATGGATCGGGACGTCCTATCTCGTCGCTGAAATTGTCATCACGCCGATCACTGCGTGGCTGTCGCGGATGCTGGGCCTGCGCCGGTTCATGCTCATTGCAACCGTGCTGTTTACGGCTTTTTCCGTCATGTGCGGCCTGTCGGGCGATCTTACCACGATGATCGTCGGTCGAACCGGGCAGGGCCTTGCCGGCGGCACGCTCGTCCCCACCGCGCTTACGATTATCGCAACCCGGCTTCCGGCGCGGCAGCAGCCGGTTGGTATTGCAATCTTCGGCGGGACCATGTTGCTGGGGCCACTCACCGGGCCACTGCTGGGTGGCTGGATTACCGAGGCAATAAGCTGGCGCTATGCCTTCTTCATCAATGTACCGGTTGGCATCGGCCTTGTCGGCTTGCTGATCTTCAGCCTGCCCAAAGTTGCGCCTGACTGGAGCGATTTGCGCAATGCCGATTGGCTGGGCCTTTTCGGCATGACGCTGGGGCTGGGCTGCCTTACCGTAATGCTGGAGGAAGGGCACCGCGAACAATGGTTCGAATCCGGCTTCATTATCCGGCTGGCGCTGTTGTCCGCTGCCGGTTTCGTGGCGGTCGCCTGGACACAATTCCGCAGCCCCAGGCCAATCATCCGGCTGGCGCTCCTGCGCGTTCCGGCTTTTTCGGCGTGTGTTTCCATGATGCTGATGTTCGGCGCGCTTTTGTTCGGCCTGTCGTATGTGGTGCCACAGTTCCTTGCAGCCATTCCGGGGTACAACGCCTTTCAGGCAGGGCAGGTGGTGTTCATGCCGGGCCTTAGTTCCGTGTTCATGATGATGGCGTTCCCGTTGATCGTCAAACTGCTCGACCCGCGAACGGCGGTGGTACTGGGCTGCCTTGTTGCCGGTATCAGCGCCTATTTGTTGAGCGGAATGACGGCACAATCGGTGGGCAGCGCATTCATCTTGCCGCAAGTGCTGTTCGGAGGCGGCGCAGCGGTCGCCACGCTCACGCTCCAGCAATCGTCTATCATCGCCGTTCCGCTGAAATACGCGGATGAGGCATCGGCGATCTTCATGGCGGCGCGCAACCTCGGCGGTTCAATCGGCCTTGCCATGATCGCCAGCTTTCAGGAACAGCGCATTGATGTGCACCGCTGGCAGATTCACGCCTCGATCAGCGCCAACGACATCGCCGTCCAGCAGGCGATGACCGATAATGCGGCCATGCTCGGCGGTGGGCCGGAAGGCATGGCGGGGGCTTACCGTATGCTCGATGGACAAGTGCGGCTGGATTCGCTGGTCATGTCATTCAATGACATATTCCTGATGCTGGCTCTGGGTGCGGTAATTATCGCACCGCTCGCCCTGCTTCTGCGCGGCGACCGTTCCGGCTCTGCAGCGGTCATGCACTGACGATCCGGCATGACGAACGCTCGGCGATCAGCCTAATTTCGCGTGCCGCTCACTCCCTGCTCCAAACTGGGGAGCAGGGAGTTGATGCAAACGTGGCGTTGGTCAGCGACCCTGCTGGGCCAGCAAGCGCAGCCGCAGCGCGTTAAGCTTGATAAAGCCTGCCGCGTCCTTCTGGTCATAGGCCCCCGCATCGTCCTCGAACGTTACATGCCGTTCGGAATAGAGACTGTCAGGCGACTTGCGGCCAACCACCGATGCGCTGCCCTTGTAGAGCTTGAGCCGCACGGTGCCGTTGACGCGAGCCTGGCTGTGGTCGATCGCGGCTTGCAGCATCTCGCGTTCGGGTGCGAACCAGAAGCCGTTGTAGATCAGCTCGGCATACTTGGGCATCAGCTCGTCCTTGAGGTGGGCTGCGCCACGGTCGAGCGTGATGCTTTCGATGCCACGATGCGCGCGGGCATAGATTTCACCGCCCGGCGTTTCGTACATCCCGCGGCTTTTCATGCCGACGAAGCGGTTTTCGACCAGATCGAGCCGGCCGATCCCGTGTTTGCGACCCAGCTCGTTGAGCGCGGCCAGCAGCGTGGCGGGCGACATGGCCTGCCCGTTCAGCGCGACGCCATCACCCTTTTCGAAGTCGATGGTGATGTATTCCGGAACGTCGGGCGCGTCTTCCGGGTTGACCGTGCGCGAATAGACATAGTCCGGGGTTTCTTCCCACGGATCTTCCAGCACCTTGCCCTCGGACGAGGTATGCAGCAGGTTGGCGTCGGTTGAGAACGGGCTTTCGCCGCGCTTGTCCTTGGGGACGGGGATCTGGTGTGCTTCGGCCCAGGCGATCAACGCGGTGCGGCTGGTCAGATCCCATTCGCGCCATGGCGCGATGACCTTGATCGACGGTTCGAGCGCGTAGGCAGACAGTTCAAAGCGAACCTGGTCGTTGCCTTTGCCGGTCGCGCCGTGCGCCACGGCATCGGCGCCGGTTTCGCGGGCGATTTCGATCAGCCGCTTGGAAATCAGCGGGCGGGCAATGCTGGTGCCCAGCAGGTAGTCGCCCTCGTAGCGGGCGTTGGCGCGCATCATCGGGAACACGAAGTCGCGCACGAACTCTTCGCGCAGATCGTCGATGTAGATGTGGTGATCGGGCACGCCCATCAGCTTGGCCTTGGCGCGCGCGGGTTCCAGTTCCTCGCCCTGTCCCAGGTCGGCGGTGAAGGTCACGACCTCGCAGTTGTAGGTGACCTGGAGCCACTTGAGGATGACGGAGGTATCGAGGCCGCCGGAATAGGCCAGCACGACCTTCTTGGGGGCAACCGTCTTGGTATCGGACATGGGCGTTACGACTCCCGTGGAAACACGCGCCGCGCGCCTAACAGGCGGGGGGGATCATCGCAACCTTTGGCATGGCGACAGCGGTGCGGGAACGCCGGGTTATTCTGCAGCGATTGCCGGTTCAAGGTGCCACGATGGCGCTTCGTCAAGCGCTGAAAGGCGTGCCGCCTCCACCTGGATATAGTCACGCGTCATCGGCAAGGCGCTGCGGCGCTTGACGCTCTGGATGTGGAAGTTGACCATCTTGCCGTGGCGGAAGCTTTGTTCGGCGCCGGCAAGATAGAACTGCCACATGCGGAACAGGCGTTCGTCATAGAGCGCGACGATTTCATCGCGGTGCAGGTTTGCGCGGCGATACCATTCGGCAAGGGTGTGAGCGTAATGGTAGCGCAGCACTTCGATGTCGCCCACTTCCCATCCGGTCTTTTCCAGCGCGCCGACCAGTTCGCTCATCGCCGGGATATAGCCGCCGGGGAAGATGTACTTGCGCGTCCACTTGTCGGTCGTGCCCGGTGGACCGGTGCGACCGATGGTATGCGTGAGCATGATGCCGTCGGGGTCCAGCAGGTCGTTGGTCTTGGCAAAGTATTCGCCAAAATGGGGCGCGCCGACATGTTCGATCATGCCGACGCTGGTGATGCGGTCGAACGATCCGGCCACATCGCGGTAGTCGATGAGCTGGAACTTCACACGGTCGGCAATGCCTGCGGCCTGCGCGCGCTCCTGCGCGAAGCGGATCTGGTCCGGGGCCAGCGAAACGCCCAGCACTTCGCACCCGAAATGGCGGTTGAGATAAAGCGCCAGCCCGCCCCAGCCGCAGCCGATGTCAAGCACGCGCAGCCCGCGCGACGTGGCAGGGTCCAGCCGCAGCTTGGCGGCAATCAGCGCCTTCTTGTCCACCTGCGCCCGTTCCAGCGTGTTCGCGGGATCGCGGAAATAAGCCATCGTGTACTGGCGGTCTTCGTCGAGGAAGAGTTCGTAGAACTGGCGGGTCAGATCGTAGTGATGGACGACGTTCTTCGACGCCTTGGCGCGCTGGTTGATCTGGTCGGCCTTGGCGATGGCGGCTTCGGCCAGTTTGCGCAGCGTCCCCTTTCGGTCGATCCCGCCGCCGGCATTGGCGTTGCCCATGACCAGCAGAATCATGTCACGGATGTCGTGCGGCGGCTCCACTACCAGGCGGCCATCCATGTAGGCTTCGCCGGCGCCGACACGCGGATCGCGGGCGATGTGCATGGCCGCGCCCTGGTCGGTCAACCGGATGGTGACGGGCGGGGATGCCGGATCGCCGTAGGCATATTCGCGCCCGTCATGGTCGATCACGATCAGGCGACCCTTGCGGATCAGGCGGGAGAGCATCTTGTCGAGCAACCACATGCATCGAACCCTATGATGTTCGCCATGGAAGGCAACCCAGGAAAAGGGCTGTTCGTGTAGTTCTGGCGGAGCCTTGCGGCCCCGCCCATCCTCTACGCCTGCGATGGGGCATGCGGACGATCAGCGGCAACGTCCGCCGCTGCGCTCGATCTCGCGGCCCAGCAAGGCGCCCCCAACAGCACCCAGAATGGTGCCGGTCGCGCGCTCGCCGCGCGTGTCGATCGCCCGGCCCAGCAGCGCGCCGCCTGCGGCGCCGATGATCAGCCCGGTCGTGCCGTTGCTGCGCTTGCAGTAGTAGCGCCCGTCGCGGCCACGCCAGACCTGATCGTTGCGGCTGATGCTGCGCGGTTCGATGTAGCGGCCGCGGCTGTCGTAGAGCGCGTTGCGCTCCTTGGCGCGGTGCCCGTGCGCAGGCGCCCAATGCGGTGGGTCGGCCATGGCCGGAGCGGCCGGGATGGCGATGGCGGCAAGGGTTGCCGCAAGAATGGTCTTTTTCATCGGGTATGCTCCGTTGATCTCTTCATGTCCGGCAAAGTGGATGCCTTGCGCGGACTTGATGGGACAACCCGAAGCTTTGCGATTTGATCCCCAACGCCAGATGAACGGATTGCGCGCACGGAAAACGCAAGGCAGGCGGTTCGTCAGATGCGACGAACCGCCTGTGATACCAAGCAGGACTATCCTGACGAACGGGTCAGTAGTTCCATTGCACCTGCGCGCGCACCAGATCGCCCTTGGCGCGCCCGGTACGGCGATCATCGGTTTCGGTGCGGCTGACGTTGGAATAGCCTAGCGTGAACTCCAGCTCCTTCATCGGCAGCCATTCCACACCCACTTCGTATTCGTCGGTTTCCAACCGGGGGGCGTTGGTGGCGATCTTCCAGCCGCCGCGATAATGCTGATACCGCGCGAAGGGGATGATCTGGCCGACCGGCGTATCGGTGGCGCGCAGCATGCCCATGACGTAGCCGCCGCTGGCCTTCTTGACCTGGATCGAGCCAGTGGTCGCATCCCACTGCGGTCCTTTGCCCCAGGTCCATTCAGCCTGGATGCCGAATGGGCGCGGATAGATCATGGCATGGACGCCGACGTGGTTGTCCTTGAACGCCGTGGCCGAAACGCCGCCGGTGCGCACTTCGGGCTTGAACGTGTTCAGCATGCCCGATGCGCCGATTTCCGCGACCTGGCCTTCGAAGATGCCGCCAAGGCCGTCAAGCCGGAAGGGCATCGTCGCCATGCCGATCAGCATCACGCCATCGGTCTTTTCAACACGGTTGATGGTCTGGCCGTTGTAGACGGCAAAGCCAAGCGCACCGTAATTGCCGAACAGCTTCTGCCCTTCGTGTGACAGTTCGTCCCAGATGCCCTGGATGCGGGGCGGGGTGTAGTAGACGACCACGCCCAGATCGCGCTCGCCGGGGATGGGCGAGTTGATCGCATCGCTGCGGTCGAGCGGCAGGCGGTTGGAAGACGACTGCAGGTTTTCCCATCCGAACGGGATTTTCGACTGGCCGAGACGGACCTTGAGCGTCTTGGCCTTGTCGAGATAGACGTCGGCGTAAGCGTCGCGCATCTGCATGTAGTTGAGGCGCGATTCGCCGTTGGACTGGTTGGATACAGACCCGGCAAGCTCGCCCTGCATGTACAGCGAAACGCGGTCTGAAATATCGCCCTGGACGACCAGACGCGCACGGCGGATCGAGAAGTTGCCGTTTTCGTTGATGCCCGAATCATGCGGCGAACGCAGACGCGAAACCCCCGCCGGTGCCGTCTTGTCGCCCGAAATGATTTCGCTGACGCGCAACTGGGTATAGCCGCGGATCATCAGCTTTTCGTACCACCCCTTTTTCTTCTTTTCGGCCGGGACGGCAGCGGGCGCGGGGGCGGCTGCTGCCATCTGGACGGGGGCTGGCGATGCGGCGGAACCGGCAGAACCGGCCATTTCGACCGGGGCGGGTGCGACAGGTGCCTTGGCGGCCTGAAGTGCGCTGACAATGGCTTTCAGTTCATCGACCTGCCGTTGCAGGTCGGCAATCTTTGCGTCCTGCGCGCTGGACGGCACCTCCTGCGCCTGCGCAATGCTTGCCGCGCTGATGAATACGCTGGCCGTCAAGGCTGCACGAAACGCCTTGCCTGTCATTCTGCCGGTCATTTCCCGAATATCTCCACGTCGGTTGATGACCGGGCGGCTAGGCGTCAAAGATGACGGCAATGTGACATTATATTGACGTGATTTTCAGGCGGAGAGCAGCAATTTCATATTTTAATGTTTAAAAACAAAGATGAAATATATTTCATTAAAATGAAAATTGTCAGAAAAATGCCTCTGCTTCGAAAATTATTGCTGAAATGTGATGATGGTGGAGAGTGTGGGCGGCGGCGGGGGCCGAATCTGTGCAGCCTTCAGGCCAACGGACGGTCGCAATGTGGTGTGGCTGGTGCGTCTGGCCCGGCCGATGTGCCCATCTTTCCTTGCTGACACTCCGCAGATGCGCTGCTAACGGCCCGACCATGACCGACCTCGCGCTGATCCGTAACTTTTCCATCATTGCCCACATCGACCACGGCAAATCGACGCTGGCCGACCGCCTGATCCAGTATACAGGCGGGCTGAGCGCGCGCGAAATGAGCGAGCAGGTGCTCGACAACATGGATATCGAGCGCGAGCGCGGCATCACCATCAAGGCCCAGACCGTGCGGCTGGATTATCTCGCCAAGGACGGCAAGACCTATCAGCTCAACCTGATGGACACACCGGGGCACGTCGACTTCGCCTACGAGGTCAGCCGCAGCCTGGCGGCGTGCGAAGGCGCGTTGCTGGTGGTCGATGCCGCGCAGGGCGTCGAAGCCCAGACGCTGGCCAACGTCTACCAGTCGATCGAGCACGACCACGAGATCGTGCCCGTCATCAACAAGATCGACCTGCCTGCTGCCGAACCCGAAAAGGTCAAGGCCGAGATCGAGGATATCATCGGTATCGACGCCAGCAACGCGGTCCTGACCAGCGCCAAGTCGGGCATCGGGATCGAGGAAGTGCTCGATGCCGTGGTCGAGCGTATCCCGCCACCGGGGGGTGACCGCGATGCGCCGCTGAAGGCGATGCTGGTCGATTCCTGGTACGATCCCTATCTTGGGGTCGTCATCCTCGTGCGCGTGATCGACGGGGTGATCCGCAAGGGGCTGCAGGTCAAGTTCATGGCCGGGGGCACCGAACACCTGATCGACCGCGTGGGCTGCATGCGCCCGAAGATCGAGACGCTGGCCGAACTCGGCCCCGGCGAAATCGGTTTCATCACTGCCCAGATCAAGGAAGTCGCGCAGGCCCGCGTTGGTGACACCATAACCACGGTCAAGGGCGGGGCGATCAAGGCGCTGCCGGGCTTCAAGGAAGTCCAGCCGGTCGTGTTCTGCGGCATCTTCCCTGTCGATGCCGCAGAGTTCGAGAAGCTGCGCGAAAGCATCAGCCGCTTGCGACTGAACGATGCCAGCTTCAGCTTTGAAATGGAAAGCAGCGCCGCGCTGGGATTCGGCTTCCGCTGTGGTTTTCTGGGCCTGCTGCATCTGGAAATCATCCAGGAACGCCTGAGCCGCGAATACGATCTGGACCTGATCACCACCGCACCAAGTGTCGTCTACCGTATCCAGTTGAACAAGAGCCGCACTGACGACGCGCGCGAAATCATGCTGCATAATCCGGCCGATTATCCCGATCCCAGCCGCATTGCCCAGATTGATGAACCGTGGATCAAGGGCACAATCTATACGCCCGACGAATACCTGGGGTCGATTCTCAAGCTGTGCCAGGACCGGCGCGGGGTGCAGACCGGGCTGACCTATGTGGGCGGCCGGGCACAGATCACTTATGAACTGCCACTCAACGAAGTGGTGTTCGATTTCTATGACCGGCTCAAGAGCATCAGCCGGGGCTATGCCAGCTTCGACTACGAACAGATCGGCCTGCGCGAAGGCGATCTGGTCAAGATGAGCATTCTGGTGAACAACGAACCGGTCGATGCGCTGTCGATGATCGTCCACCGCAGTGCCGCCGAGGCGCGCGGACGACACATGTGCGAGCGTCTGAAAGACCTGATTCCACGCCACCTTTTCAAGATTCCGATTCAGGCGGCCATTGGTGGCAAGGTTGTTGCGCGCGAAACGATCAGCGCGATGCGCAAGGACGTGACCGCCAAGTGCTATGGCGGTGACATCACCCGCAAGAAGAAGCTTCTGGAAAAGCAGAAGAAGGGCAAGGCCCGGATGCGCGAATACGGCAATGTCAGCATTCCGCAGGAAGCTTTCATTGCGGCGCTGCGCATGGGCGAGGAATAGGCCCAGTCCGGGCGATGCGCGGGGCGCGGGCGATAAATGCAGAAAATGGCGTGAAATGGCCTTTGAACACGGTTGACGCGCGCGCGGTTTGACGACAGGCATGCCCGCATGATTGATCCACGCCATTTCCGCAACGTGCTCGGCACCTGGCCTACGGGTGTCTGCGTCATCACAGCCATAGACAACGAAGGGTTGCGCCACGGGATGGTGGTTGGCTCGTTCTCGTCGATTTCGCTCGATCCTCCGCTCGTCGGGTTCTTCCCGGACAAGCGGTCGAGCACCTGGCCGAAGGTCGAAGCAGCCGGTCGCTTCTGCGTCAACGTGCTGGGCGCTGATCAGATGGATCTGTGCGAACGCTTTGCCGCGCGCGGAGAAGACAAGTTCAACGAACTGGCGCACGGTACCACGCCTTCGGGCCAGCCTTTGCTCGACAATGCGCTTGCATGGATCGATTGCCGTATCGAACGGGTCGAGGATATTGGCGATCACCTTCTGGTCGTGGGCGCGGTCGATGCGCTCGATCGGCGCGAAGATGGCACGCCGCTGCTGTTCTTCCGCGGCGGTTACCACGATGTGGCGCAGGCACCGGGGCTTTAAGCACACGGCAAACCGGTTTTTCGATGCCCTTTCGCCTGTTTTGACATCCGTCAACGCAGGTGGATTGGGCGCGCGCTAACCATGGTTTCGACGGAGCGGGGCCTTGATCTCTCCCATCGGATACAGCCCCGTTCCGCCAACTTCTCCCCCACTTGGGCGGTGCGTCTGACGGACCGCCCCACTTTTCCGCTTCACCGGCGGATTCCGGCCATTGCGGCGGCTCTCGATGGTTGCTTCTGCAATTGCGACCGGCGCGGTGCGGTGGTATCGCTCCGGCCATGACGGCCTGTGATACCTGCGTAGTTCGCAACCGCGCAATCTGCTCCGCTCTCGACAACCACGAGATTGCGGCCCTCAACGCCATTGGTCGGCGCCGCGTCGTCACGGCTGGCGAACCCCTGATCTGGGAAGATGATGATTCCCTCCTCGTCGCCAATGTGATCGAGGGGGTTCTCAAACTGACGACCAGCACCGAAGATGGCCGCGAACAGATTGTCGGCGTTGCCTATCCGTCGGATTTCATCGGCAGGCCATTCGGCCAGACCACCACGGCCAGCGTTGTCGCTCTGACCGATGCGCGGGTTTGCGTTTTTTCACGCAATGATTTTGACCGGTTCGCCCGCGAACACCCCGAACTGGAACACAAGCTGCTGGAACGTACGCTCGCCGAGCTGGACCGGACGCGGTCGTGGATGATGCTGCTGGGCCGCAAGAACGCGTCTGAAAAGATTGCGACGTTCCTGATCGAAATGTCCGAACGGATGACCGAAACCGGTTGCCTGCCATCGCCCGGCCCGGCGCGGCGCTTCGCCCTGCCGTTTTCGCGCCAGCAGGTGGCAGATGTGCTGGGCCTGACGATCGAGACAGTGAGCCGCCAGTTTACCCGGCTCAAGAACGATGGCGTGATCGAACTGCCATCGCGCCGCGAGGTCGAGATTATCAACCGCGGGGCGCTGCTCGCCATGGCGGGATAGGCAGCCGCTTTTTTTGCAGTCTCAATAGCACTTCGACAAGGCGCGGCCGTCCTTGGCGCGGTGCCTTGTTCGGGAGTGACGGGCAGGAAAGCGGCCGGGTGATCCCAGAACCCATGGCTTTCCTGCCCGCCGTCCCCTTGCCCGATGTGCGATGCTGCGCGTGCGGGCAGGGAATTGCGTGCCTGCTACCGGATCAGAAGCGGTAGGCTAGGCCGGCGCTGACCACCCAGGGGTCGAGCGAGTGCTTGGTGGTGAGCACTTCCGCCCCGCCGGCATAGAAATGCGCGGTCGTGTCCATGAAGTACTTCTTGGCGTCGAGGCTGACGCCCAGGCCCTTGTCGTTGACCGGGATGTCGACGCCTGCCTGCAGGGCAAAACCGGCGTCGTTGGAAAACTTTACCCGCGTCACGCCCAGCGGCACGATGCTGGAGCCGGGCTTTTCATCGATGTAGAGGAACATCGCCGGCCCAGCGCCGACATAGGGCTTGATCCCGCCAGCCATCGGGACATGATATTTGAGCATCAGCGTCGCCGGAAGCACCAGCACGTGGTCGACGATTTCGGTTGCGGCGGCGAGCGCGCCGGTGCCGCTGACGTGGTGCTGCGTGAGGCAGCAGATTGTTTCAGCCGAAATGTTCGGCGTGAAGAAGTATTCGATCGCAAGCGTCGGCACGACATTGTCATTTGCCTTCGTGTTTGCGCCGACGGTCAGGCCGAGCGGGTCGTTCTTCACGTCGACGATCTTGCCATCGGGCAGGACGCCGGTGCCCAGCAGTTTGACCTGGAGTTTGCCATCCGCAGACCCTGCCAGCGCCGGTGCCGGAGCCATCGCCGTGCCCAGTGCAGCGGCTGCCATGATCGCGGGCAGGGTGGTGGAGATCAGCTTTTTCATTGCGTGTATCCTGCGCCACGGCTGGCCAACCCCTCGTTGACCCAAACCTTGTCCGTGACTGGCCCTGCTGATGCACGCCTGCGAATCGCCCGACATTGACGAAGCGCAAAATTGCGAAAGCGCAGCGGAAAGGCATGTGAGGCACCTGATTTTGCCTGATTTGATGCCGGTCAATGTTCGATGCCCGGTTGCAGTGCAGCGCAGCCGTGCATCTCGCATGGAAGGAAGGCTCCATGGAATTGGTACTCTCGCGCACGGGCTTGTGGCTCGTGTCGCTTCTTTTTGCTGTCGTCGCCTGCGCCGCCGCCGTGGACAGCGGCTTTGCTATTCACATGGCCATCGTTGCGCTGGCCTGCATCATCGGTCTGGTGGTGACGCTGCGCGGCGTTGATCTTTCGCGCGCCATCCTGGCCCCGGATCAGGGGCGTTACGACGACGACGTGATTCGCTGGGGCGTCATCGCCACGGTTTTCTGGGGCATGGCCGGGTTTCTGGCCGGTCTGTTCATTGCCCTGCAACTGGCGCTGCCGGTCCTGAACCTGGGCCTTGAATGGACCGCGTTCGGCCGGGTGCGGCCGCTGCATACTTCTGCCGTGATCTTTGCTTTCGGAGGCAATGCGCTGATCGCCACGTCGTTCTACGTGGTGCAGCGCACCTGCCGGGCGAGGCTGGCCTTCCCCGGCCTCGCCCGTTTCGTGTTCTGGGGCTACCAGCTTTTCATCGTGCTGGCCGCCACCGGCTATCTGCTTGGCATCACGCAGGGCAAGGAATATGCCGAGCCGGAATGGTACGTTGATCTGTGGTTGACGGTTGTCTGGGTGGCCTACCTCGCGGTTTTCGTGGGGACGATCATCAAGCGGACCGAACCGCATATCTACGTGGCCAACTGGTTCTACCTGTCGTTCATCATCACAGTGGCGATGTTGCACATCGTCAACAACCTGAACTGGCCGGTCAGCTTTGTCGGCAGCCGCAGCTACCCGATCTTTGCGGGCGTGCAGGGCGCGCTGGTGCAGTGGTGGTATGGCCACAACGCCGTCGGCTTCTTCCTGACCGCCGGCTTCCTGGCGATGATGTACTATTTCGTGCCCAAACAGGCCGAACGCCCGGTGTTTTCCTACCGCCTGTCGATCATCCACTTCTGGGCGCTGATCTTCCTCTACATCTGGGCCGGGCCGCACCACCTGCACTACACCGCTCTGCCCGACTGGGCGCAGACGCTGGGCATGGTCTTTTCGATCATGCTGTGGATGCCGAGCTGGGGTGGCATGATCAACGGGCTGATGACGCTGAACGGGGCGTGGGACAAGGTCCGCACTGATCCGATCATCCGCATGATGGTGATGGCGCTGGCCTTCTACGGCATGAGCACGTTCGAAGGGCCGATGATGTCGATCAAGTCGGTCAACAGCCTGTCGCACTATACCGACTGGACCATCGGCCACGTCCATTCCGGCGCGCTGGGCTGGAACGGGATGATTACTTTCTCGGCCATCTATTATCTCGTGCCGCGCCTGTGGGGCAAGCAACGGCTCTATTCGCTGCGCATGGTAAACTGGCACTTCTGGCTCGCCACTGTCGGCATCGTCTTCTACGCGGCGTCGATGTGGGTGGCAGGCATCACCCAGGGGCTGATGTGGCGCGAATATGGCGCTGACGGCTATCTGGTGAACAGCTTTGCCGAAACCGTGCTGGCGCTGCGCCCGATGTACTTCCTGCGCGCCTTTGGCGGGCTGCTGTACCTTGCCGGGGCCGTGGTGATGACGGTCAACGTCTGGCGCACGATCCTTGGTCAGCAGCGCAGCGAAGCGCCGATGCGCGATGCCGCCTACGACCCCGAAAAGGACCGCCCGCTCGCCTCCGCGCCGGTTGCGGCCTGATCGCTCCCGCCAAGTTCAAGGACAAGACCCATGACGACCATCGTGGAACGCCACAAGACGCTTGAGCGCAACGTCACCCTGCTGGGCCTGGCGGCCTTTGCCGCGGTGACCGTGGGCGGCATCGTCGAAATTGCCCCGCTGTTCTGGATCGACAACACGATCGAGAAGGTGGACGGGATGCGCCCTTATACCCCGCTGGAACAGGCCGGGCGCGATATCTATGTGCGCGAAGGCTGCTATGTCTGCCACAGCCAGATGATCCGTCCCTTCCGGGACGAGGTCGAACGCTACGGCCATTACAGCCTCGCCGCTGAATCGATGTACGATCATCCGTTTCAGTGGGGGTCGAAACGCACCGGCCCGGATCTTGCCCGCGTCGGCAACCGCTATTCGGACGAATGGCATGTCCAGCACCTGAAAGACCCGCGCGCTGTCGTGCCGGAATCGGTGATGCCACCTTACGCGCACCTGGCCGAACATGATCTCGACATGGGCGATGCCACGGCAACCTTGCGCACGCTCTACCAGGTCGGAGTGCCCTACACGGCCGACCAGATCGAAAACGCCAATGCGGACCTGAAAGCGCAGGCCGATCCCGATGCCGACGCTGCCGATCTGAAGAAGCGGTATGCCAAGGCGCAGGCCCGCGATTTCGACGGCAACCCCAGGCGCCTGACCGAAATGGACGCGCTGGTCGCCTACCTGCAGATGCTCGGCACGCTGGTCGATGTGAATGCACCGGCGGCGCAAGAGGAACTGGCGAAGGAGAAGGGCCGGTGAACGCGCACTCCACCTACGAAATGCTCCGACACATGGCCGATAGCTGGGGCCTGCTGGTGATGACGGCGATTTTCCTGGGACTGAGCGCGTGGCCGTTCCGGCCCGGCGCACGGCCGCTGAACCACGAAGCCGCGACTTCGATCTTCAAGGATGAAAGCGATGACTGATTCCGGACATCACCGGCACGCCACCGGATCGCGCATCGACGATGCCACCGGCGTCGAAACCGTCGGCCATGAATGGGACGGGATCGAGGAGCTGAACAACCCGCTGCCGCGCTGGTGGTTGTGGTCGTTCTATGCCTGCATCGTCTTTGCGGTGGGCTATTGCATAGCCTATCCCGCCTGGCCGCTGATCGCCAAGGGCACCGAAGGCACGCTTGGCTGGACCAGCCGTGGTCAGCTTGAAGCGGAAATGCAGGCTGAACGCACGCGAACGGCGGCGTTGATGGCCGAACTTGGCGCGGCATCGCTGGAAACTATCGCCGCCGACCCACGCCTGCGCCGTGCCGCCATCGACGGCGGCCGCGCGGCCTACAAGGTCAACTGCATCCAGTGCCACGGCAATGGCGCGGCGGGCAGCGTGGGGTACCCGAACCTGAACGACGATGACTGGCTGTGGGGCGGCGATCTTGCCACGATTCACCAGACACTTGTCCACGGCGTGCGCCAGCCCGGCGACGATGCCACGCGGATGAGCCAGATGCCCGCATTCGGACGCGATGGTATTCTCACGCCCGCGCAGGTCCAGCAAGTGGTCAGCCACGTCCGCGTGCTGGCGGGCGAGGAAAAGCCCAGCGCATCGGCGCGGGCAGGGGCGCAGATCTTTGCCGATAACTGCGCCGTCTGCCACGGGGCAGCCGGTGAAGGGAGCCGCGCCGTGGGTGCGCCACGGCTGGACGATGCGATCTGGCTTTATGGCGGGGACCGCAAGGCGCTGACCGAGACGGTGACCAACGCCCGCTATGGCGTGATGCCGGCATGGGGCGGCCGTCTCGATCCGGTCACGGTCAAGATGCTCGCTACCTACGTCCATTCGCTGGGCGGGGGCGAGGCGGCGTCCGCACCTGACCCCGCAACAGACCCTGCCGTTGCCGTGCAACCGGCCGCAGCCAAGTAGCCTCCAGAAACAGGACACCGGCCATGAACGCGCACGATCCCAAGGCAAGCGCGGACCACTCCAATGAAATCGGCCTCTACGCCAAGCGCAAGGCCGTTTTTCCCAAAGCCATCGACGGATCGTTCCGGCGGTTCAAATGGCTGGTCATGGCCGTGTGCCTGGCGATCTACTGGGGCACACCCTGGCTGCGCTGGGATCGTGGGCCGTATGCGCCCGATCAGGCCGTATTGATCGACCTGGGCAAGCGCCGCTTCTTCATGTTCGACATCGAAATCTGGCCGCACGAGTTCTACTTCGTGGCCGGGCTGCTGATCATGGCGGGGATCGGGCTGTTCCTTGTCACCTCGGCGGTGGGGCGCGCGTGGTGCGGCTATGCCTGCCCGCAAACCGTCTGGACCGATCTGTTCCAGCACGTTGACCGCCTGATCGACGGGGATCGCAACGCCCAGTTGCGCCTGCAGAAGGCGCCGTGGAACGCTGCAAAGCTGGCCCGGCGCGTTTTCAAATGGAGCGTCTATCTGGCGATCAGCTTTGCCACGGGCGGGGCGTGGATCTTCTACTTTGCCGATGCGCCCACTCTCCAGCACGCATTCTGGACCGGTACTGCCGCGCCGGTCGCTTATGCCACCACGTTTGTGCTGACGATGACGACGTTCATCTTCGGCGGATTCATGCGCGAACAGGTGTGCATCTACATGTGCCCCTGGCCGCGCATCCAGACCGCGATGCTCGACGAGAAATCGCTGATCGTCACCTACAAGGACTGGCGCGGCGAACCGCGCGGTTCGGTCAAGGCGGCGCTGAAGGCGGCAACCCCGCTGGGCGATTGCATCGACTGCATGCAGTGCGTGGCGGTGTGCCCCACCGGCATCGACATCCGCGAAGGGCCGCAGATCGGCTGCATTACCTGCGCCTTGTGCATCGACGCCTGCGACAAGGCGATGGCCGATGTCGGCCGCCCGCGCGGGCTGATCGACTATTGCACGCTCGACGATGCCGAACGCGAAAAGCGCGGGGAAGCCTCTGTGCCCATTCTCAGGACAATCCTGCGCCCGCGCACGCTCGTATACCTCGGTGTGTGGTCGGCGATCGGTCTTGCGCTGCTGTTCGCGCTGGGCCAGCGGGACCGCATGGGCGTTTCGGTCGCCAAGGACCGCAACCCGGAATACGTGATGCTGTCCGATGGCGCGGTGCGCAATGCCTACACCCTGAAGCTGCGCAACATGGAAGAGCGGCCGCGCACCTTCCGCATTGCGACCGAGGGCCTTGCCGACGGTGCGATCTTTACCGACGAGATGGACGCGAGCGATGCCGTGCTAGCGATCACCACGACCGTTCCGGCCGATACCACGCAGCGGCTGCGGATCTACGCGGTTCGCCCGCGCGGGAGCCAGCCTGCCAGCTTCGCCTTCACAATGACCGCCGCGGACAAGGAAGGCGGCATCGACCGCAGCGAAACGACCTTCACCACGGCACAAGGAAACGGCCAATGACCCGGCAGGTCCCATCGCTTTCTGGCAAGGCCAGCAGACCGTTCACCGGGTGGCACATGGCCGCGATCCTGGTTGGCTTCTTCGGCGTGGTCATCGCGGTCAATCTGCTGATGGCACGGCTGGCGACCGGCACGTTCGGCGGTGTGGTGGTGGACAATTCGTACGTCGCCAGCCAGCACTTCAACGCCTGGCTCAGGCAGGCCAGCGAACAGAAGGCACTGGGCTGGAACGGTGACCTTTCCCGCGACAGTGCAGGGCGTGCCACGATCCGCCTGACCGACCGCGCTGGCAAGCCGATTGCCGGTGCACGGATTTCGGCCACTGCCGAACACCCGCTCGGCCAGCGCCCCTCCATGACTCTGGCACTGCACGAGGTTGCTCCTGGCCTTTACGCGGCGCCGCTCGATCCGGGCCGCTGGCGTCTGCGCGTGGCGGTGACTGCCAGTGGCCGGACGTGGCGCATGGTCGGGGACGTGCTGTGAATGCCCCGCTGCGCGTGGACGCCTACGGCGCGGTGAAGGCGTCGCTTTCCCACACCACTCTGGCCGTGCCGGGAATGCATTGCGCCGGGTGCATGGGCAAGGTCGAACGGGCGCTCGCGGCGCTTGGCGGCGTCGCCTCGGCGCGTACAAACCTGACCGCGCGCACGGTCGAGGTTGTCCACGAAGCGCAGGTAGGTCTGCCCGCACTGGTCGCCGCGCTGGGCGCCATCGGCTTCGAAGCGCAATTGCGTGAGGCAGAGGCAGCGCCGGTTTCCGCAGTCAGGCCCTTGCTGGCACCGCTTGGCGTGGCGGCTTTTGCCTGCATGAACGTGATGCTGCTTTCGGTCAGCGTCTGGTCGGGCGCGGAAGGCAGTACGCGCCAGCTTTTCCACTGGATTTCCGCGCTGATCGCCGTTCCGGCGATCGTCTATGCCGGGCGACCGTTCTTTGCGTCTGCGCTCAAGGTCTTGCGCCATGGCAAGACCAACATGGATGTGCCGATCTCCATCGGGGTGGTCATCGCCACGGCGCTATCGTTCTACGAAACGCTGACCGGAGGGGCAGAGGCGTGGTTCGATGGCGTTCTGATGCTGCTGATGTTCCTGCTGGCCGGGCGCGTGCTGGATGCGATGATGCGCGACCGGGCGCGGTCGGGGGTGGATGCGTTGCTCCGCCAGGCCGCCAGCGGGGCGATGGTTATCGCCGCCGATGGCCAGGCCCGATGGGTGGAGGCAAAGGCGCTTCACCCCGGCATGGTCATGCGCGTCGCCGCCGGGGAACGCCTTGCCGCCGATGGTGAAGTCGTGCGCGGGACGACCCGTTTCGACCAGTCGCTCCTGACCGGGGAAAGTGCGCCGGTGCAGGCCGGTCCCGGTGCACAGGTTCACGCAGGAACGCTCAATGCCGATGCGCCGGTCGATGTGCGCGTGAGCGCCGCCGGGCAGGATACTGCGCTGGCAGAAATCGCACGGCTGATGGACGTGGCGGGCCAGTCGCGGTCACGCTACGTGCGGATCGCCGACCGCGCATCACGGCTCTATGCCCCTGCCGTGCACACCCTTGCGGCGCTCACCTTCGCCGGATGGATGCTGGCTGGTGCCGGGGTATACCATGCGCTGGTCGTGGCCATTGCCGTGCTTATCATTACCTGTCCGTGTGCGCTGGGCCTTGCCGTGCCAGTCGCGCAGGTCGTGGCGGCGGGCGCGCTGATGAAGCGCGGTGTGCTGGTCAAGGACGGGTCGGCACTGGAACGCATGGCAGCGGTGGATCGCCTGTTGCTTGACAAAACCGGCACGTTGACCGTTGGGCGTCCGGTGCCGGATGAAGCTGCGCTTGACGTCCTGCCGGATGCCGAAGCGGCGGTCGCGCTGGCGCTGGCCAGCCACAGCCGTCACCCGCTGTCGTTGGGGCTGGCACGGGCGCTTGCACAGCGTGGCGTGCGCGCAGCGGTGCTTGAAGACGTGAGCGAAGTGCCGGGAAAAGGGGTGACCGCCCGCTGGAACGGTATCGCCGTCGCGCTGGGGCGTCCGCTGTCTGCTTACGGAATGGCCACGGCGCTGCGGGTCGAAGGTGGACCGGTACGTGTGATCCCGTTCGCCGATGCCCTGCGGCCTGATACCGACGCTGCGCTGGCGCAACTGGCGGCGATGGGCGTGCAGGCATCCATCCTTTCGGGCGATGCGGCCCCCGCTGTGGCGACCGTTGCCCGCGCCACCGGGTTGACGGCGCAGGCCGCCGCTTCACCGGCTGAAAAACAGGCCGCAATCGAACGGCTCATGGACAGCGGCCGCACGGTCCTGATGGCGGGCGACGGGCTGAACGATGGCCCTGCGCTGGCTGCCGCCAACGCTTCCATTGCGCCCGGCAGTGCCAGCGATGTTGGCCGACAGGCGGCGGACATGGTGTTCACCGGGGAATCGCTGCTGGCCATTCCTCGCGCCATCACCGTGGCGCGCAAGACGATGCGCGTTGTGCGCCAGAACTTTGCGCTGGCCATCGGGTACAACCTGCTTGCCGTTCCCTTGGCCATGGCCGGTCAGGTTACCCCGCTGATCGCTGCGATTGCGATGTCCACCAGTTCGCTGGTCGTCGTTGCCAATTCGTTGCGCCTTGCCGGAGCCGCGCGGTGAACGGACTGGCCTTCATGTTGCCCATCGCGCTGGGCATGGGCCTGTTCGGGCTGGGCGCGTTTTTCTGGGCGCTTCGCCGCGGGCAGTTCAGCGATCTTGATGGGGCCGCCGCGCGCATCCTGATCGAGGACGACGAGGACGTGCCCGAATGAGCCGGATCATGGCCATTCTTGCCCCGCTTGCGGTCGTGCAGATGGCGCTGCCCGCACCGGCGCAGGGCCGCACCATGATGGTCGCGGCGTGCGGCGGGGCTGGCGGCACAGTGCCGCTGCGGATTCCCGGCAAGGGAGATGACGGACAGAACCTGCCCTGCTGCAAAGTTTGTCATATCGCAATGCGCAAGCGTTCCGGGGCGTTTAGCAACGGTGGTGGAGACGGTTGCTGTGGCGAAGAGGATGAGCCTGATGTCGGCTGACACGATCATCGAAACCGAAAGGTTCGCATGCGCGGGAATCGAACGGTTCGCTGGTTGGGCCTACCATCCCGATCTGCTCGCCCGGCCGGTGCCGCGGTACACCAGCTATCCCACGGCGGCAGAGTTCGTCGAAGACAGCTTCGATGAAATGCAAGGCGCGGCACTGCGCGCGGTGCGCGGAGCGGTTTCGCTCTACTTGCACATCCCTTATTGTCACGAAATCTGCTGGTACTGCGGCTGTAACACCGGGGCGGCGAACCGGACGCAGCGGCTTGCCGCCTATCTTGAAGCCTTGCACCATGAAATCGAACTGGTGGGACGGTATCTTCACCCTTCGGTCCAGGTGTCGCGCATCGCATTTGGCGGGGGCAGCCCCAACGCCATAGCGCCTACCGATTTTGTCCGGCTGGTGGATCGCCTCACGCTCAACTTCCGGCTCGAACAGCCAGTGCTTTCGATAGAGCTGGACCCGCGCAGCCTTTCCCCGGAATGGCTGCGCGCCATTCGCGGGATCGGCGTTATCAAGGCAAGCCTTGGCGTGCAGACGCTTGACCCGCGCGTTCAGGCGGCGATCGGACGGGTGCAGCCGCGCGATGCCATTGCCCGCGCCACCGACGGGCTGCGCGAGGCCGGCGTGGAGTCCATTAACTTCGACCTGATGTACGGCCTGCCGTTTCAGGATGATGCCATGCTGGCTGAAACGCTGGACCAGACCGTCGCGCTGGGGGCGGACCGGGTTGCGCTGTTCGGCTATGCGCACGTCCCGCATCTCATCGCGCGCCAGCAGCGGATCGACGCCAGCCAGTTGCCCGATCAGCGCGCGCGCTTTCGCATGGCGGCAAATGGTCACGCGCAATTGCTTGGGGCGGGTTATCAGGCGGTCGGGTTCGATCACTTTGCCTTGCCGGGCGACGATCTGGCCAAAGCGGCCCGCGCCGGCACGCTGCGCCGCAACTTCCAGGGCTTTACCGACGATCCCGCCCCGGTCCTGATCGGGCTTGGCGCATCGTCGATCAGCGAGTTTCCTGACCTGTTCGTGCAGAACGAAAAGAACGCTGGCCGCTACCGCATGCTGGCCGGCGCGGGGCGGCTGACCGGGCGCAAGGGTATCGGTCGCACGGCGGATGACTGTCGTCGCGCCGCGATCATCACCGCCCTGCTGTGCCGGGGGCAGGCGGCCGTGGATGCGGATCTGCTGGCCAGCGCGCGCGATCGGCTGGCACCTTTCACCGAACGCGGCCTTGCCACGCTGGAAGGGCGGACGCTGCGTCTGCTGGCTGGCAGCGAACCCTATGCCCGATCCATCGCTGCCGTGTTCGATGCCTATCGCGGCGGTGACCGCAAGTTCAGCTCTGCGGTCTGAAAACACCGCTGAACGGTTCAAGAATAGCTATGCATCCGCGTGCTGCAGGTGCACAAAGGCGTTCTGACGCGCTAAGCCTTCGCTCCTGCAAGGTTTGCGCAAGGGAACGCCATGAAGCCGATCGAAACCATCATGCGCACCGCGCCGGTCATCCCGGTGCTGGTTATCGAGGATGTGGCTCACGCACTGCCGGTTGCCCGCGCGCTGGTGAAAGGTGGCTTGCGCGTTCTTGAAGTGACCATGCGCACCGCCGCTGCGCTCGACGTGATCCATGCGATGAAGGCGGTCGATGGCGCTATCGTCGGCGCCGGAACGGTCGTGAACCCCGATGATCTCAAGGCTGCGATAGATGCCGGGGCGGAGTTCATCGTTTCGCCGGGCCTGACCGACAATCTGGGCAAGGCCGCGGTCGCTTCGGGCATACCGTTCCTGCCCGGCACGGCCAGCGCGGCGGACATCATGCGCGGGCTGGATCTTGGCCTGACGCACTTCAAGTTCTTTCCGGCGTCCACATCCGGCGGCCTGCCCGCGCTCAAGGCGCTTGCCGCGCCGTTCGCGCAATGCCGGTTCTGCCCGACTGGCGGGATAACGGCCGCCACCGCACCCGAATGGCTGGCCTTTGATCCTGTCCTGTGTGTCGGCGGAAGCTGGGTGGTCGGCAAGGGCGCACCGGATGAAGCGGCGATTGAAGCTGCCGCACGCGAAGCCTGCGGATTGGGGCGCTGAGAGCAACGGGGAATATTGGCGGTATGAAGACGGTCGAAAAGCTCAGGGCACGGTTGCAGCAACTGCATGAGCGGACGGCCGAAACGCCGTTATTCAACCCGGTTTTCCAGCTCAGCCACGATCTTTCGCGGCGGCTTGAAGCCGGGGAGATGGACCTTGGCGATATCGAGAATCTGGTTGCGGAACTGGAGTGTGAGGCGCTGCAAAGCCGCGCCCTGCGTCTGCGCCGCCTGATCGCGCCAACCGCCGCATCGGAAAATCTTGCCCGGATCGCCGCGCTCAACCCGGAAGAGGACGGTTTTTCAGAGTTCCGCGCACGCTGGGAAAGGCCGCTGCTCCATGCCGTGTTCACGGCGCACCCGACCTTCCTGCTCAGCCCCGCGCAATCCGATGCTGTCGCGCAAGCTGCGTTGCAGGACGATCCCCAGCGCGCCACCGTTTGCGCTGTGCCGTCTGCCGGCCCTGCGATCACCTTGCAGCACGAACACGCCGAAGCCAGCGCGGCGATCGAGCGGGCGGCTGCGGCGCGCGATTGCATCAACGCCGCGCTGCTGGGCCATGCGCGCCAACGCTGGCCGGGGCGATGGCTTGATTTTCAGCCGGTGCCGTTCCGCTTTGCCTCATGGGTCGGCTATGACATGGACGGCCGCACCGACATTGGCTGGACAACCTCCATCGCGTTTCGTCTGCGCGAAAAGGCGCAGCGGCTGTCGAGCTATGCCATGGCCTTGCGCGCGATAGACGCGTCGCATGCCCTGCTGGCTACGCTGGATGCGGCACAGGCCCATTCGGCGGAAATGGCAGAGCTGTTTTCCGGCCAGTTGGACCAACCCGAAGCCCTGGCCGACGTGGCGAACCGCCTTTCGGCCGATCACCCGGCCAAACTGCTAAGCCTTGCACCGCTGATCGACGCATTGGAGGCCGAAGCGCGCGAGGCCGATGACGAGCGGGCGATTGCACTGGCCACACTGGTTGCCGCCATGCGGGCGGACGGTCTGGGCATTGGCTGGATTCACTTCCGCGTCAACGCATCGCAACTCCACAACGCCTTACGCCGCCGCATCGACCCGGACGGCACGCTCGACCTTGCCAGCAAGGGCGCGCTCTCACGCCTGCGCGAAATACTGGAGGAAGTGCAGCCGCTGCGGGTCAACTTCGGTGCGCTGGCCATCGAGACCAGCACGGCGATGCGCCAGTTCCTGGTCATGGCCAAGATGCTTCAGCATATCGACGCCGATGCCCCGATCCGCATGCTGATCGCGGAATGCGAACATCCCCAGACCGTGCTGGCGGCGCTTTATTTCGCGCGGCTGTTCGGCATCGAAGGCAAGGTCGATGTCTCTCCGCTGTTCGAAACCGAAGCCGCGCTCGAACATGGCGGGCGCTTTCTCGATGCCTTGCTGGCGGAGGATTCCTACCGCGATTATGCGCGCCGCCGGGGCCGCGTTTCGATCCAGACGGGCTTTTCGGACGCCGGGCGCTTCATGGGGCAATTGCCCGCTGCGCTGGCCATCGAGCGCCTCCAGGGGCGGCTTGCCGATGCAATGAAAGCCAACGGCCTGACCGATGTCGCTGCGCTGATCTTCAACACCCACGGCGAATCGATGGGCCGTGGCGCGCACCCTTCGGGCTTTGCCGACCGGCTGACCTGGCCGCTTTCGCGCTGGGCGCGCGGGCGCTTTGCCAGGGCCGGGATCACTATCGAGGCAGAAGCCAGCTTTCAGGGCGGGGACGGCTATCTGTTTTTCCGAAACGCCGATCTGGCCTTGGCCACGCTTGTCCGCATAGCTGAAGCGCAGAGCGCGATTCCCGCCAACGGCGAGAAAGACCCGTTCTACGACCGCACCGATCTTTCGCTCGATTTCTACCGTTCGATCCGCCGGGTGCAGCGCGAACATCTGGAAAGCGCCACTTATTCACGCGCGTTGACGGCGTTCGGGCTGGGGCTGCTCAAGACCACCGGCAGCCGCGTATCGCGCCGCCAGTCCGATGTCGGTGCGGACCGTTCGATGAACCTGCGCCAGATCCGCGCAATTCCGCACAACGCCATCCTGCAACAGATCGGCTATCCGGTGAACGTGATTGCCGGTGCCGGGACGGCTGCCGGGGAGGAAATGGAATCGGTTGCCGAACTGCTGGGCCGGTCCGAGCGCGGCAACCAGTTGGTGCGCCTGCTGCGCACGGCCAACGGGCTTGCGTCTATCAAGACGGTGGCGGCGCATGGCGAATTGTTCAATTCCGCCTACTGGGCCAGCCGTCCCTATCGTGGCACTGAAACCGCGCTGGAGGCGGCCTGCGTGGCGCTGGCGGAATACCTGACGCGCGATGACCGGTCCGGCGTTTTCCGCCGCCTGACGTCGCGGTTGCGGGTGGACTGGATGAAGCTGCATCGGCTGCTTTCGCTTGTGCCGGGGCAGAAGGCCGGGCGCGATCCGGTGCAGGATGCCGAACGGCGCAATATCGGCCTGCTCCAGTCGGTCCGTCTTTCGCTTCTGATGCACATGTTCCTGCGCGCGGTGCAGGTGCCGCCATTTGCCCGGTCGAACGATGTCAGCCGTGAAGACGTGCTGGAAATGGTCCTGTCGCTGCGGGTGGACGATGCGCTGGCGCAGTTGCGGCGCGCCTATCCGGTGATCGAACCGGAGATCACCGATTTCGCCGTCGACGAACCAACCGACTATCCCGACCATCGCGGCGAAGACTATGGTGCGATCCGCGCGCGCTTCATCGACCCGATCGAGCGCGCCCACGCGCTCAACATCCGCATCGCGGTGGCCATCGCCAATTATTTCGGCGCCCACGGCTGACGGTTCAGGACAGGCGCTCGACCAGCCAGACAAGCGCGGCTGTGCCGGTTGCTGCAGCCATTGCCACCCGCACGCGCGGCCCGTGTCGCCAGCGCGCCATGGCAATCAGCACCGGCAGCGCGGCGATGACGACGGCGAGTTGCACGGCTTCGATCCCCAGGTTGAAGCCGAGGATCGCCGTGGCGCGGGGCAATGCGCCCAGCCCGAAATTGCCGACGAGCGTGGCAAAGGCAAGGCCGTGCACCAGCCCGAACAGCCCCGCAACCAGCGGTTCGCGCCCGGCAAACAGCGGCCTTGCCGCGTGGATTGCCGATACCAGCACCGACAGCGCGATGCCTGCCTCTACCGGGCGTACCGGCAGGCGCAGATCCAGCGCCGCGCCCAGCACCAGCGTGGCCGAATGGCCCAGTGTGAAGGCGGTTACGATCAGCGCCAGCGCGCGGGCCGTGGCGGCGGGCGTACGCCGCCCGGTCCAGCGCCCGCCTGCGGCCAGCAGGGGGGCAGGCAGAAGCAGCGCCAGCAGGAACAGCAGATGGTCATAGCCCTGCGCGATGTGGTGGGCACCAAGCGCAAAGGCATTGGCAAACAGCGCGGCGGTGCCCGCGTGTCCCCGGTCCACCACCAGTTCGCGTCGGGTGGCGGTAAGCGCGCCTACCAGTTCGCGCGATCCGTGCACCCCACCGGCAAGGTCCGCGTCAACCACCAGTAGCGCGAAATGGCTTGGCACGCGGGCGGTGACTACGGACCACTGCCAGCGCAACTGGCGGTCGCTGGCGCCCGGTGGTGGCAACAGCGTGATTTCAAGATGGAGGTCGGGTGGTCCGGCGATCTGTTCAAAGGCGATCCGGTCCACAGCGATGCGCCATGCCCTGCCGTCAGCCGAACGGACGGCCATATGCCGAAGCACTTCCGCCTTGGCACGCGCAAGGTCTGCTGGTGCGTTGGCGGGCACCAGCCCGGTGGCGGAGACGAACTCTGCCTGCGGAACCACGATATCGGCCTTGACCGCGCCAGGCGCGAAATCCAGCCGGATTTCCGAATTGGGCGTCAGGTGCGCGCTGGCAGGCGTGGTGAACGCGAACAGGCATGCGATGGCCGCCAGAATACGGCACAAGCGCCTTCGCACGCCGTCAATCATGCCCGAACCAGATATAGCGGGCGGCAGGATCGTTTGCCTTGGGATTGATTGCGCTCGCCCTTTCGCGGGCATCGTCGGCGCTGCCGTCATCGCCCAGCGCAGCATGGATCTCCGCCTTGGCCCGGTACAATCCGGCGCTGCGCCATCCGGTTGCTTCGGCGCGATCCAGCGTGGCCAGCGCCGCGCGGGGATCACCGGTCTGCAATTGCGCGCGCGCCAGCAGGATCAGGCTGGCGCCATGCGGCCTGCGCTCCGCATCGGCTTTGGCAATGGGCAGCGCGCGCGCAGGATCGCCCAGTGCCAGTTCGTGTTCCACCACATGGGCCGCCGCCGCTTCGGGCATCTGGCGGAACCGTTCCGCCCACAGGGTTCCGGCGCGCGCAGCCCACGTCCGGCTTTCCTCGCCCTTGCCCTGAAGCCGCAGGGTGAACGCCAGTGCGTCCATCACTTCGGGCAGGGGATGGGCCGAAAGGATCGCATTGTAGCGGGTGATTGCACCGGGCACATCGCCTTCCAGCGCGTGTTGCTGGGCGACATAGGCCTGCGCGAGCGGACTGCCGGGAAAGAACCCATCGGCAAAGCGCGCCCAGATCCCTGCGGTTTTCCAGTCCCCTGTGGCATAGGCCACGCCTGCGCGTTGCAGTGCGACCTGCGCCTTGATCAGCCGGTTCAGCTTTTCCGCGCGCAACACGGCGTTGACTCGGCGGCGCGCCAGCTCCGGGTCGCCGCTGCGCAGGGCCAGCATCGCCTGGCGCAGCGCGATGGCGGCATTGCTTTCCGCCTCCTCTGCGCGGGCATAGGCGATACGCGCCGCTTTCATGTCGCCGCGCTGGAACGCGATATCGCCCCGGATTGTCCATGAATCCGCCGCTTCGGGCGGGCTCGGCTCGGCCTTTTGCCGGTCGAAGCGGGCCATCGCTTCGTCGGCCTTGTCCAGCTTGTGTGCCAGCACGGCGATGACAGCACGCGAAAGGTTCGGCCCGGCGGGCGGTTCGGATACGGCCATGGCCTGCGCCATGACTGCATCGGCCTCTGCCAGATCGGCATAGTCGCCTGATATGCGGAACCGCGCGGCCAGTGCGCGTCCTAGTATCTCAAGGCGCAGCCATTCCTGCGGCGCGATCTTCAAGCGTTCGCGCGCGCTCTTCACACCGTTGTCTGCCGCGGCAATCGCTTCGGTCTGGGTGCGCGGCCCGAACCAGGGTGCGATTTCCGAAGGCAAAGGGTCGGGCGGGCCGTGCCGCGCCGTGATGCGTTCAAAGGCGATGCTGGCGGCGGCCACCAGCACGACTGCCGCCAGCAGGATCAGGGGCCAGGACGGCCTGCGTGGCTCACCCATGTTGCGCGCTGGTCCGTTCTGCCGGAAAATCAGGACTTGTCAGAGCACAACCGCAGTTGCAGCCCTTCAAGATCGTCTCCGACAAGGCGGTGCAAGGCTGTCAGTTCCTTCCTGAACTCGGCCAGGTATTTCTGGTTCACTGCATCGCCCGCGGGCGTATCCTCGTTGAACTGGATCTTCAGCGGGCCACTGACCAGCACGGTCGAAATCGCGGGCTGCCCGGCGCGTTCGACGGTGACATAGGCCGAATCCGGGTCTGTACGGAAATCGAACCGCGTGCCCCTGGCGGTCGCACGCGGACCAGCCCCTTGCGCCGGGGCCAGGAACGGGAAGGTCAGCGAAAACAGCTTGTCGTTGCGCGGCGGGTTCACCGGAACCGATGCCAGGGTGTTCGGTCCTTGTCCCGTCACGTTCTGGTCAAGCAGGAACAGCGAAAGCAGGATGTCGATCACTTCATCGTCAAGGTCGCGGCCGTTCGGGAACCGTGAGGGGCGGTTCAGGTCGAGCTTGAGCGTATCGGGTACGATCAGCGACGCGAGCGTGGCGCCGTTCTGTCCGGGGATCGTCTGGTTGAAGCAGCGGTCGACGTTGAACGCGGTCGACGTGGCCGTTGCGGTCGGCGTGGGCGTTGCCGTGGTGCTCGGCAACGGTGCAGGCACCACCACGGCGCTACCGGCGCCGTCTTCGCCACAAGCGGCCAGGACAAGCGACAGCGAAAGCACCAGCGGTGCGGCAAGGCGGCGGGCGCGACGGATTGCGGTGGCGGCCATCACAGGTTTCCTCCGAAGCGTTGCGTCTGTGCCCAGGCTTCAAGGTTGGTCACGCCGGGGCCGAAGGCGGATTTCGGGATTTCCAGCACGATGGCAATATCGTTCTGGTTGGCAAAGAAATCGCGCTGGTTGTTGAAACGTACCGTGCCGAACTGGCGGGTTTCGCGGAACCCGATGACGTCGAAAAAGAACGGTTCATCGAACTGTCCGGCAATCGCCTTCACGCCGTTCTTTTCCATGATCGTATCGACAGGCCCTTCGAACGCTCCCGTCACGCCCGGCACGCCTTCGATGCGCACACCCCAATCGCCGGGGTTTTCGCCGCGCCCGAACCGTGCCTTGATCTGGAACTCCGGCGTGGTGCCGGGCGCCTGGGTGGACACGTTGATCTTGTAGAGAACGTCGCGGTCATAATACAGCGGAGCCGTCTGTTCCACCGGGCCTGCAAACGTCAGCACAATGCGTACGGTATCACCCGCATGCCACATGAAGATGTCGGCGATGTCGGCGGCAATATCCGGCGTCGGATCAACGCCCTGATCGGTGCGCGATGGCGGGTCGAGGTGGTCGGCGCTGGTGGCAACGCCGGCGGGCACCAGCATTACCATCGCCAGCGCGGCCAGACCGGTCCCGCCGGCCAAAGCTGCATTGATGTATCGGCGCACGGCTATTCTCCCTGTTGAGAATATTGACGAAAGATTGTGCGACCAAGCTTTCGCCCCGTTCTGCGCGAATCGCTGTGAAGTTCAGCATATTGCCGAAAAAAGAAGCGATTCAGCCGGAGGCTGTTTCTCCTATACTAAACCGGATAGCCCGCGTTCGGGAAGGGCAAACTCCGGCCATTTCATCCGCTCACCCCGGAAATAGCCCATACAACGCCCACGAGCAGGAAAACCCCGGCCACGTCGAGGGCAAAGCCGGCCTTGACCATGGCGCGCATGGAGCAGTGCCCGGTCGCCCAGGCCAGGGCGTTCGGGCCGGTTCCCGCTGGCAGCATGAAGCCCCAGGTCGCGGCGAAGGCGGCGGGCAGCGCCAGCAGCAAGGGGTCGCCCCCGACCACGCCGACAAGGGCCGCGATCACCGGCATCACTCCGCTTGCCGCTGCAATATTGCTGGCAAATTCGGTGACCATGATGACGAAACCGACCAGCACAAGCGCAACGACAAGCAGCGGTACATCCGCAAGCGGCAGGAGCATCTTGCCCATCCACGCCGTCAGCCCCGATTCGGTCATTCCCATGGCCATCGCCAGCCCGCCGCCGAACATCAGCACCACGTCCCACGGCGCGCGGTTGGCTTCGGGCCAGGTTAACATGGCGCGGCCCGTACCGTCGGGAAGAACGAAAAGGATCAGCCCGACCATGGCCGCGATCGTGCCGTCGGTCAGGCCGCCTTCGGGAAAGTAGCCTTCCAGCCACGGCAATGCGACCCATGCGGCAAAGGCTAGTGCCACTACCGGAACCAGTCGCCGTTCCGGCACGCTCCATGTGGCGGAATGACCGATCGCGGCGCGTGCGTGGACCGGATCGAAGCTATCGGAATCCAGCTTTTGCACCCGCGCGATGATCCACGCGGCCAGTGGCACGGCAACAATGGCGATCGGGATGCCATAGAGCGCCCATTCGAGGAAGGTAATGCGCACCCCCAGCGCGGTTTCGATCAGGCCCGCGGCAATCGCGTTGGTGGGCGTGCCGATCAGCGTCGCCAGCCCGCCGATCGAAGCGGAAAAGGCGATGCCGATTGGCAGGGCGCCAGCCATCCCGCCGGTTTCCCCTTCGCGCACGCCGCCTGCGGCCAGCATGGCCATGGCCATCGGCATCATGATCAGCGCGGTGGATGTGTTGGAGATGAAGCTTGAAAGAACCGCCGTGGCGATCATCACCCCCAGCAGCAACTGGCCCGGCCGCACGCCTGCGAATCCCATGATGAACAGCGCCAGCCGCCGGTGCAGCCCGGTGCGTTCGATCGCCAGCGCCATGAATGCGCCGCCGACGAACAGGAACATGATCGGGGAATAATAGGCGGCTGCGGTCTTGTTGGCGTTGGCGACGCCGGTAAGCGGCAGCACCAGAAACGGCAGAAGCGCCGTCGCCGACAGTGGCAGCGCCTCGGTCATCCACCAAGCCGCCATCCACCAGACAAGGCCCGCGGCGCTCCACGCCTCAACCGGCATGGCGGCAGGGGGCGCGATCAACTGTGTGACCAGAAAGCCCAGCGGGCCAGCAAGCAATCCGATCCTGCGCGCGTCGATCACCGGCCAACCACCCCCTCTGCATCCCGGCACAGGGCCTAGCAGAGCCTTGTCCGCAATGGCAAATCAGGCATGCCGCCCCGGCGGACCGGGGCGGGCGGGAAGCGTCAGAATACCGGGTCGAATCCGGGAGGCAGTTCGCCCGGCTTGCTGCCGGTATCGGTCGGGCTATGGATGCCGCATTCGGTCTTGTCCCATCCCTTCCAGCGGCCCGAACGCGGGTCTTCGCCCGGCGCGACCATGCTGGTGCACGGGGCGCACCCGATCGAGGGATAGCCTTGCGCCACCAGGGGGTGTGGCGGCAGGTCGTGCTCGGCAAAATAGCTTTCGAGCATGTCCTTCGACCACGATGCCAGCGGGTTGATCTTGAAGCGCCCTTGCGCATCGGAACGGTCGATCTCGAAGCGCGGCAGACCGGCGCGGGTGGAGGACTGGAAGCCCTTTCGCCCGGTGATCGAGGCATCGTAATGCAGCAGCGCCCTGGCCAGCGGCTCCACCTTGCGGATCTCGCAGCAACCGTCGGGATCCCATGACCAGCGCAGGCCGTTGTCATCCTTTGCGGCAATGGTTGCCGCTTCGGGTTCGACGATAATCAGGTTGGTCAGCCCGATCCTGTCGACGAGCTGGTCGCGGTACGCCAGCGTTTCCGGGAAATGCTTGTGCGTTTCCAGGAAGAGCACTGGCAGGTTGCGGTCAACTTGCGCCACAAGATGCAGGAGCACTGCGCTTTCCGCGCCAAAGCTGGACACAACCGCCAGATCGCCGGCCAGCCCGTCGCGGATTACCGAACGCAGCATATCCAGCGTTTCGGTGCCACGGAACAGGTTGTTGAGCCGGATCGCATCGCTGTCGGTAAAACGCGGCGCGGTGTCGATCAGGTCGATCTTGCGGTCAAGGTTGCGGGTCACGGATTGGTCCATTGGCTGATGTCCTGCCGGGGTCAGGCCCCGAAGATCAAAGCGCGTGGCGCTTTGCCCAGATCGCGGGGCGGCCATCGACGGTCTTCTGGTAAACCTCCGGCCATGTGGCAAAGGCCCTGGCTGCGGCATCGGCGTTGATCGGCTGGTTCGGGGCGAAGCTGTCGAACCCGCAGCGCCGCATGTGCGAAAGCTGGTCCACCAGCACATCGCCCACCGCGCGCAGTTCGCCCGCATAGCCATGCTCGCGCAGGATGCGTGCGGCTGAATAGCCGCGACCATCGGTGTAGGCCGGGAAGTTCACTTCGACGAGCGCGATGCGATCAAGCTGCGGAAGCAGCGCGCGCGCATCTTCGCCGGGCTCGATGCGCACGGCCACGGCGTTGGACTGTTCGGCAAAGGCAGAAAGGCTCACTGCCGGATCAGTCACCGCCGCGTCATCGCGGTAACGCAGGGTCTGCTCAACCATAGATTGCCTCCTTGAACGGGGCCATGCCGATGCGGCGGAAGGTATCGACAAAGCGTTCCCCGTCCGTGCGCTGGGCCAGATAGACGTTGGTGGCGGTTTCAACCGCGTCGACAATGCCATCCTCGTTGAAGCCGGGACCGGTGATGGTGCCCAGCGAGGTATCGGCACCTTCGCTGCCGCCCAGCAGGAGCTGGTAGTTTTCCACCCCCTTGCGGTCGACACCCAGGATGCCGATGTGGCCCGCGTGGTGATGCCCGCACGCGTTGATGCAGCCCGAAATCTTCAGCTTCAACTCGCCCAGTTCGCGCTGGCGGCCGATGTCGGCAAAGCGTTGCGAAATCTTCTGCGCGACGGGGATCGAGCGGGCATTGGCCAGCGCGCAGTAATCAAGACCGGGGCAGGCAATGATATCGCCGATCAGGTCGAGATTGGCATTGGCAAGCCCTGCGGCATCAAGCTTCTGCCAGATTGCATAAAGATCGGCCTTCTTCACATGCGGCAGCACGATGTTCTGGGCATGGGTCACGCGCAGTTCGTCGAACGAATGGTCCAGCGCCAGATCGGCCATGAGCCGGATCTGGTCCGCGCTGGCATCGCCCGGAATCCCGCCCACCGGCTTGAGACTGATGGTGACGATGGCATAGCCCGGCTGCTTGTGGGCATGGGTGTTCTGATCGACCCACAGCGCGAAGTCGGGGTCCGACAGATCAATATCGTCCGGCAGCCCGGTTTCGAAACCGGGCTGTTCGAAGAAGCCCTTGATACGTTCGAGTTCGGCCGGGGGCGGTTCAAGCCCCAGCGTCAGGATATGGGCGAACTCTTCTTGCACCTGGCGGCGGTATTCGTCGGCGCCGATTTCGTGGACGAGAATCTTGATGCGCGCCTTGTACTTGTTATCGCGCCGACCATAGCGGTTGTATACGCGAAGGCATGCTTCCAGATAGGAAATCATCTGCAGCGGCGGCACGAAATCGCCAATGACAGGGGCGATCATCGGCGTGCGGCCCATCCCCCCGCCGACATAGAAGCGGCAGCCGATCTCGCCCGCATCGTTGCGCACAAGCTGGATGCCGATATCGTGCAGCTTCATCGCGGCGCGATCGGTGTCCGAACCGATGATGGCGATCTTGAACTTGCGCGGCAGGTAATCGAACTCCGGGTGGAAGGTCGACCACTGGCGCAGCAGCTCGGCATAGGGACGCGGATCGACCAGTTCATCGGCGGCAGCGCCAGCGAACTGATCGGACGTGGTGTTGCGGATGCAATTGCCGCTGGTCTGGATCGCGTGCATTTCCACCGATGCCAGATCCGCCAGAATATCGGGCGCATCGGCCAGCTTGATCCAGTTGTACTGGATGTTCTGGCGGGTGGTGAAGTGCCCGTAGCCGCGGTCGTACTTGTCCGCGATATCGCCCAGCATGCGCATCTGGCGGCTGTTGAGCGTGCCATAAGGGATCGCCACGCGCAGCATGTAGGCGTGCAGTTGCAGGTAAAGTCCGTTCTTCAGCCGCAGGGGCTTGAACTGGTCTTCGGTGATTTCACCGGCAAGGCGGCGTTCCACCTGATCGCGGAACTCGGCCACACGGGCGTCGACCATGGCCTGGTCATAGCTGTCGTACTGATACATGTCAGATCACCCACTTGGCGGCTTCGGGGTCCGCGGGCTTGAGCGAAAGGTCCATCCGCACCGTCGGGCCGAGGGCGCGGATGCGGTCCTTGATGTGTGCCGGGCGCACGCCTTCGGCGCTGCGTTCGGCATCGATAACCTGTGTGTCGGTGACGATCTGCCTGGCGTTTTCGCGCGCGATGATCGCATCGGCATCGTCACCCACTTCGACCGCATCGTCGACAAGGCGCGACCATCCCTGACCGGTCCACCAGATCACGTCGCCTGTCCTCAGGTCGTTTCCGGTAATGATCTTCACGCCCCGATCTCCAGCACCTTGGTCTCCACAACCTGTTTCAATTCCATCATGTCTCCCCGGCCTGCCACTTCGCCGATGACGATAAGGGCAGGGCTTTTGATGCGGTTGCGCGCAACCAGCGGCCCAAGGCCGGCCAGCGCGCCGCGTACCACGCGCATTTGCGGACGCGATGCATTTTCGATGACCGCCACAGGCATGTCGGGCGCCAGGCCATCGGCCATGAGCTTTTCGGCAATGGCCTCGGCCGTGGCCACGCCCATGTAGATCACCAGCGTGCGGCCCTTTCCGGCAAGACCGGCCCAGTTCTGGTCGGTCAGCCCCTTGCACTGTCCCGCAACGAAGCTCACGATGCTGGCGCTTTCGCGGTGGGTAAGCGGGATCAGCGCCGAAGCCGCTGCGCCCATGGCCGCGCTGATGCCGGGCACGACCTGCACCGGCACGCCCGCGGCCAGGCAATCTTCGGCTTCTTCGCCACCGCGCCCGAACACGAACGGATCGCCGCCCTTGAGCCGGACGACATCGTTTCCTGCCAATGCTTCGCGCACCAGCAGGGCGTTGATATCCTGCTGCTGCATGGTGTGGCGGGCGCGCTGCTTGGCGACGGAGATCATCCGGCAGGCGCGCGGCGCCATCGCCAGGATCGCGGGATCAACCAGCCCGTCGTGGACCAGCACCCGCGCGTTCATCACCAGCCGCGCGGCGCGCAGGGTGAGCAGGTCGGGATCGCCCGGCCCTGCGCCAACCAGGAACACGGTTCCGATTCTTGATGCAGCGTTCTTCATCCAGCGCACATGGGGCGGGGCGGGGCGATAGGCCAGCGAGAATGGATTGGGTATGGCCTAGATCAGCTTTACCGGCGATACAATTACGGCTTTTCAGGTGTTTCCGGCATCTGCGAAGGCGTTTGCACGGTCTGCTGGCGCATCGCGTCGGTCAATCGGCGCAGGCCGTCGCTTTCGCGCAAGTTGAGATCGGTCTGCGAGAACGGGATTTCGATGCCGTTTTCCTTGAACAGATACCATACCCGCTTGAGCACTTCGGACTTGACGTTGGCCACGCCCATTTCCGGGTCTTCGATCCACGCGAATATGTCCAGGTCGACACTGCTGGCGCCAAAGCCCTTGAGCAGCACCTTGGTTTCCCGGCGTTCAAGCACGCGCGGGGTTTCGCGCGCCGCCTGCAACAGCAATTCCTCCACCTTGGCAAGATCGCTGGAATAGCTGACGCCTACCGGGATCATGATCCCTACGTCGCGCGCCGAATAGGACCAGTTTTCCACTTGGGAAGTCATCAGGATTTCGTTCGGAATCAAATATTCGCGGTTGTCGCGCGTGGTGACCGAAACGGCGCGTATCCCGATCCGCTTCACCTCGCCAAAGGTGTTGCCGTTCCCGCCCGATACCGCGATGACGTCTCCCGGCTTGATCGAACGGTCCATCAGCAGGATGATCCCGGCGATCAGGTTGCCAAAGGTCTTTTGCAGACCGAAACCGATGGCAAGGCCGAATGCGCCGGAAAATACCGTAAGCGCAGTCAGGCTGATGCCCAGAACGTCGATCCCCACCATGATCGCCAGCGCCCAGACCGCCAGCGAAACCAGTTTTTCCCCCAGCAGGCGCTGCGCGCCGTCAAGGCTGGCAACCTTGGAGAACAGCCGCTTGGCAAGTCTTCCGCCGAGGCGGGCGAACACCAGCACCAGCACCAGCACGATCAGGATGCGCAGCACCCCCCACGCCGAAACATGGTACGTGCCGACATCGAAGCCGATGGCGTCAAGCAGGCGGATTCCTTCGGTCACCTGCTGCTTCAGGTCATTCACATGTATCTCCATGGGCCGCCCAGGCCGCCAGTCCGCATTCAAGATCGGCAATCAGGTCTGCGGTGTCTTCAAGCCCCGTCGATAGCCTTACGCCGAAACGGTCTTCCGGTTCCATGCCGGGCAGCGGCCAGGCGCTGGCTGTGCGGATGCTGGCCGGATCGACCGGCGTCGCAAGGCTTTCGAATCCGCCCCACGAATAACCGATCCCGAACAGGTCCAGCGCATCAATCAGCGCATCACGCGCTGCGGACGTTCCGCCTTTCAGCACAAAGCTGAACAGCCCGCACCCACCGGTGAAATCACGCGCCCAGAGGTCGTGGCCCGGCGCGCCCGGCAGCATCGGGCACAGCACACGCGCCACTTCCGTTCGTGTTTCCAGCCACTGCGCAATCGCCAGCGCCGATGCGGTTTCCGCTTCCAGGCGCAGCGGCATGGTGCGCAGCCCGCGCAGCATCAAGGCCGCATCATCGGGGGAAACCACAAGGCCCAGACCCTGCGCGCGCAAGCGCAGCTTGCGATACCATTCCTCGCCCGCGCTGGCGCTGCCCATCATGCAGTCGGAATGGCCGGAAACGTGTTTTGTCAGGCTCATCACCACAATGTCCACGCCATGGTCCAGCGCGGCGAAGCCCAGTGGCGATGCCCAGGTATTGTCCAGCACGCTGACGATCCCGCGCGCGCGCGCAGCGGCGGCTAGCGCCGGTACGTCCTGCACTTCCATGGTCAGGCTGCCGGGGCTTTCGAGCAGCACGGCGCGAGTCCGCTCGCAACACACGCTGGCGAAGGCGACCGGGTCGCACGGATCGAACCAGCGCGTTTCCACCCCGAAATCCTTGAGCAGCCCGCGCGCCATGGCCCGGCTTGGTTCATAGGCGTTATCCGTCATCAGCAGAACGTCGCCGGGGCGCAGCACCGTCAGCAGAACACCTGCGATCGCGGCAACGCCGGAAGGATAGAGCACCGTTCCGGCAGCGCCCGGTTCAATCTGTGTCAGCGCCTCGGCCAGCGCCCACTGGGTCGGCCCGCCGCGCCTGCCATAGTAGAAATTGCCATCGGCATTCGCTGGATGCGCGCGAAGGGCGGCCATGTCGGGGTAGAGATGGGTCGAGGCGCGCCATACCGGCGGGCTGACCACGGCACAGGGGTGGCCGGGCGTTCCGGTCCATTCTGCCCGCCTGCCTGCGGCGACGCTGCGGGTGGCAGCGCCACAGGGCTTTTCATCGGAAGTGCTGCTCATGTCGCGGTGGCAATAGCAGCTTGGGACCGCAAGTTCGACCGCTTTACCGTTGGCCAGTATCTACGCTCATGCAGGGCCGATTGCCTTGGGTGTCTTGGGGTCCATTCCCCATTCGCTCCAGGAACCATCGTAAAGTGCGACATCGTCCTTGCCGATCAGGTGCAGGGCGAAGATCAGCACGTTGGCGGTCATCCCCGATCCACACGACGATACCAGTGGCTGGTCCAGATTGACCCCGGCGGCGGCAAAGGTGGCGCGGATTTCATCGGGCGATTTCCATGTGCCATCGCCGTTGAACAAATTGGAATAGGGCACGTTGCGCGCGCCCGGAATATGCCCGCTGGCCAGGGCAGGATTGGTTTCCCTGTCCTCGCCGGTAAAGCGTCCGGCCCCGCGTGCGTCGATCACCTGTTCGGCGGCTGTGCCGAGATTGGCGATCACATCGGCCTTGGTGCGCAGGTGGCTGGTGTCCGACCAGATCGTGAAGTGGCGCTGGCGCAGGGTTTCGACACCACTTGCCGTAGGGCGGCCCTCCGCCTTCCATTTGGCTATCCCGCCGTCGAGAATCGCCACGTTCTGTGCGCCGAACATCGTCAGCATGAACCAGGCGCGTGTCGCCGTCTTGATCGGGCTGTCGTCATAGACAACGATCCGGCTGCCATCGCCCAGGCCCAGCGCCTGCATCCGGCTGGCGAACTTTTCCGCCGAAGGCAACGTGTTGGGGACGGGCGAGCTGCTGTCCACCAGATTGGCAAGATCCATGAATACGGCGCCCGGAATGTGGCACGCCTCATACTCCTGCCGCGGATCGCGCCCGTGTTCGGGCAGGAATGCGCTGGCATCGACAATGCGTAGATCGCTGGCGGCCATTTCGTCCGCAAGCCACTGGGTAGACACCAGTGAATCCATGGTTTTTCGTGCTCCTGCCTGCCTGCTGCCGACCCGTCTTTTGCAGGTTCGTTGCAGTGCAACCTAAACCGGGCGGGGCAGGGCGTCGAGCCGGAAAAGTGCGGGGCGGTTCTTTGGCCAGACCAATCCTTGCCGCACCATCGGGAAGGTGCTGGTCCCTTGCCCTTGGGCCGAGGGCGGTGCATGGGCGTTGGACGCAGACCAGTACCGGATTTCCCATGGCAAACAGTTCTCCGCTTCACCTTGGCCAGACCAGCGCGCTGCCTGCCAGCCCCGAACAGGCCGTGCTGGATTATGTGCCCAACCCGCGGCCCGGCGCGCTCTATATGATCCGCTTTGCCGCGCCGGAGTTCACATCCTTGTGTCCGGTGACTGGACAGCCCGATTTCGCGCACCTTGTGATTGACTATGCCCCCGGCGAAACGATCGTGGAATCAAAGGCGCTCAAGCTTTTCCTGGGTTCTTTCCGCAACCACGCCGGGTTCCACGAAGACGTGACCGTTGGTATCGGGCAGCGGCTCTTTGCCGAAATGGCTCCGCGCTGGCTGCGCATCGGGGGATACTGGTATCCGCGCGGCGGCATCCCGATCGACGTGTTCTGGCAATCCGGCACCCCGCCCGAAGGGCTGTGGCTGCCCGATCAGGGCGTGGCCCCGTACCGAGGGCGCGGCTGATCCTGAGCCTTGGTGTGGCCAAAATGGTTCAGTTTCGCTCCGAATCCAATCATTCGTCGTAAACGGCGCGGGTTTGCCCGCAAATGGCGTGATCGAGGTTTGCCGGTGCCGTATCTGCCGATTTCATGGACGGGCACGGCAAACGATCAGACGATAACTGCCGTGTGCATGAACTTGCGTCGCGTCTGCGCGAAGCTTTTCCTCTCCTTATCGCGCTGGATCAACAACTCTCGGACCTCGTCCTGGCGCTCGACAGCCCGGAATTGCGCGGAATCATCAACGAAATCCGCGCGCTGCAGGATGAACAGCGAAAACGGCTCGAACGGCTGCTTTCACGCCACGCTGATAATGACGTTTAGCAGGGCGCGGCACGCCTTGAAATGCAAGCTGACGATGATCGGGAGTGGTAGCCGGGTTGCGGGATCCTGGTGCCGGCTGAGGGATTTGAACCCCCGACCTTCGGTTTACAAAACCGCTGCACTACCACTGTGCTAAGCCGGCCCGTCGAATCCGCTCGTCCTCTAGCGTCATAGCGCCCCGAAGGTCCAGCCCTCGGTTGTCGCAATTTCACGCGAAAGGCCGGGTGGTGTCCACAGATGTGTGGCATGCGCGGCATTGCGCAGCCAGGCGGCCGTAACCAGCGCATCGCAGCGATGATCGTCCAGCGGCCCATCAAGGCCGGACGGGGTCGAGCCGAGCGCGGTCAGCGCGGCATCAAGCGCCGCCGCATCGCGCATCTTTGATCGCCCCGGCGTACGGCCCGCAGCCATCGCCGCGATCGCGGTGTATATTTCGCACAGCACCGGGCCTCGGCGAGGCAGGGGATCGACGGGCCAGACGGGAATTGCACCGCCCAGCCGGTGCAGCAAGCGCATGCCGGAAAGGCTCGATTTGCCGACTTGCGCTGCGCCCACGAGGTTGAAGTTGGAATAGGGGCGGCAGCCCATGCGTCGTTGCGCTGCCTCGGTCTGCCGGAAACGGCCTTCGCCGCCGCCGAAATGCGTGCCTTCGCGCCCGCCGTGACGGCGGAAGTGGGCGCTGGCGCTGGGGTGATCGACCAGCGGATTGACGCCAAGGTGTGGCTCATGGGTGCAGATCCGGTCGATCAGCGCCCACAGCGCGCGGGCGTCCGCCGGGCTTTCCGACCAGCCGGGAAAGAATGCACCACGATCGGCGAATGGCAACGATATGCCAAGGTCCATGCCGACCAGTGCATCGCCGGGCAGGTCATTCAGCAGCCATTCCAGCACTTCAGTGCGTGACCAGCGATGGCCGGGGCGGACCAGCGCCGGGGCCGCACTGCCGTGCGATGCCATGGCCACGGCGATGCCGCGATGCCGCTCCCCTGCGGCGCCCGACCAGTCGATGGCGACGAAGTGGCCGAACCGGGGCACGGTCATGCGCCCGCGCGTTCGCGCCGCTTGCGGTCCCACCATTCCATGCGCTTGGCCACTTCACGTTCGAAGCCGCGTTCTACCGGCAGGTAATAGCTCTGCGCGGCCATGCCTTCGGGCCAGTAGTTCGCGCCGGAAAAGCCATCGTCCGCATCGTGGTCGTAGGCATAGCCTGCACCATAGCCGATGTCCTTCATCAGCTTGGTCGGAGCGTTAAGGATATTGGCCGGTGGGCTGAGAGAACCCGTATCGCGTGCCGATTTCCACGCCGCCTTCTGCGCAGTGTAGGCAGCGTTCGATTTCGGCGCGGTTGCGAGGTAGAGGCACGCCTGCACGATGGCCAGTTCGCCTTCCGGGCTGCCAAGGAAATCGTAAGCATCCTTGGCAGCAAGGCATTGCACCAGCGCCTGAGGGTCGGCCAGGCCGACGTCCTCGCTGGCAAAGCGCACCAGCCGGCGCAGGATGTAAAGGGGCTCTTCGCCTGCCACCAGCATCCGCGCCATGTAATAGAGCGCCGCCTGCGGGTCTGATCCGCGCAGGCTTTTGTGCAAGGCCGATATCAGGTTGTAGTGCCCGTCGCGGTCCTTGTCGTAAACCGCAACCCGCCGCATCAGGAACGTTCCAAGAGCTTCGGGATCGAGCGGCGCAGGCAACGTTACATCGAACAGCGTTTCGGCCTGGTTTAGCAGGAAGCGGCCATCGCCATCGGCCGAGGCAATAAGCGCCTCGCGTGCGGGCGCGGTTAGCGGAAGGCGCAGGCCGGTGATGTCTTCGGCCCGCGCCAGCAACGTACCCAGTGCGGTGGCATCGAGCCGGTGCAGGATCAGCACTTGCGCACGCGAAAGCAGCGCGGCGTTCAGCGCAAAGCTTGGGTTCTCGGTCGTCGCGCCGACCAGCGTAACCGTGCCGTTTTCGACAAAGGGCAAAAAGCCATCCTGCTGCGCACGGTTGAAGCGGTGGATTTCGTCCACGAAGAGCAGGGTCTTGCGCCCCGTCAGCGCCATCGCCTGCGCTTCGGCAAAGGCCTTCTTCAGGTCGGCCACCCCGGAAAACACCGCGCTTATCGCAACATAGCGCATGCCAACTGCTTCGGCCAGCAGGCGGGCAATGCTGGTCTTGCCGGTGCCGGGCGGTCCCCACAGGATCATCGAGGTCAGCTTGCCTGCGGCCACCATGCGCCCAATGGCGCCATCTGGTCCGGTCAGGTGGTCCTGCCCAATGACATCTGAAAGCGTGCGAGGGCGCAAGCGGTCGGCCAGCGGCGCCGAGGGGCTGGACTCTGGTGGCGGTGCATCTTGCGGCGACGGAGCGAACAGATCAGCCATGGCCGTTACGGCATAAGCCGACGCGCCGGACGGTACAACATAGTGTCGCTTTGATGGTGCATCGGTCCGTGATAGTGTTCGTGCACAGGGTTGAAGGAGTGGTGCCGTGCAAGACCGTCCGCCAGAACTGAACAGGGCGCCTGCGCATCTCTGGGCGATCGGCGTGATCGGGTTGTTGTGGAACAGTTTCGGCTGCCTTGACTACACGATGACCAAGCTTGATCCTGTAGCCTACATGACCTCTGTAGGGATGGGCGCGGAAGAGATCGCCTATACCCAGATGCTGCCCGGCTGGCTGAGTGCGTTCTGGGCGCTGGGGGTGTGGGGTTCGCTGGCGGGATCGGTGCTGCTGCTCGTGCGGTCGCGCCACGCGGTTGCAGCGTTTGCGGTTTCCCTGATCGGGCTGGCGGTCAGCCAGGTCTACCAGTACCTGGACCCCACCTTGCCCGCTTCGATGCACAGTCCGGGCATGGTTGCGATGATGGTCCTGATCTGGGGCGCGTTGCTGTTCTTCATCGGTTATGCCCGCGTTATGGCCCGTCGCGGCGTGTTGCGGTAGGGCGGTCAGCGCCTGCGCCCGGCATGCTTCTGCCGGACCAGTCGCAGATAGGTGTCGGCCACGGCTTGGTTGATCCGGTCCCATGAAAACTCAAGGCTGCGTTCCTCGCCCGCCGCGCCATGGCGCGTCCGCAGCGATGCATCCTCGACATAGCCGCGAAGCGCATCGGCGAACTGGCGCACCGCGCCCGGCGCGATGAGGCGGCCAGAGGCGTTGTCATCGACGAGGCTCTGGCTGCCGGTAGCGGCAGCCGCGACTACCGGTACGCCACAGGCCATCGCTTCGAGCGTCACGTTGCCAAACGTTTCGGTAACCGAAGGGTTGAACAGCACGTCCATGCTGGCGACTGCGCGGCCAAGGTCGGCGCCGCCCTGGAACCCGGCAAAGACCGCCTGCGGCAGGCGTGCGGCAAACCATTCGCGCGCCGGGCCTTCACCCACGACAAGCACCCGGTGCGCGACACCCCGCCTGGCCAGGACGTCGATGGAATCGGCGAAGACATCCAGCCCCTTTTCCATCACCAGCCGCCCCAGAAAGCCGATCGCTACTTCGTCATCGGCGATGCCGAGCGAGCGACGCCAGGCGAGGCTGCGCGCGCCGGGATGGAAGATTTCCCGATCGACCCCGCGCGACCAGATGTCGATGTCATAGTTCATGCGCTGGTCGCGCAGCACTTGTGCCATCGATTCCGAAGGGGCGACCAGCGCATCGCAGCGCCGGTAGAACCGCCGCAGCAAGGCTTCGATGATCGGCTCCATCCACGCCATGTTGTAATAGCGGAAATAGGTTTCAAAGCGGGTGTGGACCGATGCCAGGATCGGCAGCTTGCGATGGCGCGCCCAGGAGACCGCGCGGTGAGCGACGACATCCGGTGACGAGACATGGACGACGTGAGGATCGAACGTGGCCAGATCGCGTCGCACGCGGGGCGAAAGCGCCAGCGGGAAGCGGTATTCCTCGCGCCCCGGAATAGCGAAGGATGGTACGCCGACCAGCTTGCCCATCGAGGGGAAAGCTGGCTTTGCCACCTTGGGTGCATAGACGCGCACCTGCGCGCCTTGCCGCTGGAGATAGCCGACGAGCCGGTTGAGCGCCTGGTTGGCCCCGTCGCGCACATAATTGTAGTTGCCGCTGAACAGCGCGATCCGCAGGCCCTTTAGCTGCGTAGGAAAGCCGGGAGCGTCGGGCGCGGCGGCGCTGGGGGGAGGCGCTTCAGTCATCGCGTGCCCCATAGCCCGGCAAACGCGCAATGGCGATAGAGCGCTGCACCGGCATTGCGATTTCCCGTCACCGGCGCCGTCGCTGCCGAAGCCGCGCTGCACGACGGCCAACGCTCCACTGTTCAGGTGGATTGCTAGGGTCGATCAATTTAAATGTATTGATTGGTTTTGACGATCAATGGGGATCGGCTTTCGGAGAAGGAGCAAGGTGCCGATTGTGGGCAGGCTAACCGCAAAAGGGCGCCATACGACAGCGCAAACGTCACCGTGACCCCATGACTTCCACGAAAAGAGGGCGACCCTTCGGGGCCGCCCTCTTTTCGTTTCGGATCAGGCCGCTTCCTTCTTGCGCGAGGCTTTCTTGCGCTCGTTCGGGTCGAGGATGGCCTTGCGCAGGCGGATCGACTTTGGTGTGACTTCGACCATTTCATCGTCGTCGATATAGGCGATGGCCTGTTCCAGCGTCATGATCTTGGGCGGGGTCAGGCGAATGGCGTCGTCCTTGCCGGTCGAACGGAAGTTCGTGAGCTGCTTCGATTTCATCGGGTTGACTTCAAGATCTTCGGGCTTGGCGTTTTCACCGATGATCATGCCTTCGTACAGCGGCGTGCCAACGCCGACGAACAGGATGCCACGCTCTTCAAGCGGCCCAAGGGCATAGGCGACCGCTTCACCCGCGCCGTTTGAGATCAGCACGCCGTTCTTGCGGCCTTCGATCCGGCCCTTGTGCGGCCCGTACTTTTCGAACAGCCGGTTCATGATGCCAGTGCCGCGAGTGTCCGAAAGGAACTCGCCATGGTAGCCGATCAGCCCGCGCGACGGGGCGGAGAAGGTAATGCGGGTCTTGCCACCACCCGATGGACGCATGTCCGTCATCTCGGCCTTGCGGATGGCCATCTTGTCGACGACGGTGCCCGAATATTCATCGTCCACGTCGATCACGACGGTTTCGTATGGCTCGGTCCGGTTGCCGTTTTCGTCTTCGCTGAACAGCACGCGCGGGCGGCTGATGCCCAGTTCGAAGCCTTCGCGGCGCATCGTCTCGATCAGCACGCCGAGCTGGAGTTCGCCGCGCCCGGCCACTTCGAAGCTGTCCTTGTCGGCGGATTCGGTCACGCGGATGGCGACGTTCGATTCGGCCTCGCGCTCCAGACGGTCGCGGATCATGCGGCTGGTAACCTTCGACCCTTCGCGCCCGGCCATGGGTGAATCGTTCACCGCAAAGCGCATCGACAGCGTCGGCGGGTCGATCGGCTGGGCCTGGAGCGGTTCGGTGACCGAAGGATCAGCGATGGTGTTGGCCACGGTCGCCACGGCAAGCCCGGCGATGGAGATGATGTCGCCCGCCTTGGCTTCTTCTACCGGCACGCGCTCAAGCCCGCGGAAGGCCATGATCTTGGAGGCGCGCCCGGTTTCGATGATCTTGCCATCGCGGTCCAGCGCATGGATCGGCGAGTTCACCTTGACCGTGCCGCTCTGCACCTTGCCGGTGAGGATGCGGCCAAGGAAGTTGTCACGATCAAGCAGCGTGACCAGGAACTTGAACGGACCATCGACATCGGCGGCCGGCGGCGGCACATGATCGACGATCTTCTGGAACAGCGGGGTCAGGTCGCCTTCGCGCGCGCTTTCGTCTTCCGAGGCATAGCCGTTGCGGCCCGACGCATAGAGCACGGGGAACTCAAGCTGTTCGTCGCTGGCGTCGAGGCTGACGAACAGATCGAAGACTTCGTCGAGCACTTCCTGCGGGCGTCCATCGGGGCGGTCGATCTTGTTGACGACGACGATCGGCTTGAGGCCCAGCGCCAGTGCCTTGCCGGTGACGAACTTGGTCTGCGGCATCGCGCCTTCCGAACTGTCGACCAGCAGGATCACGCCATCGACCATGCTCAGGATGCGCTCCACCTCGCCGCCGAAGTCGGCGTGGCCGGGGGTGTCGACGATATTGATGTGCGTGCCGTTCCATTCGACCGAAGTGCACTTGGCCAGAATGGTGATCCCGCGCTCCTTTTCCAGATCGTTGGAATCCATAGCGCGCTCTTCCACGCGCTGATTGTCGCGGAAGGTGCCGGACTGGCGGAAAAGCTGATCGACAAGGGTGGTCTTGCCGTGGTCGACGTGGGCGATGATCGCGATATTGCGCTGGGCGGACATGAAACAGGCTTTCGGTTTGGAACGGGGGCAAAGCGTGGCACAAACTGCGCCCGCTCCGGCTTTGGCGCGCGCTTACTCGGATTTGTGCGTTGCGGCAAGCGGAGACGGAACAAAGTCTGGCTGTCGTCTGGTCCGTTTGGGCGCGCACCGCGTTCCTTGGCGATTTGTGCGCTTCCGCATGGTGGCTTGCGTCAGGTCGGGCGAAGGATGCGCCGGAGTTGTGGTAAAGTTGCAACATTTGTCGCAAATGCCGCGACGGTGTCGGCATGCGCGAAGGTTCGGATTGTCGCTGGCCTAACAGCAACATAAAGCAGGTTTCAGGGAAACAGGATGCCATCCGAAGCTGTGGATCAGGGTACGCCCTGAAAGGCCATTGCGTCGGGTGTCTGGAGAGGAAAAACATAATGAACGCCAACTTTGCTGGCCGGGCTGCGCTTCTTGTCGGCTCGTGCACTTTCGCGCTGGCCTTCGCCGCTACCGCCCATGCCCAGAACGCTTCGACCGGCTCGGCGGAAATGGCCCAGCCGGCAACCGACTATGCGGAACCGATGGCTGACGGCAACCAGATCATCGTTACGGCCAACAAGCGCGAACAGACCCTGCAGGACGTGCCGATTGCGGTTTCGGTCACCACCGCCGCTGCGATCGAGCAGGCGCAGATTCGTGATATCAAGGATCTGTCGTCGCTGGTGCCGTCGCTGCGAGTCAACCAGCTGCAAAGCTCGGCTAACACCAATTTCTACATTCGCGGCTTCGGCAATGGTGCCAACAACGCCGGGATCGAACCCTCGGTCGGCCTGTTCGTGGATGGCGTTTACCGTTCGCGCTCGGCGTCGATGATTGCCGATTTGCCCGATGTGCAGCGGGTGGAAGTGCTCAAGGGGCCGCAGTCCACGCTGTTCGGCAAGAACGCCAGCGCCGGCGTGATTTCGCTGGTCACGCGCAAACCGCAGTTTGAACTGGGCGGCAACATCGAGGCCAGCTACGGCAACTTCAACGCCCTTGTGCTCAAGGGCGTCATCACTGGCCCGATCTCCGATACCGTCGCGGCCAGCCTTGCCGGCGGATACAACCGGCGCGATGGTTTTGTCGATGACCGGGGTAGCGGTGTCGAAGAGAACGAGCGCAATCGCTGGTTCGTGCGCGGACAGGTGCTGCTGGAACCCAGCACGGCCCTGTCGGTCCGCCTGATCGGTGATTACGGCAAGATCGACGAAAACTGCTGCGCGGTCGTAAATATCCGTCAGTCTGCGGCCACCGGAGCGATCAAGGCCATCGGTGCGCCGAATACGGTGGTAAACGATCCTGCGGCCAAGTTCGATGACGTGATCTACAACAACTTCGCGTCCACCAACGTGATTGAAAACTGGGGGCTGTCGGGCCAGATCGACTACGAACTGGGTCCGATCACGCTGACTTCGATCACCGCCTATCGCCGCACCGATGCGGTGACGAACCAGGATTCCGATTTTACCGGCGTGGACCTGCTGGGCCGCAATTTCCAGGACGTGCGGCTCAAGACCTTCACGCAGGAGTTCCGCGCCGCCACGAACTGGGATGGGCCGTTCAATGCGCTGCTTGGGGCATTCTATTTCAACGAGAAGGTCGATCAGGCGAACCAGATCGCCTGGGGTGCCAATGCCCGGCCTTATGCCAACCTGTTGATCCAGGGATCGAGCGGCTGCCCGTCCAGTCCGACCTGCACCAGCGTTCCGGGGCTTGAGGCACAGCTTTCGCCGCTGGTCGGGCGCAACCTTGCGGGCACGTTCTTTGGCAACGGGCAGGGTCTTGTCGAAGCCTACAGCCTCAAGAATGAGGCGTTTTCCGTGTTCGGCCAGCTTGATGTCAAGATCGCGCCGCGCCTGACGCTGACCGGGGGACTGAACTATACCCACGATTCCAAGCGGTATGCCGCCGATGCGCTGTCGAGCGATGTCTTTGCAGGGCTTGATTTCGTTGCGCTTGGCCGGGCCGGGGGCATTGCGCGGGGCCTGATCGGTCGCGGCGTGAACCCGGCCGATCTGGCTGCCGTCCAGGCCTTCGCCACGGCGCCGACAACCGCGCCGATCTATCAGGCGATCGTTGCCGGAGCGACAGCAGCATCTACCGATCCGAAGCTCAACCCTCTGCTGGGGCTGGTGCCGTTCCAGTACTTCCCGCCGTTCCGCAGTGTGCCGAACGCCGTGGAGAACGGTCGGATCAGCGATGGCGACATGAGCTATACCGCGCGTCTGGCATGGGAGGCGACCGATACGGTCAACGTCTATGCAACTTACGCTACCGGCTACAAGGCGGCATCGGTCAACCTGTCGCGCGACAGCCGGCCCAGCGACGCCGACCTGATCGCATTGCGGGCGCAGAACCTTGGTGTGGCCAATCTGACCGCGGGCAGCCGCTTTGCCGCAGCTGAAGATTCGACGCTTTACGAGTTCGGCATCAAGGGCAACTGGCGGGTGGCCTCGGCCAACCTCGCGGTGTTCAAGCAGTCGATCAAGGGTTTCCAGTCGAACATCTTCACCGGTACCGGTTTCTTCCTGGCCAACGCCGGCAAGCAGTCGGTGTTCGGCATCGAGTTCGATGGCGCGGTGCGCCCAACGAGCGACCTGACGCTGTCGGTGGCGATGACCTATCTCGATCCGAAGTTCGATTCCTTCAAGCTTTCGGCCTTTGGTGACCTGACCGGGACACAGCCCGCCGGGGTTTCGCCGCTGTCGACCACGCTGGCGCTCGACTATGACCGCCCGCTGGGCAATGGCGACCATGTCATCCTGCACTTCGATTACCACTACGAAGCGCCGTTCAAGCTGGTCGAAGGGCTGCCCAATCTGATCTTCCGCAACCCCGATGGTACGCCGAACGCCAGCCTGGCGCTGGCCGCTGCGCGCGAGTTCAAGCAGGAAATCAACGATGTGAACGCATCGCTGACGTATGCGATGGAAAACGGACTGGCGCTGACGGTGTGGGGGCGCAACCTGCTCGACAACCGCACGCTGTTGCAGATCTTCGACAGCCCGGCCCAGCAAGGTTCGCTGTCGGGCTACCCCAGCCAGCCACGCACTTATGGTGTATCGGCGCGCTTCCGCTTCTGATCTGCTGCACCTGCTGAAACAAGGAAGGGCGCGTCCTTGCGGCGCGCCCTTTTCCGTTGATGCAGGCTGTAAACTGCCCGGCGCTTACTTGGGAGCAAGCACCATCAGCATCTGGCGACCTTCCATGCGGGGGAAGGCTTCGACCTTGGCGATTTCGGCAACATCGTCCTGCACCTTGCGCAGCAGGTTCATGCCGAGCTGCTGGTGCGAAAGTTCGCGGCCGCGGAAACGCAGCGTGATCTTCACCTTGTCGCCATCCTCGATGAACCGGACCACGTTACGCATCTTGGTGTCGTAGTCATGGTCATCGATGTTCGGACGCATCTTGATCTCCTTGATCTCCTGCGTCTTCTGGCTCTTGCGGGCAATATTGGCCTTCTTCTGCGCCTCGTAACGGAACTTGCCGACATCGAGGAACTTGCAGACCGGCGGATCAGCGTTGGGGGAAACTTCGACGAGGTCGAGGCCGACTTCGGCTGCCTGGTCGATCGCTTCGCGGGTGTACATGACACCCAGGTTCTCGCCATTTTCGTCAATCACGCGCACTTTGGGCACGTTGATCATCATGTTGTAGCGAGGCCCGCTCTTGACGGGGGGCGCCATCATGCGCCGCGGTGGGGGAGCTATAGTGCTTTCTCCTGAGGTTAATCCAGAATGCGATTGGCGCTCCCTTATCACAACTGGCGCGCAGATAAAGGGCGCGTTTGCCGTGAAAGTCAGATTTTGCCGGGGTTACGCTGCATTGTCTGTGGTAGAGCCGGTGTGCGCACCATCGCGCCACAAAGCAAACCGTGCCAGCCGTTCTCCGGCTGGAACGATGGCGTCGATCGTGCGGGCAGGTTGCAGCGCGCCAAGTATGGCTGGATCGGTCGCATCCATCCCCCCGGTCAGCACGCCGAAGGCGGGCAGGATCAGGCGGTTTTCGCTCGCCACGGCGCAGGCGCGGGCAATGCTGCGCCCCTTAACACGAACCCGCAATTTGGGATGGAAATGGCCCGAAATCTCGGCCCCTTCCGCAGCATGCTGCACGGCGTTGGCCCGCGCAATGTGGCGCAGCGCCACGCTACCGATGCGCAGTTCATCGACAAGCGTGCCGCCCGGCGCTGCGGCATCTTCATCGTGATTGCCGGTGATCCACACCCAGTCCACCGCGCGCGTTAGAGCATCGAGCATCCCCGCGGCATGGGGTTCAAGCCGGCCCGCCCCGTCTGCGTCATGAAACGAATCGCCAAGGCAGAAGACCCGGCGCGCGCCGCAGGTGCGCAGCGCATCAGCCAGGCGCTGCAAGGTTGCCCGGCTGTCGTAGGGGGGCAGCATCTGACCGTGCCGCGCAAAGAAGCTGGCCTTTTCGAGATGAAGGTCGGCCACAAGCAGGGCCGATTCTTCCACCCAGTACAGCGCCCGCGATCCGCCCAGCGCGAACTCCTGTCCATGGAAACCAAGTGGCGTGAACGAAAAGGGAACCATGGCTTTTCCTTGCCGGATCGCAAATCCCTTGGCAAGGCTCCGCGCCATGACCGACACGCCTGTTTCCCCGTGGGGCGAACACACCGCCCGCGCCCGTACCTGGTTTGGATCGCTGCGCGACCGCATCTGCGCTGCCTTCGAAGCGATCGAACGCGAGGCGGGCAGCGATGCCTGTTTCACGTACACCGCATGGAATCGCGCCCACGATGGCGAGCCGGTTGAAAACGGCGGCGGTGGCGTGCAGGGCCTGATGAAGGGCAAGGTGTTCGAAAAGGTCGGTGTGAATGTGTCCACCGTCGCGGGAACGTTTGCTCCCGATTTTGCACGGTCGATCAACGGCGCCAGTGCCGACAATCCCGGCTTTACCGCCACGGGCATCAGTCTGGTAGCGCACATGGCCAACCCGCACGTCCCTGCGGTGCACATGAACACGCGTTTCCTGACCACGAGCAAGGCCTGGTTCGGTGGCGGCGGCGATCTCAACCCGCCCATCCCGTACGACGAGGATACCGAGGAGTTTCACGCGACCTTCAAAGCGGCGTGCGACCGGCATGACCCGGACTACTATCCCCGGTTCAAGGCCTGGGCGGATGACTATTTCTATATCCCCCATCGCAAGGTCCATCGCGGGGTAGGGGGGATCTTCTACGATCATCTGGAATGTGCCGACCCGGCAAGCGATGGCGGCGCCGCGTTCGAAGCGAACTTTGCCTTTACCCGCGATGTGGGCGAGGCCTTTCTTGATGTTTATCCGCGGCTGGTGCGGCGGCGCATGGGCATGGCGTTCGACGCTGCCGAAAAGCTGCGGCAACTGGAATGGCGCGGCCGTTATGCGGAGTTCAACCTGGTCTATGATCGCGGCACGCTGTTTGGTCTCAAGACCGGCGGCAATATCGACGCCATCCTGATGAGCCTGCCGCCCGAAGCTGTGTGGACCTGACATGCCGTTGCCTTCCGGTCCATCGCTGGCACATGGTTTTCATGCCGTGGCGGCTGGCGATATTGCCTGCGTGGTTACCTGTCTGGAAATGCGTACGCCGCCGGCCTTCCTGCGCCGGTTGACGCCTGAAGCCGATGTGCCGGTGCAGCTTGTCCGCTGGGCAGACTGCGCGCCGGAGAAATACCGGCTGCTCTTCCGCCGTGTTGGCGCACCGTGGCTGTGGTGGTCGAGGTTGACGCTGGACGATACCGGCCTTGCTGCGATCATCCACGATCCGCGCGTGCAGCTTCATGCGGTGGTTGATCGCGCGCGTGTTGAAATCGGCATGGTGGAGCTGGACTTCCGGGTGGAAGGCGAATGCGAGATCGTGTTCTTCGGCCTGATTCCGGGGGCGACAGGTAAGGGGCTTGGGCAATGGCTGATGCGGCGCACGCTGCAGATGGCGTGGGTGCCAGGCGTCCAACGCGTCTGGGTGCACACCTGCACGCTGGATGATCCGCGCGCGGTACCGTTCTATGAGAAGCAAGGCTTTGTGCCCTATTCGCGGCAGGTCGAAGTGTTTGCCGATCCGCGCGGGGCCGGCCTGCTGGAAAACCGCTTCGCCCCGCAACATCCCTTCATCGCGGGCTGATTGCGGCGATACGGTCCTTTGCAGGGGTGCCGCGACGCCAGACCATCCACACCAGCAATGCCGAAGCCAGCGGCATCAGGTTGATCCCCAGCGGCAAGGCCAGCGCGCGCGTTGCCAGCGGTGCCATCCACACCACGATCAGCAGCAGCTTTTCCCAGGGCCGCCACCCGGTCCGCCGCGCGTCCCCGGCCAGCCAGAATACCGGCAGAGCCAGAAAGGCCAGATCGTAGGAAAACAGATAGGGCGATGCCAGCGCGGTGGCCGCCAGCATCATCGCGCCCGCCGCCGTTTCATCGCGTGCGCGTGACCAGAAGCGGCAGGTCAGCACCAGCAGCGCCAGCGTGACGGCGGCCTGGCAAGCCATCGCCACGGCTGGATCGCCATGCTGGCGCAGCGCAGAATAAAGGGTCGCCATGCGCAGGAAGAACGGCCCCGGATCCTGCGCCATCAGCGCGGCGCTGGCCTTGAAGCTTTCAGGATAGGCTGCCCAGGTGTCCGCGCCGAACACCAGCAGCGAAGCAAGGCACAGGCCCAGCGCGCTTGCGCCAGCGGCGGCAAAGGCAGTCCATTTGCGCCCGGCGGCCAGCCAGAACGGCACTAGCAGCGCCAGATGGGGCTTGATGATCAACGCGCCCAGCAGCGCCCCGGAAAGCGCCTGTGATCGACGCAGCGCGATCACGCCGCCGATCAGCAGCGCGCCGGTTACGAACCCGTTCTGCGCATGACTTGCGGCAAGGTAGGCGGCGGGAAAGGCAAGGATCGCAAGGCTGGCTTCAGGCAGGATCCGCCGGGCGACGGCAAACCAGATTGCCCATCCGGCCAGCGCCCATGCGACCCAGGCTGCGGCATAGGGCAGCCAGCCCAATGGTGCGACCACGAACAGGTAGGGCGGCGGGTTGACAAAGGCGACAAGCTGCCCGGTTCCCGAAGGGCCTTGGGCCACGCGTTCGGCTGCCAGGTTATAGACCAGCTCCGGCGTACCGTCCGCCACGAGCCGCCCGGCGCCCCAGAAGGCCAGGAAATCGCTGCCGATGGTGCCGGTGGCTTCGGCGAAGACCTTGGCCATCATCGGCAGGTAAGCGACCAGCACGATCAGCGCATAGGCCGCCACCCGCCGCTGGCCCAGCGGCGCAAGAGAGCGCATTGCGGCCACCGCGCGCGCAGGGGCCACCGCGCGCGCAGGGGCGGCAGGAAGGGCAGGGCTGGCCGCGTTTGGCGTCATCGGTAGTGCTTGATCCCGTGTGCAATGGCCTGGAGCGGGGGGCGTGATCGTGCCTGTGTGGTCCGAATATGGCTAACAACCGGTAAACCCCTGCTGGAGTCGGGGCGAACGGGCCGGTTGAAAGGCGTGCCCCACGGCGCTTGCCAATGGCTATGCGGCAGCTAAGCTGGAGCGTCCGTTGCCGGAGAACGCCATGCTCAGTCGCGTAAAAGGTGCCTTTGCGAGAGAGCCGCGGCTGAAGCCGTTTGCCTTCGGCCTTGGGGCCTTCGCGGTGACGGTTGGCATCGTCTGCTGGATCGCAAGCACGGTGCCGCTCAGTGATGCGGATTCGCGCGACAATTTCTGGATTTCGCTCTCGGCGTCGTTCGTGGAAGATCTGGTATTCTTCCTGTTTATCGGCGGTATCGGCGTGTACATCAGCCTGACCCGACCGGGAGACGAGGTGATCGACAGCCGGATCAAGTACCTCTTCAACGCCTCGTCTGTAAGTGAATCGCTGCGCAAGCACCTGACCGCACGGATAAAGCCGCTCGGCATCTTTTCCGATCACTACAAGACCACGATCACCTATACGGAATACAACAAGGATCTGGATGCGGCCAAGGCGGTGGTCGAGGTTGAACGGCGGCTGGTGAACATGTTCCGCGACGTACCCCATCGCAGCGAACCGCAACGGGTCAGCATCCTGACCGACAAGGTAGGCACCGAAACGACCGAACAGGGGCAGTTCCTCGATTGCTGCATCGTCGAACCAAACCGGACCCGGCGCCTTTTGAAAGCGCCGGTTTCGGTGCTCCCCTCCGGGCTTCAGGAACAGTACCACATTGACGTGCCAAGCGACGGCTGGGTCACGTTCACCTACCGGTTCTGGGTCTGGCACAAGAACAAGCAGGAATATTCGCTTGAGGTTCTTAGGTTTTCTGAAACGGTGGAAGTGTTAGTCGTCAACGCCATGGACCGTGCGGTTACTCTGCTCGAAAGCGACAAGGGCGAGCGGCGACCCTTGACCCCGGAGGGGGAGCATCGCTATCTGAAGGGAGAACTGGCGACTGGCCCGATGGCGCTTTTCGCCCTGGAGATTGAAAATGCTCAAGATTAATCCCGGCAGCGGGGCCTGATATTGCCGTTCGGTGCTGCTCTTGCAGCGCCCCCAAAGCCTTTGCTTCACGCACTGAGGGCTTCCCGTTCCCTCCGCACGGCCCATTCAGCGATTGAATCCTGAACGCTCCATCTTGCGCTTCATGAAACCTGCTTCGCGCCCGCACATCACAGCCTTTTGACGCCGGTTGTTATCTGCACGGGACACGGCAAGGTCGGCTCGACGTTGCGCGGCGAAGTTCAGATTGCGTGGCTTTTCCCCTTGCCCTGCCCACACCGACGCCGCATCTAGGCCAGAGATGCTCCGCCAGTACGAACTTGTCGAACGCGTGCTCGCCTATGCTCCCGATGCGGACGAGGCGATGCTCAACCGTGCCTATGTCTATACGGTCCAGAAGCATGGCTCGCAAAAGCGGGCCAGCGGTGACCCGTACTTTTCGCACCCGGTCGAAGTCGCCGGTCTGATGACCGAGCTGAAGCTCGATCAGGACACCATCATCACCGCCCTGTTGCACGACACGGTTGAGGATACGCTGGCGACTACCGAAGAGATCGAGCGTCTTTTCGGCCCTGACGTGGCGCGGCTGGTCGATGGGGTGACCAAGCTCTCCAAGATCGAGACCATGAGCGAGAGCGAGCGCGCGGCCGAAAACCTGCGCAAGTTCCTGCTGGCGATGAGCGAGGATCTGCGCGTCCTGCTGGTCAAGCTGGCGGACCGGCTGCACAACATGCGCACGCTGCATTTCATCAGGAGCGAGGACAAGCGCCGCCGCATCTCGCGCGAGACGATGGATATCTACGCCCCGCTGGCCGAGCGCGTGGGTATGTACGAATACATGCGCGAAATGCAGCTTCTGGCGTTTGAGCAGCTTGAGCCTGAAGCCTATGCCACGATCACCGGGCGGCTGGCGGCGATCCGCAACGAAGCGGGCGCGCAGGTGGATTCCATTGCGCTGGAAATCAAGCAATCGCTGGCCGAAGCGGGCTTGCGGGTGGAGGTTTCCGGGCGGGAAAAGCATCCCTATTCGATCTGGCGCAAGATGGCCGAACGCCACGTCTCGTTCGAACAGATCACGGATATCATGGCATTTCGCGTGCTGACCGAGAGCGACGACGATTGCTATACGGCGCTGGGAATCCTGCACCGCGCCTGGCAGATGATTCCGGGGCGGTTCAAGGACTATATCTCTACCCCCAAGATGAACGGCTACCGCTCGCTCCATACGGCTCTGATCTATTCCAACGCCATGCGCGTCGAAGTGCAGATCAAGACGCGCGACATGCACCAGCGCAACGAGTTCGGCCTTGCCGCGCACTGGGCCTACAAGCAGGGCGGCCGTTCGGACGGGCAGGTGGGGTGGCTGCGCGACCTTATCGAAATCCTCGATTCCAGCCACGATGCCGAAGAGCTGCTGGAAAACACCAAGATGGCGATCTACCAGGACCGCATCTTCGCCTTCACGCCCAAGGGCGCCCTGTTCCAGTTGCCCAAGGGCTCGACCCCGATCGACTTTGCCTTCGCTGTCCACACCAATCTTGGCGCGCAGGCCGTGGGCGCCAAGATCAACGGGCGGCATGTTCCGCTGCGCACGCAACTGGGCAACGGGGATGTCGTCGAAATCATCAAGAGCGGCACGTCCGAACCGCAACTGTCATGGCTGGGCTTTGTCGTCACTGGCAAGGCGCGTGCCGCGATTCGCCGCTTCGTGCGGCAGAAGGAGCGCGCCGAAGTCGCCGCGATCGGGCGCAAGATGTACGAGGAAATCGTCGAGCGCCTGCCCACAAAGATCGGCAAGAAGGCGCTCAAGGACGCGTTGACCCGGCTCAAGCTGGCGGGCGAGGAGGACTTCATGTTCGCGATTGGCGCGGCCAAGCTGGATGACCGGCAGGTGATGGAAGCATTGGTCCCCGGCAGCGCGGCCAACCTGCCACAGGAGGACTGGCCCAGTCAGAAACGCGCGATTGCCGTGCGTGGGTTGACGCCGGGCATGGCGTTTCAGCTCGCCCCGTGTTGCCACCCGGTGCCCGGTGATCGCATCGTTGGCTTGCGCCGCCCCGGCAAGGGCGTGGAAGTACACGCGATTGACTGCATGACCCTTGCCGATGGGGTCGATGCCGACTGGATAGATCTGGCGTGGGATGCCCGCACCGATGGCGCGATCGGTCGCTTGCGCGCCGAACTGTACAACCGGCCCGGCACGCTGGCCGAAATGGCCGGGATCTTCGCCAAGAACCACGCCAACGTCGTCAACCTGGAGATGACGCTGCGCGAAAACCCCTTCCATACTTACGAAGTGGACCTCGAAGTGCGCGATCTGGCGCACCTCACCCGTATTATCAGCGCGTTGCGGGCGAGCGAGGCCGTGGCGCAGGCCGAACGGATGTGATGCGTCTCAGTTCACGGTCAGTTCGGTGACCTGAACCGATTGCTGGTTCAGCGCGGAGGTGCCGAAAATGGTCAGGAAGGCTATGTCCGCAGCATCGCGGCCGACGCCGATGATGGCCGTTCGGGAAGGGTCGGCCATACCGGTGGCGTCAATCAGGTGCCAGCCGCCGGCCAGCCACACTTGCGCCACGGCATGGAAGTCCGGTGGATCGACGCCGGGGGAAAGGGCGCTGACCATGCGCGCCGGGATGCCAAGGCTGCGTACCAATGCGATCAGCAGGTGGGCATAATCGCGGCACACGCCATTGCGCGAATGGAAAGTGTCGAGCGCGGTGGTGCTGGCCGTGCTTGAACCAGCGACATAGGAAAGATGGCCGCCGATCCAGTCGCAGATCGCCTGCACCGCTGCGCCGCCCTTGAGGTGCCCGAACAACTCAACCGCGGTGGTCTGCAAGGTATCGACCGGGCAGAACCGCGATGCGAACAGGTATTTCACCACTTCGGCCGGCAGCGCGGGCAGGCTGTCGGCGGGAAGATTGCCGATAACCTCCGCTGGCCGGTCAATCGCGATCCGCGCTTCGTGGAAAACGGCGAAGCCTTCTTCGGGATGGAACCAGATGCGTTCCCCTACGCCGTCCTGCGCCGCGATGCGGGTCAATCCGGGAAAGGTCAGGCCCGGTTGCGCCAACGCGGTGTTGTGATCGACCCGGATGAATGCGTGCTCGACGGTCTGGTCGGGCAGCGCTGCGGCTTCGATCTGCATCAGCACATCGGCGGACTGGGGCAGGGCGTAATCGAGCTGGATCGTGATGGACAGGCGGACGGTCAAGCAGGTTTTCCTTAGGCGTTTGGGGAGCGTGACAGGCACAGTGGGCAGGCGCAGTGGATCGTCAATGTTCCCCAATGCGCTGTTCTCGATCGGGTTCCTGCCAAGGGGCGAAAGTGCCATGCCTTGCGCGGCAGGGGGACGTCGAGGCAATTCGACCGGGCGATGGAACAAGGGTGCCCATCAACGATCCTGTTTTGACGTTCGATGCGGAATGCGGTATGATTAAACCAGAACGGACAGAGAATGGTCCAAGGCCGCGCCGCGATGGCGTGTCGGCCGCACGTTCCTTTTGCACCCCAGTTGACGCGCTTTGCTAAACGGCCTAAGCGCCCCTTTCACCCAAAGCCGGGAAGGTTGCGTGCAATTAGGACAAGGTCTTGTTGCACTTTGATTTTCAGGCAATCCGGGTGTGTTTTCGCGATGAGATAGGGCGCGCGACGTGATTCGCGCCTCCTGTGGAGCAAACGGAGAAGCAAGTGGCTCGTATTGCCGGGGTCAACATCCCCACCAACAAGCGCGTTATCATCGCGCTGACCTACATTCACGGTATCGGCCCCCACAAGGCCAAGCAGATCGCCGACAAGCTGGGCATCGACAATGCCCGCCGCGTTTCCGACCTGTCGGATGCCGAAATCCTGCAAATCCGCGAAACGATCGACGCCGAGCATACCGTCGAGGGTGACCTTCGCCGCGAAGTGGCGATGAACATCAAGCGGTTGATGGACCTCGCCTGCTATCGTGGTCTGCGTCACCGCAAGGGCCTGCCGGTCCGCGGCCAGCGCACGCACACCAACGCCCGCACCCGCAAGGGCAAGGCCAAGCCGATCGCCGGCAAGAAGAAGTAAGACCCGACAGGGCCTTCTTCCGTCCAAGTTTCGCAAAGGTAGAGAAAAATGGCACGCGAACCTCAGCGCATCAAGCGCCGCGAGCGCAAGAACATCACCAGCGGCGTCGCGCACGTGAACGCCAGCTTCAACAACACCATGGTGACCATCACCGATGCCCAGGGCAACGCCATTTCGTGGTCGTCTGCCGGCATGATGGGCTTCAAGGGCAGCCGCAAGTCGACCCCGTACGCTGCGCAGGTCGCCGCAGACGATGCCGGCAAGAAGGCCGCCGAGCATGGCGTCCGCACGCTGGAAGTTGAAGTCAAGGGCCCCGGTTCGGGCCGCGAAAGCGCGCTGCGCGCTTTGCAGGCAGTTGGCTTCACCATCACGGCGATCCGCGATGTGACCCCGATTCCGCACAACGGCGTTCGCCCTTCCAAGCGTCGCCGCGTCTGATCCTGCCACGGCAGGGGTGGCGCAGGTACCGGCGCTATCCCTGCCCAATATTTCGACCGGTGGCGGACAACCTGTCCGATAGCCGGCAAGCCCGCACAAACCCCAGGGGAATTCCATGACTGTCAACATCAAGAACTGGCAGGAACTGAAGAAGCCCAACACTCTCGAGATCAAGCCGGGCAACGACCCCAAGCGCCGCGCGACATTCGTTGCGGAACCGCTGGAGCGTGGTTTTGGTCTGACTCTCGGCAACGCGCTGCGCCGCGTGCTGCTCTCCTCGCTTCAGGGCGCGGCGGTGACCTCGATCAAGATCGAGAACGTGTTGCATGAGTTCTCGTCTCTCGCCGGTGTGCGTGAAGACGTCACCGACATCGTCCTGAACGTGAAGCAGATCGCCCTCAAGATGCTGGGCGAAGGCCCCAAGCGTCTGCAGCTTTCGGCAACCGGCCCTGGTGAAGTCAAGGCTGGCGATATCGCCGTGACTGGCGACATCGAGGTGATGAACAAGGATCTGGTGATCTGCAACCTTGATGAAGGCGCGACCTTCAACATGGAACTGACGGTCGACACCGGCAAGGGCTATGTCCCCGCCGTTGGCAACCGCCCGGCAGATGCGCCGATCGGCCTTATCCCGATCGACTCGCTTTATTCGCCGGTCCGCCAGGTTTCGTACAAGGTGGAAAACGCCCGCATCGGGCAGGAGCTTGACTACGACAAGCTCAACCTGACGGTTGAAACCGATGGTACGGTCAGCCCTGAAGATGCCGTAGCCTATGCCGCGCGCATCCTGCAGGATCAGCTTGCGCTGTTCGTCCACTTCGACGATCAGGTGCCGACCGGCCACGTGCCTTCGGTCGCCGGGCTTGCTGCCCATGCGCCCGAAGAAAGCGATGCCAACCAGCTCAACCGTTATCTTCTCAAGAAGGTGGACGAACTGGAACTGTCGGTGCGTTCGGCCAACTGCCTCAAGAACGACAACATCATCTACATCGGCGATCTGGTTCAGAAGACCGAAGCCGAGATGCTGCGCACGCCGAACTTTGGCCGCAAGTCGCTCAACGAAATCAAGGAAGTGCTCTCTTCGATGGGTCTGCGCCTCGGCATGGACATCCCCGGCTGGCCGCCGGAAAACATCGAGGAAATGGCTAAGAAGCTGGAGCAGGAACTGCTCGGCTGATGAATACGGGGGCGCTCTGCGGAGTGCCCCTGCTTCGGGTGAACAGGCGGCGACCCCAACAGCCGCCCGGATCGGGGTACCTCGCACGGCCCCCCTACGAACGGAGAACGGAAAATGCGTCATAAGCTGGGCCAGCGCAAGCTGGGTCGTACCTCTGCCCACCGCATCGCGATGCTGCGCAACATGGCCGCCGCGCTGATCAAGCACGAGCAGATCACCACCACCCTGCCCAAGGCACGCGAACTGCGCCCCTATGTTGAAAAGCTGATCACGCTGGGCAAGAAGGGCGGGCTTTCGAACCGCCGCATCGCCCATGCCCGGATGCTGGACGAAGTGCAGGAGCGCAAGCTGTTCGGCGAAATCGCGGAACGTTATGCCGATCGCAACGGCGGCTATACCCGCATCATCAAGGCCGGTTACCGCGCTTCGGACGCCGCGCCAATGGCCGTGATCGAACTGGTTGACCGCGATACCTCGGCCAAGGGCCAGGATTCGGGTCCGGTGATGACTGCGGACGAGGACGAATACGAAGCGGCCTGATCGCCCTTTCGTTTTGCACGAGAAAGACAGACGGGCGGGGCCGCAAGGCTTCCGCCCGTTTTTCTGTGCGGAACCCGCGTGCGGCGATGCAGGGCCTTGTTTGTCACGCAATCCAATGTAGTTACATGGGAAACCGCAATGCCGATCCAGAGTTTCCAGCCATGTTTCCAGTCCGCCCTTTCGTGGCTGCGTGTGCCGCAATGAGCCTGCTTGCCCCCGCCCACGGCCAAGCGGCCCCGGCACCGATGCAGTACCCGCCCACCCGGCGCGACGCTGTGGTGGAAACCCGCTTTGGCGAGCATGTGGCCGATCCCTACCGCTGGCTTGAAGCGGATGTGCGCGTGGACCCGCAAGTGGCGGAGTGGGTAGCGGCGCAAAGCGTCTTCACCGATGCGTATCTCAAAGGGTTGCCGGAACGCCCTGCGTTCGAGCGTCGGCTGAACGGTCTGTTCGATTACGCCCGGTTCGGCCTTCCGCGCGAGGAGGGCGGGCGGCTGTTTCATACCTACAATTCCGGGCTGATGAATCAGGCGCAGCTTATGGTGCGTGATGGACCGCAGGACGATCCGCGCGTTCTGCTCGACCCCAATACCTGGGCGAGCGACGGGGCGACTGCGCTCGACGACTGGGCACCTTCGCCTGACGGGGCGCTGGTGGCCTATACCGTTCAGGACGGCGGTTCGGATTGGCGGACGATGAGGTTCGTACAGGTCGCGGACGGCACGCCGCTTGGCGACGAACTGCGCTGGGTCAAGTTCACCCGGATTGCCTGGGTGGGCGCGCAGGGCGTTCTCTATTCGCGCTTCGAGGCGCCAGCGGAAGGCGAAGCGTTCCAGGCGCGTACCTACAACCACACGGTATGGTACCACCGCATCGGCACGCCACAGGCCGAAGACCGGCTTGTGTTTGCAACGCCCGAAAAACCGGCGTGGGATAACGCCGCTGCGGTGACAAGCGATGCCCGCTGGCTGGTCGTGACGAGCCACGAAGGTACAGACCCGCTGTCTGCCGTGGCCGTGGCTCCGATCGGGCGGGGTGACTGGCAGACCCGCGCGCTGATCCCTGATCTTTCGGCGCAGTGGGATCTGATCGACGGGATCGGCGACGTGCTCTGGTTCGTATCGAACAAGGACGCCCCGCTGAAGAAGGTCGTCCGGGTCGATCTGTCCGGTGATGAACCCGTGTTCACGACGGTGGTGCCGGAATCCGACGCCAACCTTGAAGGTGCGGCAATCGTCGGGGACCGGCTGGTGCTGCATTATCTGCGCGACGTGAAAGCGCAAGTGAAGCTCTACACGCTCGATGGGCAGTTGCAGGGGGAACTGGCGCTACCCGGCGTAGGGGCGATTGCCGGGATCTCAGGCAAGCCGGGACGGTCAGCAGGGTATTTCGGCTTCACCAGTTTCACGACCCCCGGCACAGTCCATGCGTTCGACGCGCTGTCGGGCAAGAGCCGCGTCTGGGAGCAGGTGCCGCTCAACTTCGCACCCGAAGATTATGCGGTGGAACAGGTGTTCTATCCATCGAAGGATGGCACACGCATCCCGATGTTCATCGTGCGGCGCAAGGACGTCAAGGGGCCGGTTCCGACCATCCTGTATGGCTATGGCGGTTTCAACATCGCCTTGCCGCCTGCGTTCTCCCCGGCGCGCATGGCCTGGCTCGAAGCAGGGGGCGCCTATGCCATCGCCAATTTGCGCGGGGGCGGCGAATACGGCGATGCGTGGCACCATGCAGGACGGCGCGCGGCCAAGCAAAACGTCTTTGACGATTGCATCGCTGCTGGCGAATGGCTGATTGCGCATGGTGTTACTTCGGTCGGCGGGCTGGCGGTGGAGGGCGGATCGAACGGCGGGTTGCTGGTTGGCGCGGTGATCAACCAGCGTCCCGACCTGTTTGCAGCAGCCCACCCGGCGGTGGGGGTGATGGATATGCTGCGTTTCGACCAGTTCACCGCCGGACGGTATTGGGTGGACGATTACGGCTACCCGGACGTCGAAGCAGACTGGCGGGTGCTGCGCGCCTATTCGCCCTACCACAACATCCGCGACGGGGTGGACTATCCTGCCGTGCTGGTGACCACGGCGGATACCGATGACCGTGTCGTGCCGGGCCACAGCTTCAAGTACGCCGCCGCGCTTCAGGCCGCACCGCTGGGGGCACGACCGCGCCTGATCCGCATCGAAACGCGTGCCGGGCATGGTGCGGGCAAGCCGGTTTCCAAGCAGATCGAGGAAACTGCTGATGTCTATGCGTTTCTGGCGCACTGGACCGGGCTGAAACCGCGCGATTGACTCTTTCGCCATCTCCCCAGCGCCGGGGAATGGTGCTACAGAAGAAATAACAATGATACGGGAGATGGATCTGGCCATGCGGCGCGCCTTGGGCGTGGCTGCGGTGCTGTCGCTTTTGGCGGCAGGCTGCCCGCTGCGTGCGGACAGCGCGAACGATGCCGTGGATCACAGCGCCATCGTGGCAACCTTTCCTGCCGAGCAGGCGCAGGGCGGGCGGCTGGCCAGCCTTGCAGCCACCATGCCCCGGCCGCAGGTGGCCACGCAGCTTGTCTTGCCGCGCACGGCCTATCCCGCCACGCGTGGCGATGGGCCGGTGGAGCGCATGTTCGGGGAAAGGGTGGCCGATCCGTTCCGCTGGCTGGAAGGCGATCCCGGAAGCGATCCACAGGTGGCGCGCTGGGCGCAACAGCAGAACACGCTGACGACCGATTATCTGGCGCGCCTGCCGGGCCGCGCGCCGCTTGCGCAGCGCATCCGCGCGCTTTACGATTTCGAACGGTATGGCCTGCCGCGCAAGGCCGGGCGGAAATACTTCTATACGCGCAACACCGGTTTGCAGAACCTTTCGGCGCTGTGGGTGCGTAACGGTATCGACGGGACCCAGCGCCTGTTGATCGACCCCAACACATGGAGCGCCGACGGCACGCGCGCGCTGGCGCAGTGGGAACCATCGCCAAGCGGGCGGTTGCTGGCCTTTGCCGAACAGGAAGCGGGCAGCGACTGGCGGACTTTGCGCGTGGTCGATGTGGCGACCGGCAAAGTGCTTGAAGACCGGGTGGAGTGGGCCAACGATACCGAAATCGCGTGGATTGGCGAGGAAGGCTTTCTCTATTCGCGTTTTCCCGCCCCGGTTCCCGGCGCCGACCCGCGCGCACCGCGTTTCGACAAGGCGGTATGGTTCCACCGCGTCGGCACGGCGCAGGACCGGGACGAACTGGTTCATGCCACGCCCGATCATCCCGAATGGAACCACAAGGCGCAAACAAGCACCGACGGGCGCTTTGCCGTGATTGTCAGCGAGGTTGGTACGGACAAGCGCAATGCCGTCCATCTGATCGAACTGGCTGGCCGCCGCCCCGGTGATCGCTGGACGGTGCAGCCACTGGTTCCCGACATCAAAGACCACTGGCGGCTTGTGGCAGGGCTTGGCACCCGGATGTGGTTCCTGACCGATCGTGCCGCGCCGAATTACCATATCGTCAGCATTGACCTTGCGCGGTCGCGCGCAGGGTGGAAGGTGGCTGTGCCTGAACGCGAACAGACGCTGGATGGCGCGCGGATGATCGGCGACCGGTTTCTGCTGTCTTACCTCAAGGATGGGGCCAGCCTTGCGGTGATGACCGACCGCAACGGCAAGCCAGCCCGGTCCATCACGCTGGACGGCATCGGCACTGCCAGCGGCTTTGGAGGGCGGCCCGGCGATGCCGAAACGTTCTACCAGTTCACCAGCTTTGCCCGCCCTCCAGCGATCTATCGCATGGATCTGCGCACCGGTGCGGTGACGCCTTTTGCCGAACCGGCCATGCCGTTCGATCCGGCGGATTATGATGTGGAACAGCGGCGCTTCCCATCGAAGGACGGGACGCAGGTGCCGATCTATATCGTCCGCAAGCGGGCGCTGGTGCGCGCGGGCAAGCCGGTACCGACCTTGCTATATGGCTATGGCGGCTTCGATATTGCGTTACGGCCGGGCTATTCACCCGTGCGCATGGCCTGGCTTGAGGCGGGCGGCGCCTTTGCCATGGCCAGCGTGCGGGGCGGTGGCGAACTGGGGCCGGGATGGCACGAAGCCGGACGCCGCGCGAACAAGCAGAACTCGTTCGATGATTTCATCGCGGCGGGCGAATACCTGATCCGCGAGGGCATCGCCACGCCCGGCGGACTGGCAATCCAGGGTGCGTCTAACGGCGGGCTGATGGTCGGGGCGGTGATAAACCAGCGGCCCGATCTTTTCGCGGCCGCCAATCCCGATGTCGGGGTGATGGACATGTTGCGGTTCGACCGCTTCACTGCGGGGCGGTTCTGGGTGGATGATTATGGTCGCCCCGATACAGAGGGCGACTGGCGCACGCTGCGGGCCTATTCGCCCTATCACAACATTGCGCCGGGCCGCGATTACCCGGCGATCCTTGTAACCACGGCGGACAATGACGATCGCGTGGTTCCGGCCCATAGCTTCAAGTACATCGCCGCGTTGCAGGCGGCCGATCTTGGCGAAAAGCCCCGGTTGCTTCGGGTGGAATCGCGCGCAGGCCACGGGGCGGGCAAGCCGGTGGACAAGATGATCGGCGCAGGCGCCGATGTGCTGGCGTTTCTGGCCTACTGGACCGGACTGGACGTGTCCGGCGCTCACCCTTAGCGCCGTTCATGTAATCCCGCCTTTTTATGAACGACGGCTGTCCCGCCGGTTCAGCGTGATCTCAGCGCGAATCGGGCATTCCTTCATCCATGGCGGGATTGGCCCGCTGGAACGCAACGAAGGATGAAAGCCATGAAGACCTACACCAAGGCTTTGGTCGGAACTGTTGCCGCCGCTGCGGTGGCGGTGTCTTCGGCCACCCCCGCTGTCGCGCGGGACCATGACGGGGTCGGCGCGGGCGAGATCATCGCCGGGGCGCTTGTCATCGGCGGGATCGCCGCCATCGCCGCCTCTGCCGGGCGGGACAACGATCGCTACGCTTATCGCGGCGATTGGAACCGCAACGACTGGGACCGTTACAACCGGGGCGGCAACGGCTGGGGCCGCGACAATCCGCGCCTTGCCGTGGAACAGTGCGTGCGCGCGGCGGAACGCAACGCGCAGCGGGTCAGCTATGGCCGCGCCGACGTGACTGACGTACGCAACGTGCGGCAGACCCGCTGGGGCTATGAAGTGAAAGGCCGCATCGCCGTCAACACCCGTGGCCGTGACTGGCGCAACGGCGATCGCGCCTACGGGCGCGGCTGGAACAACGACTATCGCGGCTGGGACAATTCGCTGCGCGGGTATGACAGCGGCTCGTTCAGGTGCCGCATCGAACGCGGACGGGTTGTCGATATTGATTACAGCGGCATTCGCGGCCTGTGATCGTGCGGTTCGTCGCGGGGGTGGGGCGGTTCAGCCACGCGTAATGCTGAACCGCCTAGCCCGTGATGGTTAACGGGATGGCGTGGGAAAAGGGTGCGGGTCATGGTGAGCCGAATTGCAGGAAATGCTCTGGCGATGGCGGCGATGGCCACCACGCTTTTGCCCATAGCCGCACAGGCCCGTCCGGGTTGGCATGGCGGGCGTGGCTGGCACCGTGACCGGGGCATCGACGGCGGCGATCTGCTGGCGGGTATCCTGATCATTGGCGGGATTGCCGCGATTGCCAGCGCCGCCAGCAATTCCCAGCGCAACCGCGATGCAAACCGCAACAGCGATTACCGGTATCGCGGCGATCCGCGCGACTACCCACAGCAGAACCCGCGCTACGATCCGCGCGGCGATGACTGGACGCGCGATGGCCAGGATCAGGGGCGCAGCGGTCAGGGCGATCCGGCGCGCGGGACCGGGCTGACCCGCGATCTGGACGATGCGGTGAACGCCTGTGCCGATGAGGCATCGCGCAAAGGCGATGTTGCCGAGATCCGGGATGCCACGCGTTCGGATCGCGGTTATCGCGTGACTGGCCGCTTCGGCAATGGTGACAGCTTTTCCTGCGATGTGCGTGGGGAGGGCGGCGTGCTGCTCGACATCCGTCGCGGCGGACTGTGATGCGCCGATTCTTTCGCTGCTCCCTTGCGGCGGCGGCGCTGGCTGACTATCGACCGGGAAACCTTGCAAAGGGAACAACCGGCGAATGACTACTTTCGATGATCGCGAAAAGGCTTTCGAAGCCAAGTTTGCCCGTGACGAGGAAATGGTTTTCCGCGTCAACGCCCGCCGCAACCGTCTGGTCGGCCAGTGGGCGGCGGAACGCATGAGCCTCGATCCTGCCGAGACGGAAGCCTACGCCAAGTCGGTCGTTCAGGCCGATTTCGAAGAAGCGGGCGATGAAGATGTGATCCGCAAGCTGCTGGGCGATCTGATTTCGGCCGGCGTGGACATCGACGAAGCTGCCGTGCGCGCTGCGCTCGACGCCTGCGCCGTCGATGCGCGCCGCCAGTTGATGGGCGAATCCTGATGGCCATGCCCGCAGCCGAGATCGAGGGCCTGATCCGTGCTGCCCTGCCGGATGCGCAGGTGGAGATCACGGATCTGGCGGGCGATGGCGATCACTATGCCGCGCGCGTCGTTTCCGCCGCCTTTGTTGGCCTGCCGCGTGTAAAGCAGCACAAACTGGTGTATGAAGCACTCGGCGGTCGCATGGGCGGGGAACTTCACGCCTTGCAACTGACCACTGCCGTTCCCAACTGACATTTGCGAACACGCTGCCAGCCAATCCGAGGAACACGATCCCCCATGTCCAGCCCTACCGACACCCGCATCGCTGAAATCGTCAATGCCAACGATGTCGTCCTGTTCATGAAGGGCACGCCGCTGTTTCCGCAATGCGGTTTTTCCAGCAAGGCGGTGGCCATTCTCGAACACCTTGGCGTCGAATACGCCACGGTAGACGTGTTGCAGGACATGGAAATCCGCCAGGGTATCAAGGCGTTTTCCGATTGGCCGACGATCCCGCAGCTTTACGTGAAGGGCGAGTTCGTTGGCGGTTCGGACATCATGATGGAAATGTTCCAGGATGGTGAACTGCAGCAGATGATGACCGAAAGCGGCGTGACGACAGCCTGATCGGCCCAGCAGATACCGCGTTCCGGGCGCGATCGGCATTCTGCCGGTCGCGCTTTTTTGTGCCGTGCATGACGAACTGACGCAGGTGGATCGGGAAGGGGGGAGAGGCGGAGCCTAGGAGACCGGGATCGGCTCCGCCTCTGGAAGAAGCACTCTTCGGGACACATTGATATAAGCACATTGCGTACCAGAATTGTAAAAACCATATATATCATGTGCTTGCAATTAACGTGACGTGCATGGGCGTGGCGAGATGTAAACTGTTCCGACACAATCACGGGCTTGATGCGCTTGGCCCTTGGCAAGCCGCGATGCGCGCGACATGGTGGCCCGATGGACTTTGTGGAAATGCCTTATGAAACGTGGCTGGCCAGCACGGTGCCCGCCGCGACCATCGTTGTCTTCCGCCGCGATCCGGCTGGCGGCGCGGCGCAGTTGCTGTTGGTGGAACGCAACGCGACCTTGCAGTTTGCCGGTGGCGCAACGGTTTTTCCCGGAGGGAAGATTGACGCAGCCGACCGTGCACTGGCCGCCCGGCTGCTTGACGCTGACAATCAGGGCGCAGACCCGGCGAAAGAAGCTGACCGCGAGAGCGCCGCCGCCGACATGGCGGCGCGCGTCACCGCGATCCGTGAAACGCTCGAAGAGACGGGGCTTGTCGTCGGCATAGCCGGTGCGGTCGATGGGCAGATTGCGGCGGAGGCGCGGCGCATGCTGCTGCAGACTGGCGATCTTTCACCCGTGCTTGACGCCTTTGGCTGGCAACTGGCGCCCGAACAGCTCGTGCCATTTGCGCGCTGGTGGCCGCGCAGCAACCTTGAAAGGGTTTTCGACACCCGCTTCTATCTGGCCGATCTGGGCACCGGCGCTGTCGACATTGCCGTGGATGCGACGGAAAACCATCACATGTTCTGGGCCAGCGCGGAACAGGCGCTCGATCTCGCCGCCAATGGTCGGATCAGGCTGATCTTCCCGACTCGCCGCAACCTGGAACGGCTAGCCCAGTTCGATAGTTTTGCCGCCGCGCGCGCCCACGCGCTGGAAACGCCCATGGGCACGGTAACCCCTTACGTCGAACAGCACGACGGGGAGCCGTGGCTGATGATCCCGGACAACCTTGGCTATCCGGTGCGCGGAGAGCCTCTGGCCGGAGTCCAGCGCACCTGACCAAGGGGTATGACCAAACGTGCTGAAAAATATACTTACGCCGCAGTGACGGCATTTAAACCCCGTGCGGGCATCATTCAGGCGAGGTGAACGATGTCTGTGCAACCCAAGCCGTCTGAAACGCAGATCTTGCCGGTGCCATTGCCCACCGGCGATGAGACCCGTGAGACCGGGCCGCGACCGGTGAGCGTGCTTGACATGCCGGTGCTTTCGCCAGTGCATCGGCTTCAGGCACAGCTCGATCGGCAAGGCGATGGTCTGGCCGAGACGGGTGACCCTGTGCATCGCGCGGATGAACGCCTGCCAGGGTGGTTGCGTCTGACGTTGCCAGTGGTTCTCTCGACCATTCTGTGGAGCATCATCCTGCGGGTAAGCGGCCTGATCGGCTGACCTTTGCCAGCGCGTAACCATTTGTTGACCGGGGCGGTGGTAATGCTCCGGGCATGTCATCGCATCTCGATACCGTAACGCCCGGCCAGATCGCAAAGGCCGCCAGGCCAATCGCCATCGCCACGGGCGTTGCCCTTTGCCTTGGGTACGTTTCCGGCTTTCTGAATCCGCTGCTGGCAGGGATCGGTGCGTTTACGGCGGCGGCTGCCATGCTGCTGGCCGCGCCGCGGCAGCGCGCCACCGAAATGCTGGGCGCTGCCACGATCTGGACGTGTTTTGCAGAGTTCCTGGCGACCATCGACAGCGGTGATTTTCACATTGTCCGGCTTGCCGTATCGGTCGCTACGCTCGGCGGGGTCATGGCCATCATCCGCATCCAGCACTTGCGCGATCTTGCGCGCCGCAGCCCCGAAGTGCCGCTGTGCGAACTGGATCGGCGTGCGATCACCGCGCTGACCATGGTGCCACCCTCTGCTGCTCAACTTGCCGAACTGCGCCAGCGCGAACCTTCGACGCACTGAACGAATGCGCGCCAGGCGGCGTACGTCCCTTGCCAGTGCCCGGCGGTCCCCGTAGCTAGCGGACATGATCGCGCCGGTAGACCCATTCCAAGCCATTGCCATCAGCCGCATCGCGCATGACCTTGCCGCGAAGGGCAGGGATGTCATCCACATGGAGTTTGGCCAGCCGTCGACCGGCGCGCCCGCCGCGGCAATCGCGCTGGCGCATGAGGTGCTCGATTCCGAGGCGATGGGGTACTGGGAAAGCGTACCGTTGAAGGCGCGCATCGCCCGCCACTATGCGCAAGCCTATGGTGTCGATGTTGATGCCGAACAGGTGATCCTGACCTGCGGGGCATCGCCCGCGATGGTGCTGGCGCTGTCCTGCCTGTTTGCGCCCGGCGCACGGGTGGCGGTGGCCCGGCCGGGCTACGTTGCGTACCGCAACACGCTCAAGGCGATGTATCTCGATCCGGTGGAGTTCGACTGCGGGCCTGAGCAGCGGTTCCAGGTGACGGCGGCGGCCCTCGATGCGCTTGATCCGGTGCCGGATGGCCTGATCGTGGCCAGCCCTGCCAACCCGACCGGGACGATCATCAACGCCGACGAGTTGGGGCGGATCGCGGACGTGTGCGCCAACAAGGGCATCCGCGTGGTTTCGGACGAGATATACCACGGCCTGTCTTACGGTCCGCGCGCCGCTTCGATGCTGGAACGTCTGCCCGATGCGCTGATCGTCAATTCGTTTTCGAAATACTTCAGCATGGCCGGCTGGCGGCTGGGCTGGTTGGTGGTGCCGCGCGATCTGGTCGATGCGGCGCGGGCGCGCATGGGCAACCTGTTCCTGACGCCGCCGGTGCTGGCACAGAAGGCGGGGCTGGTGGCCTTCGATTGCCGTGATGAACTGGAAGGCCATGTGCAGACGTACGCACGCAACAGGGCGATCCTGCTCGATGCGCTGCCTCGCATGGGCCTTGGCCGCATCGCGCCACCTGATGGTGCGTTCTACATCTATGCCGACGCCAGCGATTTTGGCGACGACAGCATGGCGCTGTGCGAACAGCTTTTGCGCGATACCGGGGTGTGCACTGCGCCGGGGCTGGACTTCGACCCGGTCAACGGGCGGCGCTTCATCCGCTTCAGCTTTGCCGTCTCTACCCCGCTGGTGGAAGAGGCGGTGCGGCGCATGACGCCATGGTTTGCCGCCCGGCGCGGGTGAGTTGCGTACATATATGTCGTTAGCGGATATGGTTAACGGCTGATCGGCCAGTCACTCACAAGGCACGGCACAGCCCGGTCGTTCGCAGTGAAAATCCGGCGAAAACAGGGGCGGATGGCCGCGCCCGATGCCTCCGCTTGGTTAACGCATGCATGGGGCGCATAAGGGATTTCCTCTCCCCCCATGCAGAATAAAAACATTAATTTGGTGCAGGGTAAGACTCTGGAAACCGGTTCTGGTGTTTCTGGCAGCATTGTCAGTAATAGCAGGCGGCGCTGGATACAATGTCCGGGTTTCTTTCACGAATCTTACGCAGTTCCACGGGCAGTGTCCTGCCCATGGCCGCGGCAAGCGTACCTGTGATCATCGCCCTGATCGGCGGCGGTCTGGACATGAGCCGCGTCTACAAGGCCCGCAACCGCCTGCAATCGGCGTGCGATGCCGGAACCCTGGCCGGGCGGCGTGCGGTATCGACCAACGGCTATGGCACGGCTGAAAAGGCGCAGGCAGCAACGTTCTTCAATACGAACTTCGTTTCCAGTGACGTTGGCGCGAAGGACACGACATTCGTCACCACATCGACCGACAGCGGCAATCTGGTGAAGGGCACAGCGACGACGAAAGTCGAAACGGCGGTGATGGATATCTTCGGTTTCGATACGATCGACGTAACCGTCAACTGCAGCGCCACCATGGGGGTGGGCAACAGCGATATCACCATGGTGCTCGATACCACCGGCTCCATGGGGTCGACGCTGTCAGGCACCAGCGAAACCCGCATCCAGGCGCTGCGCGCGGCGATGAAGAACTTCTACACGACTGTTTCCAACGCCACGCAAGGCTCCAACGCGCGCGTGCGTTATTCGTTCGTGCCGTACAGCTCTTCGGTCAACGTGGGGAAGCTGATCCTCGATCGTGACGAGGATTTCCTGGTCGACGAGTGGCCGATCCAGTCGCGCGAGGCGGTGTTCAAGACGATCACCGAAAAGGTGTTTACCGGCTGGAACAACCCGGTGTTCAGCAGTTCGGAAGCTTACAGTACCGAAACCGATGGCGATGCCGAGCAGTACAACAACACGAATTACAACAACAATTCGTCATGCAACAATGCGAAGCCTGACGATATAGGCTGGGCCAACAACGGGTCGCCCAGCACCAATCCGCCTACTACGACCACCAACGGTGCGGGGCAGCAGGTCGTGACCACGCGCACAGACCAGCCGCAACGCAAGACAACCTTCATTTGTCTGAAGAGTGGCAGCAAACGCCGGATTTTCTATTATTATACCTATCGCACATATTATACCTATGCGTATCAGACTTCAGACCCCGTGTACGAAGACCGCACGCGTGAGGAGTTCAGCCACTTTGCCTACAAGCAGATCGCCTATGACGTATCGGTTTACAAGCAATTCCAGTCAGTCAGCGTAAACAACGGCAGCAACGGTACGCCGGTTTCCTATCTGTGGAAGGGTTGCATCGAAGAACGTGAAACGGAGGCCAACGGCAGTTTCAGCTATTCTTCGTTGACCGGCATGTCGCCTTCGGACGCATACGATCTCAATATCGACGATCTTCCGGAGGATAACGACGCCGCAACCAAATGGGCGCCGATGTGGCCGGAAGTGGCCTATTACCGGACCTACACTTCAAACGGAAACACCTATCTTTCCACGTCGGCCGAGACGACACGCGGCAGTCAGGCGAACTCCTATTGCCCCTACCGTGCGCAATTGCTGCAGACCATGACCAAAGCCGGTTTCGATGCCTATGCCGACGCCCTGTCGCCCGAAGGTTCGACCTATCACGACATCGGCATGCTGTGGGGCCTGCGGCTCAATTCGCCGGAAGGGCCGTGGCAATCGCTGGTCAACGATCCGCCATCCAACGGTGGCAAGGTATCGCGCCACATCATCTTCATGACCGACGGGGAAATGGCGCCAAGCTACACCATCCAGTCGATCTACGGCATCGAATGGCATGACCGGCGGATTACCAACGACGGCTATTCCAACCAGGCATCGCGTCATACCGCACGTTTCCGGGCGCTATGCGATGCGGCCAAGGCCAAGGGCTTCCGTGTCTGGGTGATCGCGTTCGCATCGTCGATGACATCCGATCTCAGCTACTGTGCATCGTCCAACAGCGCCTATACGGCCAGCAGTTCGGCGCAGTTGAACACCGCGTTCCAGGAAATCGCCAAGAACGTGGGCGAGCTGCGGATCTACCAATGACGCAGGCCGTACCCTCCAAACGAAGGTGGCTTGCGCGCCTGCCGAACGCCCGCCTGATGTCGGACACGGCAGGCGTGACGACGACCGAGTTCGTCTTTGTCGCGCCGGTCTTTCTGATGCTGGTCATGGGCTGCCTCGACATTGGCCACACGACCTATGCCATCGGTGTTCTCGATGGGGCGGTGGAAAAGGCGGCGCGCGATTCCTCGCTGGAAACCGCGAACACCACGGCGGCGGACAATATCGTGAAAGGGCTTGTCGGGCGCGTATTGCCCGATGCCGTCGTCACATCGACGCGCAAGAGCTATTTCGATTTCACCGACGTTGATCGCCCGGAAAAATGGGATGATGCCAACAACGACGGCACATGTTCCACCGGCGAACAATATGTGGACAAGAACAACAATGGCCGCTGGGACGAAAAGATGGGTGCCGATGGCAACGGCGGCGCCAACGACGTGGTCATGTACACGGTGACAGTCCGCTACGATGCGGTGTTCAAGCTACCGCTGGTGCCGCTCAACTGGAACACGCGCGAAATCTCGTCCACGGCGGTGCGTCGCAACCAGCCGTTCGCCTTGCAGGCTTCACGCGGATCGGGGACTGGAACATGCTGATCGAACGCATGCGCGCCCTTGGCCGTGCCCTGCTGCAATCGCGGTCTGGCGTTTCCGCCGTGGAGTTTGCGGTGGTGGCCCCGGTGATCCTCACGATCGGCCTGTACGGTGCGGAGGTCGCCTATCTCAACACCGTCGACATGAAGCTGAGTGAAATTGCCCTGACGCTGGCGGACAACGCTTCGCGTATCGGGCAGACCGATAACAGTGCGGTGACGCCGACCGTGACCGAAACCGATATCAGTGAAGTGATGTTCGGCGCGCAAAAGCAGGGCGGCAGTATCGACCTTGCCGCCAACGGCAAGGTTATCCTTACCAGCCTGCAAAGGGATGCTGCCACTGGCAAGCAGTTCATCAAGTGGCAGCGGTGCATGGGCAGCTATGCCCGCCAGTCCGCCTATGGCAACGCAACCACGAAAAATGGCCTGAACGGCGCGGTCATTACCGGCATGGGCAGCGGCGCGACCAAGGTTACCGCCCCGAACAGCAATACCGCCGTGATGTTCGTGGAGATCTACTACAAGTACAAGAGCCTGACCGGCGACATGTTCCTCAAGGATCGTGTCCTGAAGAAGGAAGGCGCCTTTCTGGTGCGCGACGAACGCAACCTGACGCCCGGCATCACCGGTTCCCCCAACGCCTACCCCTGCACCTGAAGGCACTTCTCCGTTTGACAGACACGGGGCTGTTCTGGCCTCATGCACGCAGAGGTGCAGGATGCAGAATGACGAAGGGCTGAAAGGCCGGGTTGCGATCGTTACCGGCGGCAGTTCCGGGATCGGGCTGGCAATTGCCCGCCGGCTGGTTGCGGCGGGTGCGGCAGTGATGATCACCGGTCGCAACGCAGACACGGGTGCCCGCGCATTGCAGACGCTGGAGCAGACAGGCGGCAAGGCTGATTTCGTTGCCGCAGACGTGACCAGCGAAGCAGCGATGGCGGCCATGGTCGCGCAGACGCTAGAGCGTCTTGGCGCACCCACGCTGCTGGTAAACAATGCGGGGCCTTCGGGCGATGCCTTCGGGCTGGGCGCGGTGCACGAATTGCCTTCGTCCGCCTTTGTCGATGCAATGAACATCGGCGCGATCGGGGCGCTGTACTGCTGCCGCGCGGTGTTGCCGCACATGATCGCGCAAGGGGGCGGTGCCATTGTCAACATTTCGGCCATCGCGGCGCAGCGGGCGATACCGCTGATGGGGGCCTATGCGATGAGCAAGGCCGCGCTTGACGCGCTGGGGCGGCAGGTTGCCAATGATTATGCGCGCCATGGCATTCGCTGCAACAACCTGGTGGTTGGCACCGTGCGGCCCGAACCCGGCGACGTTTCGACCCTGCCCGAAGGATTCGATCACGAGAGCCTCGACCGGGTTATCGCTACGACGACGATGGCCGGGCGCGTGGGCAACTATGCCGAAGCCGCCGATGCGGCGGTGTTCCTGCTGTCGGACGGCAGCCGGTTCATTACCGGCGCGAATATCCCGGTCGATGGTGGCGCGCTGGGCAAGCTCGCCTATCCTGACTACAGCGATGCGATGGGGCCGACCGGGGAGGGCTGACGCCCTTCAGTACCGGTCGCCCCGCTCTCCCTTCACTCCGCTGCCTCGGCCAAGGGGAACGGTTCCAGCCGTACCGGAATGGCGGTCATGCGCGGCATCGCGTTGATCGGGTCGAGATCGCGGTCGGTGCTGATAAGCAGGCCGGTATTGGCGCCATCGCGTTCATAGACCGTATCGTCCGGCAATGCGCCCCAGCCGTGGCTCATCGAAATGACCCCGCGCTTCAGGTCGGGTTCTGCGGCAACGACCGCCGGGATGCTCCCCGCGTCGGACGTGATGATGATCTTGTCGCCGGGCGCGATGCCCAGTTCGGCAATCTCGTCCGGATGCAGATAGGCCTGATTGTAGGGCATGCGCTTGCGCACGGCGGCGACGTTGCGGTGCGAACTGTTCTGCACTTCGCGGATACGCCGCGATGTCATCTTGTGGGTAAAGCGTTCGCCATTGCTTTCCCATGCACCGGGTTGAGGGCATTCGGCATGGACCTGCGCCAGCTCGGCCAGCACATCGTCGGGGGCCACGGTGAAGCGGTCGGTGCAGGCAGGGTCAGCCGCTTCGACGAATTGCGGGTCTTCATCAAAGATGTGGCCCAGTTCGTGGGATTTCAGCGTTTCGAACGGAACCGGGGCATGGCGCGCGATAATCGCAAGCAGGGTGTCCGCGTCCATTGCTGCATCCATGTCCAGCGGCACGCCGTCGAACTCCAGCTTCAGGCCAAGGCGTTGTGCCAGGCCCCAGTAGATTTGCCAGTCTTCAGCCAGATCCGACCCGGCGGGCGGGGCGGCAACCGCCGGGGTGTAGCGGGCATAGGGCTGGGTATAGAGGCTTTCGTACAGGTACATCGTCAGGTCCGGGCGTTCATAGCCCATGACCGTTGGCAGGATGTAATGCGCCAGCCGCGATGTTTCGGTCATGAACGGGTCGATATTGACCAGCAGTTCCAGCGATTCCAGCGCGCGGACAGTCTTGCGCTGGTCGGGCATGATGTTGGCAAGGTTGGACCCGTGCGAAATCAATGCGCGGACCTGCCCTTCGCCGGGGGCAAGGATTTCGTCCGAAAGGATCCCGCTCATCATTTCGCCCCAGACGGTGCCGAAATTGCCGATGCGGCTCTTGAAGCCCTGTTCCCAGGAACGGCCGATCTGCATGACTTGCGCCCGCCGCGGCTGGCGCGCGCGCAGCACGCCGGGGTTGACGACCCGTTCGCCCGCGCGCTGGAACCGCCCGCAGACCACGTTGATCGCTTCGACCAGATGATCGGCAAGGTTGGAGTGCGGCGCCATGCACACTCCGGTTCCGGCAAGTGCGCCACCGCGGCGGGAATCGCGGGCGAACAGCGCGGTCGCCCGGTGCAGGTCGGCAGCGTCGATCCCGGCGCGGCGCGCCACATAGTCCGGTGTGAAGGGCGCGACAGCGGTTCGCAGGGCGTCAAGATCGGCAACGTGTGCTGCGCAGAACGCCGCATCCTCCCAGCCTTTGGCCAGGATGATATGCAGCATCCCGGCGGCGATCGTCACGTCTTCGCCCGGATAGGGCTGCAGGAAAACGTCGGCGAACTTTGCCGTTTCGGTGCGGCGCGGGTCGATGACGATCAGCTTCAGCCCGCGCGCGCGGGCCTTCTTCATCGCCTTGGTCGGGTTCGACATGTCGAAATCGGTGCATGTCAGCGCGACCAGCGGGTTTGTTCCGAACATCATCCGCACATCGCTGTCGTGCAGCGGCTGGCGCGGCGCGGACCACATGCCGATGCGCCCGGCGGCGATCATGTGCGCCGACTGGTCAATGGTCAGCGTGGTGAAGTTCTTGTGCGATCCGATCGCGCCGAGGAAAGCCGGAGCCATGGCCATGGCCGATGCGTTGAGCATGGCACCCGCGCCACGGAAGGCGGCAATCGCCTCCGGCCCGTCGCGCCGGGCGATTTCCGCCAGCTTTGCTGCGATTTCATCAAGCGCCTGTTCCAGCGTGATGCGCACGAAGCTGCCATCGGGCTGGCGCTTGAGGGGATGGAGCAATCGGTCGGGGGCATAGTAGGCCCCGGCAGCTTCCAGCCCCTTGATGCAGCTATAGCCCTGATTCATCGGATCATCGCGGTCCCCGCGCACACCGACGATGTGATCTTCGTCGTCCAGCGTCACCTGCGTGCCGCAGAACACCATGCAGAACCGGCAAAAGGAACGAACTTCACGCATCGCAGTCTCCCGCCGCCGGACGCTTGTTGACCGACGCGCGGCAGCGTCAGCCATGCGCCGCAAGAGCGGCCGGTCCGGCGATTGAAGCCCGATGGGCAGACCCCGACCTGCATGCGGCAAGCAACGCTAACGGCGGGGCACCGTGCGTTGCGCCTGCCATCGGGTGGGGTACTGCGCGCCCGGTGCCCGACGTCTGGGTGTTGCCCTATATCTCGTTGGCGCGGGCAAACCTGGCGATATGTTCGGCGGCGCGGAAGGCCAGCGCCTCGATCGTCTGCGTCGGCTGGCCGCGACCGGACGTGACCATGCTTGATCCATCGCACAGGAACAGGTTCCGCACATCGTGCGTGCGGTGGTACTTGTCGATCACCGAAGTGGCCGGGTCGTTGCCCATGCGGCAGGTGCCAAGCAGGTGGACGCCGCCGGTGGCTTCACCGATTTCACCGGGCACGATCTGCGTCGCCCCGGCAGCGTCCATGATCTCGACCGCCCGTTCGACCTGCCATTTGGCGTGCTTGGTATCGTCCGGGTGGTCCTTGTGCGTCACGCGGATCGCTGGCACGCCCCACGCATCCTTGAGTTCGGGGTCGATGTCGACACGGTTGGATTCGACCGCCAGCGATGTGCCATGCCCCGAACAGTTCATCCAGTAGGTGTAGGATTCAAGATATTCCTTGAACCCTGGCCCCCACGTGGGCGTCCCCTTGGGCACGTTCTGACCCCAGGTCAACGGACCGCCGGAGCGTGCATCGAAACCGCCGCCACCATAAAAGCCGCGCTTGGGATCGGAATCGTAGAAATCGTGCAGGATGCGGGTGACGTTGGCGCCCTTGTATTCGTTGAGCGGGTGTTCGAACCGTGCCTGTGCGCCACCGCCCTTGTTGAACATCAGATAGCGGCCGACCGCGCCGCTGGAATTGGCCAGACCATCGGCAGAACCATCCGGCGCAGAATTGAGCAGCAGGCGCGGCGTTTCGGCTCCGTTGGCGCAGACCACCACGGCGCGCGCCTTCTGGAACTGTTCGTTACGATCACCGTCGAAGTAATGCACACCGGTGGCCCGGCCCGCCTTGTTCATGCCGATGCGGAACACGTAGCTTTCCGGGCGCACTTCGCAGCGGCCCGTGGCTTCGGCTTCGGGAATTACAGTCCATACGGACGATGATTTTGCCATAACTTCGCAGCCGAAACCGCCGCACAGCCCGCATTGCACGCAGGGTGGACGGTCCTTGTAGAACACGGAGTTGATTGCCATTGGCGCTGGAAACGGGTGCAGGCCAAGCTTGCGGGCGCCGCGTTCGAACAGCACGCCCGACGATTTCACCGGCAGGGGCGGCATCGGATAGGGCTTGCTGCGCCAGGGATCGAACGGGCTGGCCCCTGCCAGCCCGGACACGCCGACCTCCCATTCCACCATCGTGTAGTATGGTTCCAGTTCGGCATAGGTAATCGGCCAGTCGACCAGACTTGCGCCTTCGATCGGGCCGAGGCGGCTGCCTTCGATGAAGTCGATTTCGTGCAGGCGCCAGAAATTGGCGTTGAAGTGCGAACTGCTGCCTCCGACGACGCGCGCATAGGTCAGCGGGTTGCGGCCCGACACCGGCTTGGCCACTTCGTTTTCGCTGTTGCGGAAGGTCTGCGGGTTGGTGGCGGGGTTGTTGGTGATCCCCGAAAGGTTGCGATACTTCAGCTCGTCGTGCTCGAAGTCTTCCGGGGCAAGGCGCGGGCCTTGTTCCATCACCACAACGCTGTTCCCGGCGCGGGCGAGTTCGCGGGCCATGATGCCGCCCGAAGAACCGGAACCGACAACGATGAAATCGACCGTCTCGCTGGTCTTGTAGGTCTTGCGCTTCATCGCGGTCGCTCCGTCAGGCGGTGTAGGGCTTGGTGCCGGGGTAGGGTTCGAAACCGGGGTAATCGATGTCGTAGTAGCCAAAAGGCGGCTCCCACGCGTGGTTGTCCTCCACCCCGATCAACTGCCAGCCAAGATAGTCGCGGTTGCCGCCGTATTTCGGCAGGGCGATCAGGCCAAGCACGGTAAGACGGCGCATGGCGCTGAAGAACGGCGTCTTTTCCACTTCCTGCAACCAGGCGATCTGCTGGGCTTCCGGTGCGGCGGAAAACGGCTGGGCGGTGCCGTAGCGCGCGGCATAGGCGCTGGCGAATTCGCTCAGCCCCTGGGTGAACGCCGGTAATTGCGCAGCGAAAAAGCTGCCCAGCGCGTTGTCGATGAAATAGGCGACGCTGGCATCACGGGCACCGGGCGTACTGCCGCCGGGCACGATCAGGTTGGCGATCGCATCGACCTCGGCCCCTTGCGCGGGGCTGAGCGTCTTGAACGTTGTCGGCGCCGCCGCCACGGCATGGTCCATGCCATGGGCGGAATGGCCTGCGTGCTCGGCAGCATGGGCGATCTGCGGCCAGTTCATGGCCAGCCAGCCCGCACTGGCCAGGTTGCCAATGGCCGTCAGGAATTGACGACGCGAGGGGTTCGACTGTTCCATGGCCCGCTCCGATTCTGCCGAAAAAGCCCGCAATCCAGCGCAGGCAAATGCGGGGCGGGGAATAAGACAAACAGCGCATGGACACGATCTGCGCGGCAACGGTGCGGAAGTGTGTGGTGTGCGAACATGACGTGTCGTTATTTATTTTTAAAAACAATAACTAAACTGCCATAGACTGGAAGCCTTGCACTGACGACCCGGCATTTTTGGGGGACGGTTGACCGGCTGCACCACGCGCGTTGACGGTTATCGCCACCTTTCCTGCGCCAGCTAAAACGCGAAGCGAGCGGCGTGCGTCGTCAAAGCGCACGTTCGCAAGGCAATTTCGCAAGGCAATGGGGCAGGAACGCCGCTTGTCTTCTTTATCTGGCAGATGCGCACAACGTCAGTGCACCAGCGGCTCATTTCATGGCCGGAAATGGTGCGCCCTGCAGGATTCGAACCTGCGACCGCCCGCTTAGAAGGCGGGTGCTCTATCCAGCTGAGCTAAGGGCGCGTGCCGTGCCCCTTAAGCATGCTTTTCAGGCCGTGAAAACCGGGATAGCGTTGCGCCCATGCATGAAACCCCCATTGCCCGGATCGATGGCCAGTCCAGCGCGCGGCGGCATTTTCGCTATTTCGATTATGTCATGGCCGCGTTCGTGGCGATCCTGCTGCTGTCCAACCTGATCGGCGCTTCGAAGCTGGCGCAGGTCGGCGGGTTCACCTTTGGTGCAGGTATCCTGTTCTTCCCGGTTTCCTACGTGATCGGTGACGTGCTGACCGAAGTCTATGGGTATGCCAATGCCCGGCGGTGCGTGTGGATGGGCTTTTTCGTGCTGATCTTCATGGCCTTCATGAGCTTTGTCGTCGTCGCCATGCCACCCGCGCCGGGATGGGAAGGGCAGGCGGCCTATGAAAGCGTGTTCGGATCGACCTGGCGTATCGTGCTCGCTTCGGTCAGTGCATTCTGGGCGGGCGAATTCGTCAATTCGTTCGTGCTCGCGCGCATGAAGGTCTGGACCGGGGGCAAGCACCTGTGGACGCGCACGATCGGGTCGACCGTGTTCGGCCAGGCGATCGACAGCCTGATCTTCTATCCGGTGGCGTTCCTGGGGATCTGGACGCCGGGCCAGGTTATTACCGTGATGCTTACCAACTGGCTGCTCAAGGTGCTGTGGGAAGCGGCGTTGACGCCGGTAACCTACGCGGTGGTCGGCTGGCTCAAGGCGCGCGAAGGCGCCGATGTGTTCGATACCGGCACGGACTTTTCACCCTTTGCCAAGGCGCCGCAGGTGTGAACGCAAAACCCCGCTTCTCTCCCCCCGGAGAAGCGGGGTTTTGCGTTCACACCTGCGGCGCCTTGGCA